>Ga0181528_10000388_pt1 | contig 33618 bp, 32 predicted proteins | sample PEATcosm2014_Bin_47_FD_119742 | JGI IMG/M metagenome (GOLD analysis project Ga0181528, IMG submission 119742) | Peatland microbial communities from MTU Mesocosm Facility, Houghton, MI, USA - PEATcosm2014_Bin10_10_metaG | ecosystem: Environmental > Terrestrial > Soil > Wetlands > Peat | place...
AGAAGCTCCAGGAGCGGCTGGCCAAGCTCGTCGGCGGCGTTGCCATTATCAAGGTGGGCGCGGCTACCGAGACCGAATTGAAGGAGAAGAAGGCGCGCGTCGAGGATGCGTTGCATGCAACCCGCGCGGCAGTCGAGGAAGGCATCGTTCCCGGCGGCGGCGTAGCTCTGGTTCGCGCCATTCCTGCTGTTGACCATCTCATCAAGACTCTCGAAGGCGATGAGAAGATCGGCGCACAGATTGTTCGCCGCTCGCTGGAAGAGCCTCTGCGCCAGATCGTCGCCAATGCCGGCGAAGAGGGCGCGGTGGTGGTGGCCAAGGTGCTCGAATCCAAGGAAGCGCACTTCGGCTACAACGCGGCAACTTCGGTCTTCGAGGATCTGGTCAAGGCCGGCGTCATCGACCCAACCAAAGTGACGCGGACAGCGTTGCAGAATGCGGCTTCGATCGCCGGATTGCTGCTCACCACAGAAGCCCTGGTTGTCGAGATTCCGGAGCCCAAGGCGGCCCCGGCACCTGGCGGCCACGGCGGCGGCATGGACGGAATGTACTAGGACTGGCCGTCCAGGCGTGCGCGCCTTTCATCGCACAAACAACGGCCCCCAGCTTCGGCTGGGGGCCGTTGTTTGGGGCTTGTCTATTTTTTTGAGGTATTGATTTCGGTGGCTACCTTCAACATCTGATCCCGCATAGCGTCGTAATCGAAGACTCCATCAATGAATCCATGAAGAGCTTGAGTTTCACCTTTTTCGGAATCGCTGAAAGTGTCGATGGAGAAGCGGCGCTCGCCCAGTTTCTTCGCCTTAAAAAATGCCTGATCAACATCAAGGCTTTCCAACTCAATCCGGTAATTTTTTTTCTCGTCTCCCATATCGATCATGGCGGCCAAATATACATTGTGCGGCGTCAAAGGTTCAAAGGGATAAAGAAAAATTGCGTAGCCTGAATTCAGCTTCACTTTCTGGATTGGAAAGACATGCAGCTTGGTAAAGTACTGATCTGACGAAGTCTTGTGTAACTTGATCAAGCGGGCAATTTGCTCGTCACGCTGGGCTTTATCGCCTTTCTCGGCATAGATACGCGTAAGTATCGCCAATGCATGCCAGTCGGCCGGATTTGAATCCACGATCGGTTTGATCAGCGTCAGCGCAAAATCGTCTTCGCCGGTTTCAATGGCCGAGGTCGCCGTAACTTGTGCCACATAGTCGCCCAGTCGCGTGCCGGATTTCAGTGCGGGTAGCAGCTTTTTCCCTGTGGCCACAACATCGGCATCAAGCCCTTGTTTTCCAGCTTCTTGCAGTTTGTCAAAAAGAGCGCGATTTTCTGAATTCAACTCAGCCAGCGGATCACTCGATTTCTGCGCCTGATCGTTGCTGGCTGGAGCATCTTGTTGCGCGGACAAATACCCAGTTGCGGCCAGAGGAAAAAAGACGCTGGCAATACTCACATAAAGAAAGAAAATTCTTTTAATTTGCATGATTTACCTTATACGTTAGCGCTGATGAAAATGCAAAAATCAAAAAATTCGGTAGTGTCCTAATTTGAAATCCACAGGCTTATCCTTCCGCCGTGGCAAGTAACTTGCCGCGAATGAATTCTGATCTGGTTTGGCTGTTGGCTTTAGCCGCCGTCTCAATCACGCGCAATTCATCGACGGTAACGCGAATTCGGAGCATTGCGGACTTTGTACTTCCCTTGGGAAGTGGAGGCCGTCCGGGTTTATTAGGCTTCGGCTTCGATGTCGGCATTGGCCCTCATCTCCTTCAACTCTTGCATGATGGCGACCCGGACGGCGGTTATCGGTGATACTGCTGGGGGAATCTGTAGAACGGTAATATGGCGCTTAGGACTCTCAGGATCATCGGTTGCATGGGTCCAAGCGTAGGCGGTATTGGCTTTTGGGTGGCCGTGTAGATCGAATACTTCAACGATTCCATCCCAGACTGTTTGTCCGTTGAAAACCTCTTTTACGGGAACGCTCTCGCGGTGGGTGGATTCAACGCCGTGAAGTTTTCGGATTACGTCCTTCAATTCTTCGATGTAGGTCATGGTTTCCCTTTAATCGCCAAAAAACAGACCCTCAAGGGCTTTCTTGCGGAATTGCCATTGTTCCAAGTCGGTCCCGTCTTCAAGCCTCAACATGCATCGTCCTTCATGATTGAGCTTTACTTGTGCCCGCCATTTAGATTGTTTGGTGTCATCACGCACTTCGATCTCATCGCCGACGATACCAATCAATACACGACGGCGAGTTGTCGTACCGTACTGCCCCACTGCTACAGTGGTTCCATCCCGTGTCATATCCGCACCATATCTCTGGTCAGTTGGCAGGTTTCTGGTCGAGTTGAGAACGGCGACATCATCATTGATTCCCTTTATCAACTCGTTGAACATTTGCGCTGCCGAGCACGTTGCCCGTTTTTGCACCCAATTCAAATCCTGCGGTATTGTGCTCATGCTGCTGCCTCCAGTAAATCTCCCACGCTCCAGAATGTCTTAGCAACGCCAGCGGCCATTGCCGGGGTGCATCTCAGCGTGTTGTGCCTCTTGACGAAGTTGTAATAGGCAAAGTGAAGTCCGACCGCCGCAACGAAGTTCTCCCGCTTTTTGCTGAACGCCAGCGTCAAGCGGGTCAACCGGCGCATGTGAAGGCGGGTCGTAGCGTTCAACCGCTCGACGTAGCTTGTAGAGATTAGGTCGAGGTTCGGTCGCCCTGAAACGATCTTCTTTTCGGCGGAGACGAATTCCGGGGCGCTATACCGGCGATTGTCGCCTACCGTTGTAGGGCCGTAGGTTTTGATGATCTGACCGTAATCGGCGTAACCGGCAAAGGATCGTTCAATCGCTTCTTCATAGGCTTTCAATCCATCAGTTGAAATTTGGACCCTGTTTCTCATCCGACCGGCAACGTCCGCAAGGAAGGCGTTTGCCGTAGCCGCGTCACGGTCTCCAACGCGGAAGGCAGGGACTAGCTTACTTTCAGCATCGATGGCGCAGAACGTCCAAACGCTGCCGACTTCTGGTGGATCGTCCACCTTGACGTGCTTTTCTTTCTTGCCGACAAATCCCCAAATTTCGTCCATCTCAAGGCGAGTGCAGGGCAAGTCGCGCATGGTCTCATCCATCAGGGCTGTGCATCCCTGTCCAACCTTCACGCCTAGCCGCATGATGGTATCGCGGTGAACGCCTGTCATGCGTTCAATGGCGCGGATACTGGAACCTTCGGCAAGGGCTGCAATCACCGTGATTTGCTTATCCGTGTTGAGATTGTTCGACATAATCTCTCCCGATGTATTTAATGTACCCCAATAATCATATCCTGTCAAGTAGTTTTTGGGGTACAATTGTTGTATTATGCAGAAACGTCTGGCGATACTCGCAATTACCGCATTCGTGGCAGTCGTTCCGTTTCCCGCCCAGCCAAATCAAGCTACCGAACAGAAACAGGAGCCCACAAATCAGAGCCAGCCAGCCGTTCTCTCTGCGGACAGCCAGAATAAACAGTGTGGCGGCCAAGCAGATCAGACCAAAGCCAACCCCAACCCGCCGAATTGGTACGCATCCTTTGAGAATGCCGATGGAATGCTCGTAATTGTAGGCGTTCTCACATGTGCGGTAATTTGCTGGCAGTCGTGGGAAACTCGTAAAGCCGCTAAGGGCGCTCAGAGAGCGGCTGATGCGTCGTTTGCTCAAATCGAGATGGTGAAGAGCAAGGAGCGCGCGCGTATCATCGTAGCTCCGGTTGATCTTAAGGTTCAAACCGGCACCGAAACTGAACCTGGCTGGTATCTTACGGCCGCCATTAAGGTCAATAACATTGGTATTTCTAAGGCATATGACATCAAGGGACTCGCATCTATGTGGGTTCAGGACACCTCTTCTCCAATAAGCCCCCCCGAATTCCTTTGCCCGTGGCATGACGAGCCAGACTTTCGCATTTCGGCTGAACCGGGAGATTACGTTGTTCATGTTGACTCCAAGTTTCCTGTAGACTCCCAGATTCCGGAACTCACGGTTGGCCAATTCGTTGATGGACTCATTGGGAGTGAAGATGGCGAGTCCTTCACTTTTCCAAAAAAGTCTATTTACCTTCAAGGATTCGTCGAATACGAGACTATGGGCGCTAGATTTCATAGGGAATTTAGCTGGTTTTGGCACCTCATGGACGCAGAGTACGGCGGAACCGTGCTGGATGGTACTTCCATAGAGGGGACATGGACGCGAAACGATAAGCGAGAGAACGGTGAGCATCAAGTAAATTAGGACACTACCAAAAATTCCCGGCTTCGGTTAGTGACATTTTACGTCTTTTTTGGTATTTATGGTATACTATTCGTTAGTGAGGTTGTACCATGAATACCGTATCCGCTACAAATATCCTGATTGCAGATCGAATCTGGATTGCGACGGCACGTCTCCATCAGCAGCTACCGTTGCGCTCTGACTTTCAAAAAGCCGAAATTCTGGAGACGATGGAAGCAGAAGGGTTGGCGGAAGGAATCGAGCGCGGCACTCTCAATGCGCATCTCGATCAGCATTGCGTAGCCAATGTACCGCCTTCATCTGGAAAATACCGGATGCTTTACGAGACATCTCCCGGCAATCTTCGTCTCTTCCGGCCAGGAGATTTGACCCATCCAGCCCGTATCCAGAAGCGCAAGCCCTCCAAATCCATGCCCAAACGCGAGGAGATTCCCCAGCATTATTGGTATGTACTGGATTGGTATGAAACCTGGTGCAAGGAAGCCAAGATCAATACCAAAATCAACTGGGAAGATGACCCACTTATTCGCCTGATTGGCTCCGGCAAGCACATTTGGGCTGACGAGCACGCAGACGAGTACGTCAACCGGCTCAGGGAAGAACCCGCATGAGCCGGATGAATCGGATTTTCTTCGACACGAACATCTTCATTTATATCTTTGAGGGGCTGGAACCGAACCGAAGCCGAATGCTCGAAATCCGGCGACGCATGCTGGAACGCGGTGACCGAATCGTAACATCGGCCATGACGCTCGGCGAACTTCTGGTAAAGCCAACCAAGCTAGGGCAGGTATCTCTGATCGAACAGTACGACCGGGCCATCAGGGCCACTGTGGAGGTAATCAGCTTTGACGCTCAGGTTGCATGGCGATTCGCCAGTCTGCGCGCCACACACAATCTTCGCTGCGCGGATGCAATTCAGTTGGCCTGCGCAGCAAATGCAGGAGTTGACCTATTCATGACCAATGATCAGCAGTTACACAAACTTGATGTTCCTGGCATAGGCTTTATTGCGCCTCTGGAAAAAATACCGCTTTAAGCGCGAGCGCACACGCCCACGGCGCATAAACAAAGGCCCTCAGCTTCGGCTGGGGGCCTTTTGTTATGCGTGATCGCTGCGAAGAGCGCGTTGGACACACCTCAACCGCATATCTGAGCGACGGATCGTCAGAGACCTGTGGAAAGCCGGTGACCGAACTAGGAGCTCAGCGCAGCTACAGTTGCCGCAGCCATCGAGGCCGGAACCGTGGCAGCTTGCGTCCGCAACGGGCGCAGCCAGCCAGCGGAGAGCCACGAACGCGGAATCGAAAACTCCGACCAGCCGCAATCCAGACAAACAAGAATATCCGGCGCAGGCGTCATCGGCGGATGACTCAAGGTGCGATGGCAGTTGCGATAGAGCCGGATCTCAGCCGGAACGACGGACAAGGATGCAGATTGACACTTCGGGCAGATCATGACAACACCTCTGGGACAAAAGGGCAACAGGAAACGCAAACGATACAAACAGTGAAGAAAGTCAACTGTAATCTTCTCTGGCAAGAAATTTCAAGGATTTTTCTATTAAATTCAGCAACTAAGCCAAAACGTATCAATCTTCTAAAAAATAGTTTTTGTGGTATGAAAAATGTTTTAATCTTACGTGAATGCCTGCTCTTTGTCAGCCAGCGAAGCGGCGCTGAGCGGTCGATTCTCAACGCCGCTGCGCCACTTTCTCAGGAATCCATCAATGGCTGGCCTTGCTCCATGCGATGCGGAGTCCTGTGCGGATGTTGAAGGGCAGGCTGGGATATCCGAGGGGAGCGATGTGCCGGTTGTCTGTCAGGTTTTCCGCCTGGCCGTAGACGCTGAGCCATGAGAACAAGTTGTAGCTTGCACCCAAGTCGAGCTTGGCGTAGCCCCAGTCGAGATTGCGATTGGGCAAGAGCAACGAGTTGCCGTAGTTGGCATCCAAAAGGTAAGTAGAGTCGTCACTGCGGCTGGCGAAGGCCGAGGTGAAGATGCCGGTTATCTTTTTTGCGGAGTAGCTGGCGGTGAAAAAGCCCGTATGCGGTGCGCGGCGGAAGGGACGAGCGCCAACCAGCGGAGTATAGGCTCCGATAGCAATGCAACCCGGCGTGCCGACGGTGCAGCCGTAGGGGTAGGTCGGTGGATTGCCGCCCAGCAACGCCACGTTGTCGCTGCTGAAGGAGCGCTGCACGACGGCGTCGAGATAGGTGTAGCCGCCGCGAAAGAAGAGGCTTTTGCCAATGCCGCTTTCGATGGTGGTCTCGATGCCCTGAGCGCGGAAGGACTGGGTGTTGAAGTTCAGGCTGTCATTGGGGTAGTAAGAACCAAGATCTGCTACGGTCAAGCTGGGAAAGAGAGTGAGCAAAAACGGCGCTGGGATCGCCTCGATCTCGCGGCCGAATTCATTGTGAAAGTAAGTGGAGCGGAAGCTCAGCCGTTCGCCAAAGAAGGCTTGCGCCAGACCGCCTTCGTAGCTTCGCGTGGAGGGGGCGACGAGAGGACCAACGTGAAGTTGCTGGGCAATTGTGGGAAGGTCATTATAGAGCGAACCGAGCTGATCGGTGATTTTTGGCTCGCGTACGCCCTCGCCGTAGTTGAAGAGGATGCGGGTTCCATTGAAGATGCCCAGGCGCGGGCGGACAACATAGTAGGAGACTCCGGCACGCGGCGAGGTCTCGGTTCCAAAGAGCGAATTGCGCTCCAGGCTTCCCCCCAGTGTATAGAAAAATCTACCTTTGAAATCGCCATGAACGCTGGCCAGATAATCGTAGTTGGTGCGTTCCTTCGCCTCGGCAAAGCCGGTATTTTGCATTCCTCTTTCATCTTCATAGTGAAAGCCGATCAGCGCCGTCAAGTGCGGCGTAAAGCGATAATCGCCCTGATAGGCAATCTGATCGCGATTGTTGACGTATTGGGCTAAGAACAGCGGCCCCCCGAAATCCAGAATCGCCTGCCCGGTGACGGCGTAGCCATTGGCTCCGGTGATTGTCACCTGATTGCCGAGATAGTCTCCATCAGCGTCTTGATTGCCTTGATCCGACCATTGGTTGTATTGCTCGCGCTTGCGCGTAGCGCCGTAGCGCAGCAGATTGTGAAAGGAGGCAGTGGTTTGGTTGTCGATGGAGGCGCTGATGAAGAGATCCTGATCCTTCTCAGTGGCGTCGTCGGCGACGTGATAGAAGTCCCAGGCGTTTGGCTCGCCGCTAGCGTCCACGCCGTAGTGCAATGTGCCGCGCAGTTGCGTATTGCCGCTGAGCTGGTAGCCGAAATTGGCAGCCGTGGTGGCAACATGGAATTCGTCGTTGGGCAGATCGTTGGCCGTTTGCAGCCAACTGAAGGCGCCCAGGTAGTCCAGCTTCCGGTGCGCACCGGCTATCTCCAACTCTTCGCGCGAGGTAAAGAGATTGCCGGCATCGCCTTGAAAGAGAATCGACGGATAGCTGGTGGTTCCGCGCGGTGTGGTCATGCTCACCACGCCGCTGCCCGCTCCCGCGCCGTAGAGACTGGAGTCGGGGCCGCGATAGACCTCGGCGCGTTCGACCGCCGTTGTTGAAAGCGGACCAAGATCAAAGCCGTTGCCCAGATCGCCGGCGTCCACCCCATCCAGGAGAATCTTGTTGGCATCGGAGTTGCCGCCGCGGATAAAGAGCGAGGTCTGCGCGCCGAGCTGGCCGGTCTGCACCACCTCTGTTCCCGGCATCAGGCGCATTGCGCTGGTCAGATCCTTGCGCAGGGCTAAATCGAGTGGTCCGAGAACGCTGGTGGCCTCGCTGGTCTGCGGCTGCGGCGTGGGCGTTCCGGTAGCCGTGACCACGATGGACTCGCGCACCCACTGCGGCTCCAGCACCAGGTCGCGCTCGATCGAGTCGAGCCGGCCGGCGTAGAAGCTGGGCGTCTCCAACTGGCGAAAGCTGGGGGCGGAAACCACCAGGAAAAAGCGGCCCTCGACGCCGGTGAGAATCTGAAAGCTGCCATCGGCGGTGGAAACCGCAGAGCCAACAGCGTTGCCGCCGCTGATCAAAACCACTTTGGCACCGACGATCTTGGCGCCGGAGGCATCGGTGACAATGCCGCGGATGGAGGCGGCAGTGCAGGTTGAAACGGCGACAACCGGAAGTAGAAAGGCGAGAACGCGGGACAAAGCACGCGTCAGCATGGGACGAGAGAAAAACCGCACAAAAACAGACATGAAACTCCTTCGTTCCCCTCGGAACGCAAGCGGGTTGGGGCGCGAGGACCGGTCTCCTGACTTGCGCCTTCCAGCCACCTTCCCACAGACGCAGGGCGTCATGCAGTGGTTCACGAGGGAGTTCCGCGCTTGGCGTAACTTCCTGACTGGTTTCCTGAGCGGACCGGTCGATCGGCCCAAAGTACAGGTGCGCTTACAGTTGCGGTGCAGTGGCGGAGTTTCACCGCCTTCCCGAACATCCTGGCGATTGCCGTGGTGAAGTGTGCTGCGCCGTGAAGGAGCAGACATGATGGCATGGAACAGGTTTCCACGCCATGAACATTCTATCGTCCAGACGGGGGCGGATGTCAAAGCCGCCTGGTTGTCGGCAATGTGCTGGCGCGCGGCTGTATTGCTACTCCAATCGAAGCAAGCGGGGAGTACGAAAGGGAAGATGGTGACCCCGGGAAGACTCGAACTTCCGACACGCAGTTTAGGAAACTGCTGCTCTATCCACCTGAGCTACGGGGCCACTTGTTATAACTCATTGACAATGAATGAGTTATTTCTACGATTCGATACTGTTTTTGACTGCGCGATTTTGCTGGTGACCAATTTAGTGATCAGTTCTTTTTCGCACCGAGTCGACTTCTCGCCCTTCTTCTTCGTCGAACGATTGGTCACCGAAACAGGCACGAGCCGGTCTACCGCCGCGCGGTTATGCAGCGGTGCGAGATGTGCGTATCGCATTGTCATCTGGATGCTGCTGTGTCCCAACAGTTCGCCCACAATGCGGAGATCGACTCCCGCCATAACCAGCCTACTTGCAAACGTATGCCGGTTGCAATGCCAGGAGTAGTCTTTGATCTTGGCTTCGGCCAGCGCATCATTGAACCAGCGCCGGTAGTTGTGCTGCGGGTCTCCGCCATCCCGGAAAACGTACGCCAGTTCCGAGTGCTCTGCCTCATTGGATCTCTGGCCGGTCTTGAAAATATCCTGGGCCTGCTTCTGCGTCTGCGTCTGGAGCGTCTGAAGGGCGACAGCGTTGAGTGGGATATGCCGCTAGAATACACGCAGTTCATGGATTATCAAAGAACTGTTTTGTGGCTCCTCCGGTGAGATTCGAACCATGACCTTCGGTTGACAGCAAGACATCTGCTCTGCAGAGTCGTGCCCATTATTTCTCTACCTTAAATGTTTACTGAGTTGTATTCGATGGAACAAACGGTAGAGCATGCAAACGAAAACTGGAAAGCTTCAGCGATCACCGGACGAATAACGGGGAAGATCAGGAGTCTTTAGAGCAAATGAGAAACTTTCAGAAGTCTTATTTTCAATACTTACACATCAGTCGGAACAAGAAAACAGAGAATAAATAAATCCTTTACGCAGAATTCGCAATAGGCGAGTAAGTTCCATGACAAATACTACCCCATCAAGAGATCTCCAGCTTAATACACCGGCAGATGCGGAAGCCAGAGTGCGCTTTCGAGATGAATCGAAATGGGCATTCACGATGGTCTGAGCGCTAACGCAATGCGTTGCGTAGTACACCACGGGGAAGGATAAGGTTGAGGCTTCGATGAATACCGGCTCATTTCCTTCCGAGGCGCATCTCGCTGTTTCTCTCCAACCGGAATGGCAACTACAGATAAACAGATGGCGCGAGTTGCTCGCAAGTTGCCTTTACAAACCCAACGGAAAGCGGATTCACGATCTAAGCAGTTTTACGTTGCGCCTTAGCGTATCGCTGGAGTATTGGCTTCTGATGCATCTGCCAGATCCGGTTGCAGCACGCGCATACAGGTGCTGGAACAACGAGGGAAAAAGGCTACAGCAAGCTCTGCAGCCGGTTCGCGACGCGGACGTGTACTTGACCCGGCTCGCCTATCTCCGCGCCAAACTCGAAGAGAGCCCCGGCCGCGAATCAAAGCTCCGCCCCCAGTGTTTGCGCGAGATTGACGATCTTGTAATCCGATTGAAGCGGCGGCGCCAGAGCGAAATCGATAAACTGGCAGCTGTTATCGAAGCTCGCAGTGAACGTCTGAACCGGCGAAGTAAGGAGATGGAAGTTGCGCTTGCACCAATGATGGCATCGATGTCTGGCTCCACTGCGCAAGCGGCGTTGCGGAAATTTGCTGCGCTGGCTGATGAATTCACCGGCCTCGACAGCTCCAACCTTCACACCTATCGCAAGCGTCTTAGGCCGGTGCTCTGTCTAGCCGAGATGTCTGCCTCTTTTGATCCGCTGGCCGGACGAATGGCCGTCGCATTCAGGCGGATTCATCTGGCCATCGGAGAGTGGCACGATTGGCAGACGCTTGCCAAGGAGGCTAGCAGTGTCTTTCCCGGCAGCGGCAAGCAGGACGGTCTGGTTCCCGTGCTGGAGTCTTTTGCCGAGAAGTCTCTGCGAAAAGCCCTCGTTTTTTGCAGCGCCACAAAGCGATCTTTAGTATGCGCCGGCTCGGATCGGTCTTCTCGCCAGCTTAACCTGATCCTCGCCGATCAAGGTTGCGATCAATGCGACAAACCGTTCCCGTTGGGAATCTCAAACAGACGGGGATTTCCTGAGGAGAATGTTGATCGCTCTCTTCCAACAACCAGCCAACATCCAGTTTGATACCACGGCATCAATGTAACTCATAACCACTCAGTGCGGAGATGACCTGTCCAATTTAAGACATGGTTCTCTCATGCGCCGAGGCGGAGCTGTGGCCGACAGTAAATTCTCCCAACAACGCACAATAATCCTAATGAGTAAAGTGCCACTCTCATGCAGCCTTTCTCTTCGAGTAGCGTTCTCTTTGTCTCAAAATTCATCTATTAGCAACGAACCAGTAATTTGAAGGTTCCAGTATGGGCAGTGAAGAAGCCCGAGTAAATGCAGAGATTCTGAAACCGGACAACAGGATGATCGCCTTCAACAAGATGAAACTGCATTGTTCTCTCGCGTAGCAACCATTCAAGCTTCTGTGGAAAACGCCTCATGCTAACTGGGGATGGCGAAGCCTTGCGCTCACTAATATCGATCCTCATTGGATCGAGTTTGTTTTTAGCCGTTAACTAAGTGTCGAGCACCGTTCTCTTACGTAACGGCTCTTAGCAAGATCGGCATTCCAGGCGGACCCGAAACGTGAAAGTCAGTCCCGCACTCCACGAAAGCGAAATATTGGTGCCCGAAGTTCCCTCCCGGAACTGGTTTGCCGTGTATGTCTGGTCCAATCAGGAGAAAACGATCGATCGTAATCTGCGGATGAGGGGAATCGAGACCTTCTTACCGCTGCATACAGTCCTCAAACGCTGGAAGAATCGCGTTACCGCAAAAGTGGAAATACCGTTGTTTAAGGGCTATGTCTTTGTAAAGATCGCGCGGGCGCAATGTACCAAGGTTCTTGAAGTTTCGCAGGTGCATTCGATCGTGGGCAATGGGCGGGAAGCGCTCGCGCTGCCAGAGACCGACATTGAGACACTCAGGCAGGGGTTGCAGGCGAGGCAGGTAGATCCCTATCCGTACCTGAAGGTGGGAGCCATGGCGCGGATCCACTCAGGACCACTGACGGGAATGAAAGGCGTGGTGGTACGCGTTAATAATCAGCTTCGCGTGGTTCTCAGCATCGATGCGATTGCGAGAAGCATCGCCGTCCACGTGACCGCCGATGAACTCGAAATTTGCGGCCCAGCTTCGCCCTGATAACACTTCGACATCAGCGTTTTTCGAAACAATGAGGCAAGACGATTGGACAATCAGCAGAATGTAAATGAAGACCCGCCAACAATGCGTGGCCCAGCAGCACAGAAAAAGCGTCCTCCACTCAATACATTCGCACAGCGGATTCAGGGCGAATTGTCTCTGCCGGAACTCTGGCAATTGCTGCTCAAGCGCAAATCAACATTTTTCCTATGCTTTGGTGCTGCCACTGTTATTGCACTGGTTACGTCTCTGATTCTGCCGGCAAGGTACGAAGGAGTTGGCCGGCTGACGCTCGATTTCGATTCGAATGCTCTTCAGGATGCATTTGAAAACGCGTCGGGAGGAGGCGACAGCGACAATCCCAAGCTTCAGACCCAGGTAAAGGTCCTTGAGACTGACGCTCTCTCTTGGGAGGTTATAAAGCGTCTTCGCCTTGATCAGCGTCCGGAAGCCGCACACCGGAGGTTTCTCATAGGACCAATTGTGTGCCTTTCCAGTGAAAGCCAGGCGATTGCGACTATCACCCCTGAATGCCGAAATGTGCTGCTGGAGGAGTTCCATCGACGCCTCAAGGTTCAGGCTCTGGCAAGAACGCAAGTCATCGAGATTCGCTATCGCAGCAGATCCAGAGAGTTGGCCGCACAAGTTGTCAACACGATGGCTGAGGCTTATACCGAAACAAGCTTTCAGACCAAATACAACGCTGCACTGCGCGCTTCAAAGTGGGTTTCTGGACAACTCGATGAGGCAAAGAATAACGCTCAGAAAGCTGAGGAAAACTTCATTGCCTATCAAAAGCAGACTGGGATTATTGGCACAGATGAGAATCACAATGTTCTCATCGAGAGACTGAATGCGATCAACCAGCAGCTCGTCGTTGCCGAAGCGGCACGGATTGTCCGCGAGGCGCGCTACCGGGTTTCATTGGATGGCGATCCGGAGGCGCTGGTTGAGATAACCCCAGGAAGCCCGCTCCAGGTCTTGCACGCAGAGCAGGTTGCGATCGAGAATCAGTATGTCCAGTTGGCCGCCAAGTATGGCGAGGCCTATCCCCGCGTCCAGGAGTCGAAGGCACAGTTGGACGAGGCCACCGCTGCGTTAAATTCTGAGATCGCTCGAAGCAGAGACAAAATCAAGAGCGAGTATGAAGCAGCTCTGAAAAGCGAGACGCTGCTTCGCAAGGATTTCGAAGAGCAGAAGCAACAGGCATACGATACCAGCGAGGCTACAGTACAGGTAGCCCTGCTCAAGCGGGACGTAGATGCGAGCCGCGATCTGTACGAGCAACTCGTGAAGCAGTTGAATGAAGCAGGGGTGCTGGCTGGACTCCGGTCGACAAATGTAACCATCATCGATCCGGCCAGCATTCCGGTAGAGCCGGTAGAACCACATCTTGGAAGGAATATTGCATTTGGCATGATTGCCGGGGCGTTGCTTGGCGTGGCATTTTGTTTCCTGCAGGAAAACATCGACACCAAGATCCTCTCACCAAATGACCTGGCAAACGTTGGCTCACTGCCGACACTGGGCGTCGTGCCGCGCCTGACAGATGGCAAGGCTCTGGGAAGAAACGGCGCGGGCTATGAGACAGCTCGAATCGCGGCTTTGGAACGGCCGGATGGCATGGTGGCCGATGCATACAGGTCCGTGCGCACCGCTTTGATGCTGTCGAATGCCGGCACTCCCCCTCGAGTGCTCATGATAACGAGCGCGTTGCCGCGCGAGGGCAAGACCACAACGAGCATCAATCTTGCCGCTGTCTTTGCTCAAAAAGACCATCGTGTTCTGCTGGTGGATGGGGATTTGCGCAGAGCGGACATTTACCGCTGCCTTGGATTACCGCGCAACGGTGGGTTTAGCTCCGTACTGGTCGGCGAAGATCCAAGCCAGTTCTACGTGAGGCACAGCGACTTGCCAAACCTGCTCATCCTGCCTGCCGGCGCACGGCCGCCTAAGCCCCCCGATCTGCTCGATTCCGATCGGATGCGCGAAATGATCTCGATATGGCGGAAGGAGTTCGATCGCGTGATCATCGACGCTCCGCCTGTAATTGGACTAAGCGATTCGGTCATACTTGCCACGATGACCGATACAGTTGTTCTGGTATTGCGTGCCAAGCAAACTCACCGTCAGGATTTCTGCCTAGCCCAGGATATTCTGGCGAGCGTTAATGCGAATGTCTGTGGCGCGATTATGAACGATTTTCAATTGAATAGCTCGATGCCCTACGGGCAAACCGCCAAACTCTATGGAGGTTACTTCGATGAGAGGGGGAAGAAGAACGATCGTGGATAAGTCCGGAGGTGTACTCCTATTGCTGTCCATGGCAATTCCGTCGCTCATTGTAGCGCAATCCAGAGAGCCAGGGACACTGCAGGCGGCGGAATCACTACAGCAATCTGCTAATACCACACCCTCTGCGCCGCCACCCTATGGTAGTGATGCTATCTCCACATCGATAAGCGGCGCCCGGATATTGCTAGGTTCCGGAGACCTTCTCGAAATAGCTGTCTTCGACACGCCGGAATTGAATCAGAAGGTCCGCGTCAACAGCGATGGAAAGATCACACTGGCGTTGATCGGAGAGATTGAAGTCAAAGGCATTTCACCCGCTGCTCTGGAGATGATGATTCGATCCAAACTGGTCGACGGGCACTTCGTGAAGGATCCTCAGGTTTCAGTCTTCGTGGCCGAGTATGTCGGCCAGATGGCTAATGTTACAGGCGAGGTGAACCGGCCAGGTGCTTTTCCCCTGTTGCGCACTCACCATTTGACAGATCTGATTGCCCTTGCCGGCGGGTTGAGTCCAAGAGCTGGAAATACAGTCACCGTTGCACGCCAAGGAGATTCCGCACCGTCCGTGGTCGTCGATATGACTGACAAGGACGAGAAGCGAAGAAACCCCGAGATCGAGCCGGGAGACAACATCACGGTGAGTCAGGCTGGGATAGTCTATGTTATGGGTGACGTTAATCGGCCGGGAGGGTTTCTGCTCGACCGGCGCGGCACATTAAGCGCGGTACAGGCTGTAGCTTTGGCGGAGGGGATCATGCCTTCTGCGTCTCTCAGGAAAGCGCAACTCATTCGCACAAACGATGGAACTCGTCAGCAAATAGTGCTCGACTTGCAGATGATCCTGAAGGCGAAAAGTCCTGATCCTCAGTTGCAGGCGGGAGACATTCTCTACATCCCCCGGAGCCTGACTCGCGGAATGGGAAGACAAAGCATCGAGACTGTCCTGGCAACGGTTAGTGGGATGGCTATTTATTCCTCGTATCACTTCTAGAACAATTCTCACAGACAGTTGCGCAGCTTGAGATTATCGATAATTCCTTCTGCGAGGACGGCCCTTATACCTCTGATGCGCGAATGAGGAGTTTGTAAGCCCGGTCCATAATTCATTTAGCTGGAATTCGCCATCAATAATGGATGAACTCTTTGACCTCTCACTCCGTGTGTGATCCAGGAAAGGTGTCTTCGATGTCGGTTTCCTTTTCAACCCTAAACCTCGGTCTGACTTCGCCGCTTACGATTACAGACCGGAAGATCAGGGTGTCGATTGTCGGATGCGGCCGAATTTCGAGAAATCACTTCTCGGCGTTGAGTTCTCATGGAGAAAACATCGAATTGGTGGGGATATGCGATGCCGACCCAATTCGCATGACGGAGGCCGCCTCACAGCACTGCGTGCCTGGCTACCTGACAATTGGCGAGTTGCTACGCGAGTCCGACACCGACGTGGTTGTACTTGCCACCCCGAGCGGGTTGCACGCGCGTCAGGCCATCGAAGCAGCCGAGGCCGGCCGTCACGTGGTGACCGAAAAGCCGATGGCGACGCGCTGGGAAGACGGGCGAAAAATGGTCGAAGCCTTTGATCGCGCGGGAAAGCGTCTCTTTGTCGTCAAGCAGAACCGCACGAATGCCACGCTTCAACTGCTGAAACGCGCCGCCGATAAGCGGCGCTTCGGACGCATCTTCATGATCGCTGTAAATGTGTTTTGGACGAGGCCTCAAGAGTATTACGACGGCGAAGGATGGCGCGGGAGATGGGAGTTTGACGGCGGTGCTCTAATGAATCAAGCCAGCCACTACGTCGACCTGCTCGACTGGATAGGCGGACCGGTGGAAAGCGTGCAAGCCTACACAGGCACGTTGGCTCGCAATATCGAAGTTGAGGACACAGGCGTCGCGGGCATTAAGTGGCGCTCCGGAGCGCTGGGATCATTGTCCGTTACCATGCTGACGTACCCGAAGAACCTGGAAGGTTCAATTACCGTTCTGGGCGAAAAAGGGACTGTGAGAATCGGCGGCGTGGCGCTCAATGAAATACAGCATTGGGAATTCGATTCTCATGACCCGGACGAAGACAAGGTGCGCGAGAGCAGCTATTCTACAAGTTCGGTATACGGTTACGGCCACGCGCTCTATTACGAGAACATTATTGAGGTGCTGCGGGGAAACTCCGAACCGGAGACTGACGGCCGTGAGGGCCTTCGCTCTCTGGAACTGCTGACTGCTATGTATATTTCCGCGCGGGACGGACGCCGAGTCTCGCTGCCATTGGAGCATTAGACGATGAGCGATTCTCGAAATGATCAGGGTTACGTAGCTCACGAGACGGCCATTGTCGATCCCGGAGCAAAGATCGGTCGTGGCACCAGGATCTGGCACTGGGCTCACGTAGTCTCTACAGCAGAGATTGGCGCGAATTGCTCTCTCGGTCAGAATGTTTACGTCGGCACTGCAACCATCGGAAACAACGTGAAAGTCCAGAATCATGTGTCTGTATATGACGCTGTAGTAATCGAAGATGATGTATTTTGCGGACCGAGCATGGTTTTCACCAACGTGATTAACCCCCGCAGTCATATTGTTCGCAAGCATGAATACAAAACGACCTTGGTCAAGCGGGGAGCGACGATCGGAGCCAACGCGGTGATTGTGTGTGGTAACACAATCGGCAGATACGCGATGATAGGGGCTGGAGCGGTGATTACCAGAGACGTGCCCGACTTTGCCCTGGTGGTAGGCAATCCTGGGAAACGAATTGGCTGGGTCTGCCGGTGCGGCATACGCTTGAAGATAGAAAACGAACAGGCTTGCTGCGCAGCATGCGGCAGCAGCTATGAAGCGATTGACGGGTGTATTGGGCAATTGAAATGAAAGTCGCAGTTATAGGCGGCGGAATCAATGGTGTGATGACAGCTTGGGCCTTGGCTCTTAAAGGCATGTCAGTCGATCTGTTTGAGCAGGGACGGCTGATGGGCGCCACTAGCTCGGCCTCTACAAAGCTCTTGCACGGCGGGTTGCGTTACCTGGAACACGGGCATCTCAGGTTGGTTCGAGAGGCGCTTCACGAGCGGCAATGGTGGATGATTCGCGCGCCGCATCTAGCCAAGCCTATACGTATAATGCTCCCTATATACAAAAATAGCGGGAAGCCGGCGTGGGTTGTTCGCGTCGGGTTGACTCTTTATGACAGACTTGCGGGCCGGGCATCGCTTGGGGATTGGGGGTGGCGTTCCCGTGAGGAAATGTTGAGCGCATGCGCAGGCTTCCGCTCCGAAGGACTTCAAGGAGCATTCAGCTTCTACGACGGACAGATGGATGACTATGCTCTGGGCTTGTGGGCCGCAGGAAAGGCGCGCGAAGCAGGCGTTACAATCCATACCGAAACCAAGGTAACATCGCTTTCGCAGGATGCTGTGTTAGCAGCGAACGGTCATCAACACCGATATGACCGCATCGTAAATGCCGCCGGTCCGTGGGCAAAGCAGTTATTGGACGCGAGCAATATTCCATCGGTGCATAATCTCGACCTTGTCCGTGGAAGCCATCTACTGATCGATTGCGATTGCGAATGCGCTTTGTTGGTGCAGTCACCGAGCGACGGAAGAATCTGTTTCATTCTTCCTTATCATGGCAAGACGCTGGTAGGCACGACGGAAGTTCGCCAGGAACTCAATGAGCCCGTCTCGTGCAGTGCTGCGGAGGCCAGTTACTTGCAAGAGCTCTTCGGCTATTACTTCCCCAAAAGAAACCAGAAGGTATGCGAGAGTTTCGCGGGACTTCGCTCGCTCATTCGTTCAAACGCCAACCCCAATAAGGCGACCCGCGAGTACGTCATTGAGAAAAGCGGAAAGATCGTGAATGTATTTGGCGGCAAATGGACCACTGCCCGGGCGCTTGGGCTTCGCGTAGCCGACATTGTAACTTCGTCGCGATAATTGGACGATTGAAATCGCGGAGATGAGAGCGATTTGTTTATTCAACGCCACCACTTTGCACAATACTCATGCTTGATAGCGCTCATTGCCGCATTGGGCGGATGGTGCGCCACGCTTCGAGCAAACGCTCAGTCAATAACTGGATACTATGGATCAGGCATTCAATTCGATGTTCTGAATAACCAGCGAGTCACCGGTGCTGATATCGATTATCGATTTCGCGCTGTGGCTAGCGGTTCGGTCAGCGGCTTTATCTGGTATGACGCGTACGTGAAGGGTGGTTCCTCGGCGGACTGTGACGGCATTGCATGCGGGTGCGATGGGTATGGCTGCGGAACCGGAGGTAAGCTGGAAATTTGCATCTATTCCGATGATGGCACTCCAAGCCACCTTCCCTCAGATCCAATAACCCAGCATTCTCGCGGACTGCAAACTCGCCCGCTAGGATGCGTCCGGCCCTCAAATTTGCGCAGCGGACCAACGCTACGGACAGAGTTATTTCCAGTTTTCCCCGTACTGACTGCAGGAAGTCTTTATCATCTGCACTGGCACAATGACGACCCCGATCCGGTGAAGAACTACGTCTCAGTAGATGACATCTGCGTTTGGCATCCAACCTCTCCAAGGCAGCCGACAATTTCCGATATTGATCTTGCGGTATTGGTTGGAACCAACATAATAGCCACGGATTCTCCCATCTTCCAGCTAAATTATGTCAACGGAAAAACTCAAGGACAAGGATACAAGGAGTCCTGGATCTACACGCCGGAAACCATCTCAGGCTTTTCGAAGGTAAGGGAATGGATTGAAGTGAGTGGATCGAACCGCACAGTTATCAGTGTTTCGGTACGGGTAAATCGCATCGGCGGTGCTGGTCCTTTGATCGTTATCCTTTCAGACGATTCCGGTGTCATTATCGAACGAGGCGCTATCCCGGCGTCGAACTTTCCCGCAGGAAGCAGACTCACTTCCGACGCTTGGGCCAGTCAGTATGCGACGCCGGTCTGGGGAACCTACATATTTACGACGCCGCACACTTTGGTGTCCGGGCATCGATACCAGCTAATCCTTAGCGCGTCCAGTGACAGCGTTTATCAGAGCTATGGCATTCAAAAGGCCGCTGGGTATAACTTTAGTTCTCACACCTTTTATAGCGATGGCCGCGGACAGTACAGTCGCGACAATGGTTTGACTTGGACTGGTTTTAGACAATCGGAATATAGCCTTAATCATATCGATGCGGACATTCAATTCTACTTTGAAACGCAACGATCCTCGAATACTCTGAGCCGATCACGTTTTCACTGAGCGCTTCCTGGTGGTTGTATTCGACGACATACCAAACTTCTCCGCGATGGTTGACGCGTGAACACAGTCTTTACCAAATCTCAAGGTTGGCTTGGTCATCAATATCTTCTTCAGGGGAACAAAGCGAGCTTTTTTGAGTTGTTTTGTCTGGATCGCAACGGAATTAGCAATATGCCGAAAGCCGGCAAGGGATTGAGCTGCCGATGAGGATGTCTGAGAATTTGTCCAAACTTCGCGTGCATCCGTTCATGATCGACATATTGCTCAGTGGCGCCACCCAAGTTGCGATATTGGCGGCTAACCTCGTCATGGTTGGTCTTGTAAGCAAGTCGATGGGAATGGCGGCGCTTGGTGAATATCTACTTTTGAAGCGCGTCTCATCGTGGTTGCTCACAAGCGCTCAACTGGGTCTTGGGATAGCTTTGGCGCGGGAGATTGCGTGCGTCGTTAATAATACCGAGGCGCGCGCTCGTCATTACTTTGCCGCAGCATTTATGTTAGCGATACCCTTGCTCGCCGTCATATGCGCGGTTGCTTTGTTGCTGCCCCACACCCTGACGCAACTGTTGTTTAGCTCGCAACAGCTTGCTCTGATCTATGCACTTGCCTTTTTGCTATGCGGCTCTGTACTTCAGACATTGCTGTTCGGATACTATCGAGGCTTGCAGAGAATGCGCCAGGCAAATCTAGTGCAGCTTGCCGTATTGGTCTTGATCCCGCTTCTAGCTTTGGCTGCCCTGCGATCCTACCGCTCAGCACCTCTGCTGATTGAGGCAACAGGAATATGCATGGTGACAATTTCGGTTGCCTGGTCTGTTCCAATACTCTTCAAGTCACGTGACGTCACGGCGCATTTTTTGTCCGATACACGCCAGCTCCTCAGTTATGGTGTCGTTCGAGTTCCCGGCGATATCGCATTCGGCGGGCTGCTGACGTTGGGACCGATGCTGGTTGCCCATTACTCGTCGATGGAGCAGCTCTCTTATCTGCTGCTGGGCATCACTTGCCTGAGCATGACGGGGCTGGCGTTTTGGCCGGTGGTGATGATGCTGCTGGCCAAGGTCAGCAAAATGCTGGGCGCGGGAAGGCATGAGGATGTCAAAGAGTACGTTCAGCAGCTTCGTTCAGCGGTTATTCTGCTTTCCACCCTTGTTATGTCGCAGGCTATTGTATTTGCCGGCCCGCTGGTGAGCTGGTGGCTTGGCGTCTCATCGCTGCCCGGCGTTCCCGTGATCTGCACAATCATGGTTGCGATTCCAGCGTTTATGTACTATTACGCATTGCGTAGCGTGCTGGATGCTGCAAGCTCGACCCCGTACAACACGCGCAATGTAATATTGTCGCTTGGCGTTTTCTGCACCATTGCTTTTGCCGTGATTCGGCTGGCGCCTCACGAGTTAGTATTACTGGGAATTTCAGCGACGATGACGATCGCGTTGTACGTGCTGGCGATCGCGACCGACAGGTCTCTACGCGCGGTCAAGCTGGCGGACCGGGCGCCGCAGACGAGCACGATGTGGATTGTGGCCCTGCTGGCGGCAATCAGTCTTGCGGCACAACTGGCATTCAACTTCGAAATTACGAAGATAGCATTCTGCATCGTACTTCTGGCTAACATGGGGCTGGCTCTGTTGCTGCTGCGCAAATCGCGGCCGGAGTGGCTCATCTTTGTAAGCCGAGTCGCGCTTTCCAGGGTATGAGCCGGACAAAGGTTTCAGGGGCATAACATGGAGCGCATCCAGCTCCTACGAGTTATCGAATACTGTGCATATATCGCAAACACCAGTAGCCGCGCCGGCCGCCGAAGCCGGAGTTGCATCCGCCGTCCTCATCCGGGAGGTGGAGCTGAAGCTCCTCAGTATGTTTGCCGAGGGCAAGCTCTTCGGAACCGTTCACACCTGCATTGGACAGGAGTGGATTGGCGTGGCCGTTGCCGGCCCGCTTGTGCCCGGTGACTACATGGTCAGCAATCATCGCTGCCACGGTCACTTCCTGGCCAGGACAGGCGATGTGGACGGATTGATCGCGGAGATCATGGGCAAGCAAAGCGGCGTCTGTGGCGGTCTGGGTGGGAGTCAGCACCTCTGCGATGTGGAGCGCGGATTCTTCAGCAACGGAGTGCAAGGCGGAATGATGCCTATCGCCGCCGGTCTTGCACTGTCGTTGAAGTTGCGGGACAGCGGAAAGATTGCAGTTATCTTTATCGGGGACGGCACGCTTGGCGAAGGTACCGTGTATGAAGCCTTCAATATCGCCAGTAAATGGGCGTTGCCGCTGCTGATCGTGGTGGAGAACAACGGTTACGCGCAAAGTACGTTGCAGGCTCAGACCCTGGCGGGCGAGATCGAAGCGCGCGCGGTGGCCTTCGGAATTCAGAGCCGCCGCTGCGGCATCTGGGACACAGACAAGTTGTGCGCGGTGGCCGAAGAGAGTGTGCGGCAGGTTCGCGCCGGGCAGCGGCCGCTCTTGCTTGAGGTCAACTGCGACCGGTTAATGGCGCACTCGAAGGGAGACGACGATCGCGATCCAGTGGAGATAGAAAGATATTGGGCGCGGGATCCGCTGAAGTCCTGGTTCGGCGACAATCCGGCAGATGGCGGCGCATTGCGGCAGCAGGCGCGGGACGCGGTGCAGGAAGCGGTGGCAAAAGCGGAAAGTGCTCCGTATGCCCGGAGGACAAATCTCGAACACGCGCCGGCGCTAGTCGCGGAGTATACGTGGAGCCCGGCAGCGCCGAGCGGCAACGAGCGGCTGGGGGCCAGGATTCGAGAGGCGCTGCGACAGAACATGGAGAGCGATCAACGCATCCTACTGCTCGGCGAAGATATCGAGTGCCCTTACGGAGGAGCCTTCAAGATTACCAAGGGCTTGAGCGATGAGTTTCCGGGGCGTGTGCGCAACACTCCCATCAGCGAAGCAACGATCGTGGGAATGGGAATCGGTCTGGCTCTGGACGGCTGGAGGCCTGTCTGCGAGATCATGTTCGGGGACTTTCTCACTCTGGCAGCAGATCAGCTTATCAATCATGCCTCCAAGTTTCATAGTATGTATAACGGAAAGGTTCAGGTTCCACTGCTGATCCGGACTCCGATGGGCGGCAGGCGAGGATATGGACCGACGCATAGTCAGTCTTTGGAAAAGCATTTTCTCGGTATTCCGCAAACCCGGGTGCTGGCGCTCCACAACCGCTACGATCCGGGATTGATCTACGACGAGATATTCTTTTCTATAGACAGGACGACGATCGTCATCGAGAACAAAGAGCTCTACACGGTGCGGCTGGATGCGAGCGTTCCGGAAGGGTTCGCGCTGGAGCATAGCGACGAAACTTTTCCGACGACCCGGTTGCGGCCGTTGGCTACGCCTGAGGTAACTATCTTCTGTTATGGCGGAATGCTGCCGTACGCGGAGCAAGCTGCCGCCGACGCCTTCGATGAGGACGAGATTGAAGTGGAAGTCATCACTCCGATCCAGATTTACCCATTGAATGTGCAGCCGGTCATTGACTCTCTGAAGCAAACGCATTTGCTCCTGGTCGTGGAAGAGGGCATTGGTTTTGCCGCAGCCGGCTCCGAGTTGATTGCGCAAATCACGGAGCAGGCGCCGTGGATTCTGCGAAGGGTGGTGCGGCTCGGAGCGCCCCATGCGCCGATTCCATCGTGCGGGCCTTTGGAGGAAGAGTTCCTCCCCAACCGCGCCGCGATTCTGGCCGCGATCAGGAAGTTGGCGCACGATGAATGAGACAATGCCGGTCGTCATTCCGTTGGAGTACGTGAACGACGAAACGGTCATCCTGCTGCGGTGGCTGGTCGCGAATGGGGCGGAAGTCCGCGAAGGCCAGCCGGTCGCGGAGGTGGAGACCAGCAAGGCCGCCATCGAGCTTCTTGCGCCGGGCAATGGCTACATAGCGTTCTCTGCGCAAATGGGCCAGGAAATGCCTGTGGGCGCGACGATCGCCTGCATCAGCTCGCAACCGGAGAGCGGCGCGGCGGCAGCGAATAGTCAGTTGGCTGAGGAGTTGCCGTCTGCGCGTTCAGCGGCCTCATCACTCTCTGGTGTTCGATTCAGCAAGAAGGCGCTGGAGCTGATTCAGCGCCATGGTTTATCGACTGAGCTGTTCGCGTCTCAAGCGATGGTTCGGGAGGCTGATGTTGCGGCCTTGCTTAAGGAGGTTTCCGCGATAGGCGCGAACGGCGCCTTTCCCGCTGCGATGCGAGGCATCTTGCTTGACGGCGTCACGCTGCCAGCAGGGTGCGGAGCGATTGGCGAGGGAAAACTCGATTCGGATTTTCTCAGCGACGTGCGCAATGACCGTGAAGCCTTTGGCCGTCTTTCCAGCGCCGAAAAGTGCGCCGCGTACCGGAGCCACGGAGCGTCCATTGGTGCGGATGTGGAGCTTGGAGAAGGCGCGGTGATCCTAGCGCAACAGCTTGTGCTGGGAGATGGAGTGCGGATCGGCGATCGCAGCAGCGTGGATTGCAGTGAGCGCTTTGTGGCCGGAAGACTGAGCAGTTTTCGTGAAGGCTTGAGCATCCAGGCTGCGACTGTTGTGACGGGAGAGAATGTCTTTGGATGTCGCCGGGTGGAGATCAGCAGCGGGACGGCCAACCCCTGGGCGATTCTCTACGTTGGCGACACGGCCTTCATCGGCGACGATGTGATTCTGGATGTCAGCCGGCCTGTGGTGATTGGCAAAGAGGCCTTCGTTGCGCAACGATCGATTGTGATCACGCATAACATTGGCCAGTCGATTCTTGAAGGATATGAAAACCGTTTCGAGCCTGTTGTTCTGGAGGATTATTGCCAGGTCGGCATGAACAGCACACTCTACGCCGGCAGCCGAGTTGGAAAATCTTCGGTGCTGGCATCGAATTCATATTTGCTCTCCGCCATTCCGGCCGGCAAGCTGGCAGTTGGCGTTCCTGCCCGGGTCCTTCGGGGTGCGTCCAGGCCGCCGAGCCATCAGCAGCAAGTGGAAATCGCGAAAAGGATGGTGCAAGATTTCCTCGAACTACTCAGCCTGAGAGGATACGATGTCTCGCCGGTTGCCCCTGCCAGCTTTATCCTGAAACACAGCGGTATGACTTTCAGGCTTGTGTTCATCGAGGCTTATCCGACAGACGCACTGGAGCCGGCTTCATGCGATTCATGCGTGATCTGGACGCTGAAAAGCCTGGCCAGTCCGCTGCCCAGGCATACGATCGTTGATCTGCTGGCAAAGAAGATCGAGGGAGAGGGCGGCATTTTTGCGGAGAGCGCGCGGGAGTTCCTTCGTAAACGCGGGATACGTTGCCAGCCGGGGCCATGGCGTTACCGGCAAGGGCTCATCTAAGACAGTTGCCTCTGTTCTTGAAAGACATGGCGAGACGATTCATTGAAATAGCCGGCAGTGTAATCCTGCTGGTCTTGTCTTCCCCGCTGTTCCTCATCACTGCATTGGCGGTGTGGGCCACGGACTTTGGCCCGGTGTTTTACAGGCAGACGAGAGCCGGGCGGTTTGGGCGTCCATTTGAACTGATCAAATTCCGCAGCATGCAGGTGAACGATCGGCCGCTTGACCGGCCCGAGGAAACCGGGGAAACCGACCCCCTCGTGACCGCGGTCGGCAGGTGGATACGCCGCTTAAAGGTGGACGAACTGCCGCAGTTGATCAATGTTCTGCGCGGAGAGATGTCCTGGATCGGGCCCAGGCCGACTTTGTTGGAGCAAGTTGAAAACTACACGCCTTTCCAGCGCCGTCGTCTCGATATTCTTCCAGGCATGACGGGATGGGCGCAGGTGAACGGCGGGGCAGAAATCTCCTGGACGGAACGAATCATCCTGGAGGTGTGGTATGTGGAACACCGTTCTCTAGTGGTGGACATGAAGATCCTGTGGGGAACGCTTGCCGTGATCCTGCGGGGGCACAAGCCCAACCGGAAGGCCGTCGATGAAGCATTGCGCTTCTGCAAACGACACCCCGACGCAGTAGAGTCGGATTTTCCTCAATTGGCTCAGTTGTAGAGAGATGAGCCGCTTCAGCCAACAACAGAGAAAACCATTGATACGCAATCAAATTCACTTCGCAGAGTTTGCTGCATGAACACATCGGTTCTGGTCGTAGCTCCGCACGCGGATGACGAGGTACTGGGCGCTGGGGGAACGATCGCGCGCTTTGCCAACGAAGGCGCGCAGGTCACCGTGGCCGTACTGACGGGCGGCTTCCCTCCACATTTTGCGGCAGGCGAAGAGGATCACATTCGCCAGGAGGCCATACGATCCCACGAAATCCTAAAGGTGAAGGAAACAGTCTACTTCGATTTCCCTGCCGCGGCTCTCGATACAGTGCCCCATCGTGAAGTGAATCAGGCCTTGAATTCTCTTTACCAGCGAATTACTCCCACGTATGTGTTTGTGCCATTCTGGGGGGATGTGCATCGCGATCATCAGGCGGCCTTTCAGTCGGCGGTGGTCATGTGCCGGCCAACCGGAGGGCACTTACCGCGGAGTGTGCTTGCGTATGAGACAATTTCGGAGACGAATTGGAATGCGGCGCCGGTAACACCGGGGTTTCTGCCTAATACATATGTAGATATTTCGGATTATCTCGAGACCAAGCTGGAAGCGTTTCGAGCCTATGCCAGCCAGGTCCGGCCTTATCCACACGAACGCTCCATCGAGACCATGCGGGCCATCGCGATAATGCGTGGGACCACCGTGCATCTCCGGGCTGCTGAAGCCTTCATCGCGTTGCGCAACATCATCTGAGAAGTTGCAAAGACGACTCAGGACAGTTGGGCGCGTGAGCTTCCGGGCAAGAATCAAAAAGACGAACAGTTAGCGTGCGTACAACGATTCGCGTTAAATACGATCAATGACACTCAACCGTTGCGCATAATAGGAATAAGGACGCGCACCAATCACCGAAAGGTCAGGCGTGGCAACTTTTCCTATAAAGTTAGGTCCGCGGAACAGCCCGGACGGATACCTGGAACCCGATAGAGGAGCCACCGCGCAGATGGCTTTCGCGGCTTGTGTGGCCTTCGCTTTCATGTTCTTCGGCGGCGATGTGAAGGCGAGTCCGCAATTTGCCTGGATTCCATTCGATCTGACAGGTGGGGTCAGTGCTCTGGCTTTGGTGCTGTCGGCCATGAGTTTTCTTGCGCGCAATAGCAAGGTAAGCACCCAGGTATTCTGGATGCTTGCTCTGTATATCGCTATCTCGTCCGCAATTATGTGGACAGAATTGACTCCGTATGCAGTGGAAAAGATGGCGCGGCTATTCACGTTTTCCTTCATGGCGGCACTGCTCCCGGCATTCATTCTTACTCGCCTCCAGGATGTACGGTTGTTTGTTACTTCGATTATCGTGTTTGGAACGCTGATTTCAGTTGCGGCATTGGTCCAGTTGGTCACAGGAGAAACGATACACGGAAGGATTACAGGCATCAGTGCGGATACAGTCAGTTTGGGACGCAACGCCGGAATCGCGCTGGTGGGCTTGTACACGGTCGCAAGCTGCAGTGGCAGGCGCAAAACGTGGCTTGCGGTGCTGTGCATGCCGTTATTGCTTGTACTGGTTGCCTCCGGATCTCGCGGCCCAACTTTGTTTGCCTTGGGCGTTATTGTCTTAGTCACCATTCGCTGGACTCACAAAAGTATACGCGGGATCTTGATTGCGTTTGCGCTATTCGTATCAACAGCCCTTGTCGTGAGTCATGAGCCTCCGATATTGCCTAGACTATCAACCGATCGGATCGTCGCATTCATGGAGCAGCGATTCGACAGTTCGGCAGAGGAGAGGGTTAGCGCGGGTCAAGCAGCAATCCATCAGATATGCATTTCGCCTTTCGGTTTGGGGATTGCGGGGTTTGCGCAGGTCTACAACTTCGGAAGTGTCACAAACCGCGTCTACCCACACAATATTGTCTTAGAAGTCGCAGTCGAGGAGGGATGGCTGGTAGGGTTACTCTTCATAGTTATCGTCGCGATGGCGGTGTCCAGGGGCTATCGAGCTGCAGTTATCGAACCCCAGTTGCGTCCGTTCTTCGCAATCCTTATCTTCACGTTTTGTAACGCGCTCGTGAGTGGAGACATGAACGATAACAGAATTGTCTATGCCATGCTTTGTATCGCCCTGCTATCGCCGAAAATCATAACCGCAAGTCGCTCAGCACCCGCAGATGCCTATGCGCAATTCTGAATCAACAAAGCGGACCTACAATCCACAAGCATAGCTGCCGCGCCAACTATCGTTATTCTCTAAACAACGCCTGGCATTTCGACTATCTCCAATCAGGAATATCATGAATTACCGCGCAGTTCATCTGACTTCGGTTCATTATGCGTTCGACACGCGGATATTTCACAGAGAATGCAAATCCCTCGCTTTGGCGGGGTATGATGTGACGCTGATTGCACCGCACTCAGGAAGCGACCAATGCTTGAATGACATCAAGCTGCGAACAGTGAAGCCGTCTGCAGACCGCCGGGAGCGCATGACCAAGACAATCTGGGCGGTGTACCGGGCAGCCCTACGCGAAAACGCCGATATCTATCACTTTCATGACCCGGAACTGCTGCCGATCGGGGTGCTGCTGAAGTTGCGCGGGAAGAGAGTCATCTACGATGTCCACGAGGATTATAAGGGCACGATGGAAGGCAAACAATGGCTTCCATCAGCCTTCCATAAGCCAGCGGCAATCGCCGTAGACGCTTGCGAACAGACATTGGGTCGAGCTTGCGACAGAATCATCGCGGCAACCCCGACAATTGCCCGGAAATTCCGGCCAGAGCGGGCACGACTCGTGCAGAACTACCCTTGGCTTCACGAACTTCAGTCTCCAAATGCTCCCTCGCATGAAAAACGTGAGGCCATCGCGATCTTTGTAGGATGGTTGGGAGATCATTCAGGCATGGAGTCGATGGGGAGAGCAATCGAATTGGCTGCGAAAAAACTCCCAATGAAACTGCTCATCGCAGGAAAGCTCAAGCCCGGAGCACTTGCAACCTTTCAAACTGGAGCAACAAACAAATTCGTCGAGTACCTTGGGTTTCTCAGTCGCCCCCAGGTTGCAGAGCTTATCGCGCGTGCGAGAGTGGGGATGGTGACGGTTCTCCCACTTGACAATTATGTGAATGCGCAGCCTACCAAGATGTTCGAGTATATGTCCGGGGGGTTGCCGGTTATTGCATCCGACTTTCCTGTTTATCGAAAGATTGTCGAATCCGCCGACTGTGGGTTGTTGGTCGATCCGTTAAATCCGACCGCTATAGCCGATGCCATACTCTGGATTATGCAGAATCCATCGCAAGCAGCGAAGATGGGACAAAACGGCCAGCGCGCAATCGCAGACAAATACAATTGGGAGCGCGAGGCGGCAAGCTTGATCGCAACCTACGAAGAACTGCTTCCCACACGATGCTGATCTGTTTGGTAAGTGTAGATCAACTGGCTCATCGATATCACAAATAGGCCATGATAGGACAATTACTATGCTGCTAGGTCGAAACATTCCGGTCGCCAGTCTGTTCGGCGCAGGCCTGACGCTTGTCAGAAGCCTGCCGCGGCTAGCTATGGTTAAACGCCCGCTATCAGTTCTCTGGAACTATATCCGCAAAACGTCGCCTGAATACGTCGAGCTGCGGTCGGGGCACCGTGTCTACTTTTCAAGCCATCCGGACGATATTGTAAGTTTTTATCTGGTCTTCATAAAAAAGGAATACGGAGAAGTACACAAGGGCGATGTTGTATTCGATATCGGCGCCAATATAGGCTGCTTTGCTGTGTGTGCGGCACTCTCAGGGGCAAAAACGGTTCATGCCTTTGAGCCGTCACGGGAGGCGTTCAGTGTACTATTAAAGAACATTCACGCAAATAAACTCGACTCAATTATTGTCCCAGTCAACAAGGCAGTTTCCGATCGCTCCGGTGAAATCGTCAGGTTCCCTCATAAAGCGAGTCCTTTTAATAGTCTTGTAATGACAGCCGGACCCGAAAGCAAATTGCACGTTGACAGGTTTACGGGCGATCTGCGCGAGCATGCGCTTGCAATGTCCGCTAGTTTAGAAATCGAATTTAACGAAATAGAGACTGTAGCACTGGGTGACTATATGTCCGAACAGGGTGTTCCCTCCATTGATCTTCTCAAGATGGACTGCGAGGGAGCCGAGTACAGTATTGTTCCGTCACTCAGCAAAGAGACGATTGATCGCATCGTGAGTATCCGGATGGAATGTCACGGAGATTCAAAGGCTCTGATGGATAGTTTCTGCCACGATGCGTACACGGTCGAACGGTCGAGCGGAGACGAACTTTGGCTGCTAAAGCGTCATGACGCGCTGTCCTCGTAAACGCAGACACCGGGCTTTGGTACGACCGCTGTTTCTCACGGGGCAGGACGGTACGATGATTCTACTATCACGCTATATTGCAGGAGTTTGCCGATGGATATCTGGCTCATAGACCACTATACTAACCCGCCGCAGGATCTTGGGGATGCACGGCAATTCAGTAATGCCCGCGAGCTGATGCGCCTGGGACATACCGCTCGAGTTATAGCGTGCAGCTTCAACCATCTAACACACAGTCATTATCCAGAGGCACCTACTTATTGCTGGAAGAACCAGATCTTTGATGATGTGCCTTTTACACTGATCCGATCCAGAGCTTACAAGACAAACTACGAAATGGCGCGGATTCTGAATATGTTCGATTTTGCCTTTAATGTCTGGAGAAAAGGGTGGTTAGAGGAGTTGGATGCTCCCGACCTGATTCTTGGATCCGCTCCGGACCCATTCGTAGCCCTGGCTGCGGAGCGCCTTGCTTCCCGCTACGGCGTCCCGTTTGTGCTCGAGATACGTGATCTTTGGCCCTACTCCATCATTGAGGTAACCGGCCACTCCAGATACCATCCATTCGTGCAACTTGTGGACCGCACCATGCGCTATCTCTATTCGAGGGCCAGTCGCATCATCATGCTCTCAAAAAACTCCACTGAATTATTGGTGGAGAGTGGTGCGGATCGAAAAAAGATCGTTTGGATACCGCAAGGTGTGGATCTGGCCATGAATCCAGAGCCAATGGCAGCCCCAGACGACGGCATATTCACTGTGACGTATCTTGGTGCTCATAACGAATGGAACAGCCTCGATACCATTCTGGATGCTGCTAAGATTCTTCAGAACTCCGGAGCGAAACACGTGCTGTTTAGGTTTGTTGGAGCCGGGTCGTCAAAACCGGAGTTAATTGAGAAAGCCCGAGCAGAAGGCATCACTAATGTAAAGTTCGAAGCTCCGGTTCCTAAGAATATGGTCTATAAAGTCCAGCATACTTCGGACGCCTTCATCATCAACAACCGCAAGGACGGCGCCTCTAAGAACTGGATGAGCTTCAACAAGCTCTACGACTATCTCGCGGCTGGACGCCCAGTCATATTCGGCAGCTATACGGACAATGATCCAGTTCGGGAATCGGGTGCCGGAATCTCGGTGGAAGCCGGAGACGCTGCGGGATTAGCCAAAGCAGTTCTGTTCTTGGCCGGCCAATCGCGGGAGCAGTTGTTCGAATACGGAAGACTGGGACGCAGATTCATTGAAGAGAACTACAGCACTCCCGTGTTGGTCGAGCGCTTCGTCGCTATGGCAGGTGAACTAATCGGATGTGCGCGCTCTGCTGCCGGCTCTGGGCGACCACCCTCCCCACTTCCAGCAGGCGTAGAGCACTGATTCACACTTGAGAAGGGCTGTTGCCCAACGAGTGGGCGATCGTCTGCGTAGGAATGCGAGCACATATGTACGGGAATAAGTCATTAGTGTACCGAGTCATCTGGGCACTGCGACGGGGACTACGAATGAGTCCAATGCAGAGACTCTTTCGGGAATTGAAGAGGCGCGGCGTGCCGTTAGGCCAAATGGATGCGCTGGAGTTGTTTGGCGCGGATGGTTTGAGGCATACCTTGGATTATTGCCACTCAGTCCACAGCCTGGAAATATGGGAGATGGATGATAAATATCTGCCGGGACTTCGCAAGAACTTTCCAAAAGCAAGAATCAAGATTACAGATAGTTTCAAGGAACTTGAATCTACTCCAAATACCTATGATCTCCTAGTTTCCGACGAACCCGGGCAGGTGTTTGGTAAGAACCAGGAATATTGCGAGCATTTTGAGTTGCTAACGGAGGATCTCTTTCGAGTGGTACGGTCGTCTGCCTTGATCATTCTGAATGCCGTACCCGATCCGCTCAGACAGTCCCCCAATGCCAATAGGTATCCATATTATCCCGGTTATTTGGAAAAGCGGAGAATGTTTTATGGCTCAGATCACCCTGAGCATATTTCCATCGCAGAGATGATTCCGGCGTATCGACGCGTGTTAAGCATCAACGGATTCAGCTTGGATTGGCATGTGAACGTGCGCAGGACCATCCGAGGCGGAGTACATTATCTTGCGCTGAAAGTGAGCCGCATCTGAAGATCAACATATTCGAGAGTTCTTATTCATGATACAAGAGCACTTTCTGACAATTAGTGAGCCGGAGTCATGGAACAAGTATCTTCCACCCAATCGGAGCGTTTTTGGGAGCCTTGGTTATGCTCGCATCTGCAAGACTCATCGGAAATCTTCGCCTCGGCTTTACGTAGTTACGATGAACGAATCGTCGATCTGTTATCCAACTCACTTTCGAACAACATCAGACCTGTCATTTTCATCCGGCGCGGAAGGAAGATGGGACACAACGACTCCGGAGTATACAGGCCCGATAGCGCAAAACTGTGACTCGGCGTTAACCAATGCTTTTTCTCTTCTGCGGGATGAGGCGTTTCGGCAGGAAGGTGTCATTGCCGAGTTTGCCCACCTTCATCCTTGGGAGAACTCCGAAGCACTGCTTCCGGAGGGGCGTGAATTCAACCGCAACATTGTGTGGATAGACACGGAACTAAGCCTCGATGTACTGTGGAGCGTTCATTGCGAGCATTCATGCCGGAAGAACATAAAGACCGCTCAGAATTATGGCGTAACAGTGTTCGAAGGCTCCACCGACGAGCATATTCGAGAGTTTCATCGAGTCTACATAGAGACAATGAAAAGAAACAATGCTCTTCCGGTATATTACTTCTGTCTAGATTTCTTCAAGGCATTTCGCGATGAACTCCCGGACAACTGCAAATTCATGATGGCGGAATATCGTGACAAGATTGTCGCCGCAACGCTGTATCTGCACGATGACAACGACGTATTTTCCTTTCTTGGCGGTGCCGATGCGGAGGTTCAACACGTTCGCCCGACAAACCTATTGATCTGGGAGACGATCCGATGGGCGAATCTTGCAGGGAAAAGAAGATTCATTCTCGGCGGGGGCTATAGACCAAACGATGGAATTCTCCGCTTCAAGTCGACTTTTTCACGGTTTCAAGAGCCCTTCTATGTTTATAGAAAAGTCCACATGAAAGAGGAGTATAACCTGCTCGATCGACGCTGTCGCGAGCATAACGCGTTGGGCGGCGAGCCAATCGGATACTTTCCGAGTTATCGCTGCGTTGAGAATGCCTGAATCGCCTAACATCAGTTGGGAACAACATCCTTTTGTTTATGAAGTGGCTAAACGTCTGAGAGAACACCCATGACAAACATATACGGCGGTGCGGTATCCGAGAGGATTGAGGCGTCGGCGTTTGCGCCTTGGCCCTACTTTGAGGAGGATGAGATAGAAGCGGCCGTTGCGGTTCTTCGCTCCGGGAAGGTCAATTACTGGACGGGAACGGAAGGCCGTAAGTTTGAAAATGAGTTTTCTCACTCCGCGGGATGCAAGTATGGGGTAGCAGTAGCCAACGGAACAGTGGCCCTGGAGTTGGCGCTGCGGGCGCTCGGTATCGGTCCAGGTGACGAGGTCGTTACCACTAGCCGGACTTTCTTAGCCACTGCGAGCAGCATCGTTGCCGTCGGAGCAAAGCCTCTCTTTGCCGACGTCGA
>Ga0181528_10000389_pt1 | contig 33607 bp, 30 predicted proteins | sample PEATcosm2014_Bin_47_FD_119742 | JGI IMG/M metagenome (GOLD analysis project Ga0181528, IMG submission 119742) | Peatland microbial communities from MTU Mesocosm Facility, Houghton, MI, USA - PEATcosm2014_Bin10_10_metaG | ecosystem: Environmental > Terrestrial > Soil > Wetlands > Peat | place...
CGGAACCGGGGAAAGCGGCCACTCGTGCCGCAGCCTGGCAAGGTTTACAGTCCATGGAGCTGTTTCGAAAAACAAACATCGATTTTCTCGGCAAGAAGTGGATCTTCATCGGCCTCTCGCTGGTCTTGACCGCGGCCGGATTCGTGAGTTGGATCGCCAAAGGCGGCCTGAAATACGGTATCGACTTTACGGGCGGCGCGAACATCACGGTCAAATTTGCCGGCCCACCGCCAGTGGATAAGATCCGCTCTGTCATTTCCGCTAAAATACCCGGCGAGATTTCAGTTCAGGAAATCTCCGGACAAAACGAAGTCGTTATTGGAACCGGACTTAAAACCGACGAAGAGTTGCAGAACGCGCGCCGTATTATGGGCGAGACGCTGAACGCCAATTTCGCCGATCAGTCCGGTAAGCTGGACTTCAACAACACCAGCGCTCAGACCCTGTCTGAGCGGCTGCGGGATCCATTCGCCGCCGCCGGCATCTCGATGTCCGATCAGGAGATCGGCGATCTGGCGAAGGCCCTGACCGAGTATCGGGACAAAGAGCGTTCCGGGCTGCTGACCAACCTGAACGAATTGTCGGGCGCGCCTGGCGTGACCCCGGCGATTCTGAAGGTCGTCAAGAACGAATGTTCACTGGCCAGGTTCGCGATCCGCGGCGCCGAAGTGGTCGGACCCAAGATCGGCGGGGAGTTGCGCACAAAGGCCATCCTCGCAACGCTCTACGCTCTGGGCGGTATGCTGGTCTACATTGCGTTCCGCTTCGAGTGGATATATGGGCTAGCCGCCGTCGTGGCGACTTTCCATGATGTCCTGATTACACTGGGCCTGTTCTCTTTGTTCGGCAAAGAGATTTCTTTGAATGTCGTGGCTGCGCTTTTGACGCTGGTCGGCTATTCGATGAACGACACCATCGTTGTCTTTGACCGCATTCGGGAAACCGTAAAGCAGGGCCGCCGCGGCGAGTTTGAAGCAGTCGTGAATGAGAGCGTAAACCGGACCCTGAGCCGAACCGTCCTGACCTCGGGTCTGACGTTCATCTCGGCCATCGCCCTGTTGATTTTCGGCGGGCAGGTTCTGCACGGTTTCTCGTTCGCGCTGGTTTGCGGCATCGTTGTAGGCACGTACTCTTCGATTTTCGTTGCCAGCCCAATTCTCATCTTCTGGCGGAATTTCGCCGAGAAGCGTCGGAAGAAGGCTGGACCGGCAGCTGCCTGATGGGGCGCCGGTTTTGGTGTTGGTGCAGTTTGTAGTAGACTTCTGCTTGCGGAAGTTTGATGGTGCCCGAGATCGGTCGCCGCATTGAAGGCTGGGTTGCCTCTTTTTAATCGGAGCAAAGGGCCTGATTGCTTCGCAGACGGGCAGAAAGCCCTGGTTCGCGGGAACCTAGGCGAGGATGCGGTGTCCAATGTGTTTGAGAGCGGTCTCCGGGGTGACGGAGACCGGACACAAGGGGAAGAGAAAACAATGTTCGAACAGACTTTTGTGGAAGGAAGAGCAAAGACCAACAAGGGCTGGACCGTAATGGTGTCCATGGGCATCCAGGTTGGTTTGATCGTAGCGCTCATCATCATCCCGCTGCTGAATCCGGAATTGCTCCCGAAGACTGCGCTCCAGTCCATGCTGACGGCGCCGCCTCCGCCTCCTCCTCCGCCGCCACCACCCCCGCCTCCCAGTGCGGTGGTTCACGTGGCGAAGGTGATTCCGCGGCAGTTTGACGGCTCCAAGTTGATGGCGCCGAAACAGATTCCGAAAGAAATTGCCATGATCAAGGAAGATGAGCTTCCGCCTTCTTCCAACATTGGAGTGGTCGGTGGTGTTCCCGGTGGCGTTCCCGGCGGCAGCGCTGGAGGCGTAATTGGCGGTCTTCTTTCGGCAGCCGGCAATGCGGCTCCTCCTCCTCCGCCTCCGAAGGTGGAGGTGAAGGCGGCTCCCAAGCGCATCACGGTTGGCGGTAATGTTCAGCAGGCAATGCTGGTCTCCCAGCCCAGGCCGGTTTATCCGCCCTTGGCCAAGCAGGCCCGTATTCAAGGTGTAGTTCGGTTCACGGCCATTATCGGGCGTGACGGCACGATTCAGAATCTGACCCTCGTGTCCGGCCACCCGCTGCTGGTCTCAGCCGCACAGGAAGCCGTCAAGCAGTGGCGTTATAAGCCGACATTGCTCAACGGCGAGCCGGTGGAAGTGGTAACCCAGATCGACGTGAATTTCACGTTGAATCAATAGTCAGTTTAGTCCGGAGCTTTAGACTCAATTCAACTCGCAGGAGAGAGATAGCAAATGTTGCTTCAGTTGCAAGTCTGGTCGTTCCTGTTACTCCAGGAAACTGCCATGAGCTTTGACCTGCGCTCCATGTGGGCGCAGATGGGCTTGTTGGCCAAATTAGTGGTCGCCGTGCTGTTTATCATGTCCGCCTGGTCCATCGGCGTCATGATCGATCGTTTGATCGTATTCAATGCAGCGCGCAAGCAGTCGCGGCTTTTCGCCCCCGCAGTTGCGGGTGCTCTCCGCGAAGGCAAACTCGAAGAGGCCGTTAAGATTGCCGACCGTTACAAGAAGAGCCACCTCGCCAAGGTTGTCGTGGCCGGTCTGCAGGAATTCCGTGCGCACCTCGTCAGCAATGACATCCCGGGCGAGACCATCGAGGCCTCCCGTCGCGCTCTGGAACGCTCCGAAGCCATTGTTCACAGTGAAATGGATCGCGGCTTGAGCGGCCTGGCAACGATTGGTTCGACCGCTCCATTCGTCGGTCTGTTCGGCACGGTCGTCGGCATCATCAACGCGTTCAAGGGAATTTCGTCCGAAAAGTCGACCGGTCTCGGCGCGGTCGCCGGCGGTATTTCCGAAGCGCTGGTTACCACGGCTTTCGGTCTGTTTGTGGCAATTCCCGCGGTCTGGATGTTCAACTACTTCAACAATCGCGTGAAGTCATTCGACGTTGAAATGACGAACTCCAGTTCCGAGTTGATCGACTACTTCCTGAAGCATTCCAGCAAGGTGAACGCGGGCCGCTAGGGCTCGCGTCCAGTTTGAAGGAGCGTTCATTCAGGTCCAGTTCGGCGAGTTGAGGGGTGTCCGCTTTCCGGCTTCGGCCGGAAAGCGGATTGCTCTGGCGCCGGCTGAAAAGGAGAAACCGGATGGCGACTGAGTTTAAGAAACCGAAATCGACCGACACCGTATCGGACATCAACGTCACGCCGATGGTCGATGTGATGCTGGTGCTACTGATCATTTTCATGGTTATCACGCCAATGCTTTCCAAGGGTGTCAGCGTCGATCTGGTCAAGACGATGAACCCGATTGCAATGCAGAACGCCGATAAGGAAGACGCGATTCTGGTTGCGGTCACCCGCAACGGCGATGTCTTCCTGGGTAGCAGCAAGATTCCGCCCGCGGACCTTCCCGGTAAGGTGAAGGATCTGTTGGTTGGCAGGTTGGACAAGACGGTGTTTGTGAAGTGCGACAGCCGTGCCCGTTACGAGAAGGTGGTTGACGTGGTTGACAACCTTCGTGCGGCGGGCGTGGACAACATCGGTCTGTTGACGGATCTCGATGCGAAAGCCAAGGCGAAGGCGGATGCAGCGGCCGCGGGTGCGGCTGATGTTTCAGGTAAATAGCGGCGAGACGCCTGCGCGTCTGTCTGCCGGTCGGGCCCGGCCTCTGATGCAGGCTTTGTCGGCTCAGGGATAAGTTCGAGAGAGAAGGAGATCTTCTATGAGTATGGCAGTAGGCGGTGGCGGGGGCGGCCCGAAGTCAGACATGAACATGACTCCGCTGATCGACGTGCTCCTCGTGCTGCTGATTATCTTTATGGTTATCACGCCATTGACGCCAAAGGGCTTGGAGGCGCTGATTCCGCAGCCGCCGCCACCCGGGGCGCCGCCGTCCCAACAGGATGACCGCACGGTGGTAATCATTGTGAACAAGGATCATTCGATGCAGATCAACACGGAGCCTATCTCGCCGGATAAGCTCACAGCACGGTTGCTCGATGTTTTCAAGACCCGCCAGGAGCGCGTCTGCTTCGTCAAAGCCGACCCCGATCTTGAGTTCCAGGAAGTGGCGAAAGCCATCGATCTGGCAAAGGGCGCCCAGATGGATAAGGTCGGGCTCATGACGGCGAAGATGGAAGCGGGCCAGTAAGGAAGGCGGCAACAGGATGAATAATCGAATTCTTGTCACTGTGGCAGCTCTCGCGGCCCTTGTCCTCGGCGGAACGCTCGCGGGGTGCAAGAAGTTGGAAGCACGCGACAACCTCAATAAGGGTGTCGCTGCGTTCAAGGCCGCCAAGTACCCCGACGCTGTCGAATTCTTCACGCGCGCCGTTGATCTCGATCCCAATTTCGCGACCGCAAGGCTCTATCTTGCGACCGCATATATGAACCAGTACATCCCTGGCGCCGAGTCGCCTGAGAATGTTGCCTACGCGAATAACGCCTTGGCGAATTTCCAGAAGGTGCTTGACGCCGATCCGAAGAACGCCACCGCGGTGGCGTCCATCGCTTCGCTCTATTATTTGGAATCGCAAGGCACTTCTAAGCTCGAAGATAAGTTAGATCGCCTTGAGAAGGCGCGGGTCTGGTACCAGAAGTTGACTGAAGTCGATCCGAGTAATAAGGAAGCCTATTATAGCCTCGGTGTAATCGCCTGGGCGAAGTGGTATCCGGACTGGAACTCCGCGCGCAGCAAGGCCGGCATGAAGCCCGACGCCCCTGGACCTCTAAAGGATAAAAAGGCCAGGGAAGAGCTGAAGGACAAAGACGGCGCAATGCTCGATGAGGCCCTCAAGAATCTGCAGAAGGCTCTTGACCTCGACAAAGAGTACGACGACGCGATGGCCTACGTGAACCTCCTGTACCGCGAGCGCGCCGACCTGGCGGACTCCGCCGCGGAGTACAAGAGGGACGTGGACCTTGCTGATGAGTACATTCAGAAGGCCCTAGATACCCGCAAGATCAAGGCTGAGCGTCAGCCGAAGCAAACGGGTATTGTCAACGAGAGCAGTTCCAAGTGATCTGTCGGGCGATTGCCTGACTTCCGCTAAACTAGAGGCGAGGGTGATCAACATCACCTTCGCCTTTTTCTCTTTCAATGGACGAACTTCCTATCAGCGAGATTGTTCCGCTGGTCTTGCCTCCCGGGGTTAGCCCTGCACTGGAGCGGCGCTTCGTGGAACTTGAGGCACTGGTCCATTCCCTCCGCCCGAAAGATGACCTCAAGATTCTCCGCAAGGCCTTCGAGTTTGGCGCGGGCCGGCATGCGCGTCAGCGGAGAATGTCCGGCGAGCTTTACATGTTCCACCCCCTGGAGGTGGCGACGATCCTCGCCGGCATGCAAATGGACCTGGTCTGTTTGACCACGGCCTTGTTGCACGACGTGATCGAGGATACCGATACCACTTTCGAAGAGGTGCGCCGGCTCTTCGGCGAAGACGTGGCCCGCTGCGTAAACGGCGTCACCAAACTCAGCAAGATCAATCTGGCCAGCCGCGAGGACCGTCAGGCGGAGAGCGTGCGCAAGATGCTCCTCGCCATGGTGGAGGACATCCGGGTGATCGTCGTCAAGCTGGCCGACCGTCTGCACAACATGCGGACGCTCGGAAGCATGCCGCGCGATAAACAGGAGCGAATTGCCTCGGAAACCATCGAGCTGTACGCGCCGATAGCGCACCGTTTGGGCATGGGCAAACTGCGTACGGAACTCGAGGACCTGGGGTTCCGTTACCTGGATCCCGCGGCATTCGAAGACGTTAAGACCGCGATCGAGACCAAGCGCCAGGCAAACGAGCAAGTCCTCGAAGAGATCCGGACCACCGTGGAGACGAAACTCCGCGCGGAGGGGATTCCGGCGCGTGTCGAAGGGCGGGTCAAACGGCCCTGGTCGGTCTACCAGAAACTGTACAAGCAGAAAATCACGATCGACGAAGTCTACGACCTGCTGGGGATTCGGATCATCACGGACTCCGTCCGCAATTGCTACGCGGCGCTGGGCGAGATTCACAATGAGTGGCACCCGATTCCGGGGCGCATCAAAGACTTCATAGCCATTCCCAGGCCGAACCTCTACCAGTCCTTGCACACGTCCGTGATGGGGCCGGGCGGGGTTGCTTTTGAGGTTCAGATCCGGACCGAGGAGATGCACCGCATCGCGGAAGATGGCATCGCCGCACACTGGAAGTACAAAGAAGGCAAGAAAGGTCCGGGCGAGGACGACCAGCGCGTCAAATGGTTGCGCCAACTGGTCGAATGGCAAAAGGAAACGCGGGATCCCGCGGAGTTCATGTCCAGCCTGAAGGTGGACCTGTACCCGGAGGAGGTCTACTGCTTTACTCCCAAGGGCAGAATCGTAGTCCTGCCGCGGGAAGCCACGCCCGTCGACTTTGCTTACGCCATCCATACGGATGTGGGCCATCGTTGCACCGGCTCGAAAGTGAACGGGCGGATGGTGCCGCTCAAGCACCACCTGCGCAACGGCGACATCGTCGAGATCATCACGCAGAACGGGTCCTCTCCTAGCCGGGACTGGATGTCGTTCGTGAAGACGGCGCGTGCGCGGAACAAGATCCGCCACGTGATCAATGCCAGCGAACGCGAAAAAGCGGTGGACCTGGGCCAGAAGCTGATGGAACGCGATGCGCGGCGCCTCGGCGTCTCGTTGAGCCGCATCACCCGTCAGCAGATGGAGAAGGTGGCTACCGATTACGGCGTCAGCAAGATCGAGGATTTGTACGCGGCATTGGGCTGGGGCAAATACTCCGCGCGTCAGGTGCTCTCGAAACTCGCCCCAGGCATCGTCGAACCCGAGACTCCGCCCGCCGCGCCGGCACCCTCCGTCGATCCGCGCGCGCCAGTTGACGACAAAGATTACGTCATCCAGGTCAAGGGCATCGATGACCTGTTAACCTATCGCGCGCGCTGCTGTAACCCAATCCGGGGCGAACCCATCGTCGGCTACATTACCCGCGGCAAAGGCGTTGCCGTGCACTCGCGAACCTGCCCTAATGTCCAGAATCTGATGTACGAGGCCGAGCGCCGCATTGAGGTGGAATGGGCGAAGGGCCCCGGCGAGTCGTTTAACGTTCGTCTGGTTGTCCACAGCGACGATCGCACCGGTCTATTGAACCAGTTGACCCAGATCCTGTTTGGCGAGGAAGTGAACATCCGCAGCGTCGAGGCTCGTGCCGACGAAAAACTATTGGACGCGGCCGTGGTCGAGATGACCGTGGAAGTCCGGGACAAGAAGCAACTCGAGCGGCTCGTGTCCACAATGCGGCGGGTGCCCGGAGTGCGCGACATTGAGCGCGTCCATTAATCGGAACACAGAAGATGCAGACTAATCCGGCTTCCTCGACTCCTCTCCACGTCGCCGTTTCCAAGTCGCGGGGCTTGACCATCGACTGGTCCGACGGGCACAAGAGCGTATTCACGAACGAGTATCTGCGCGACGAGTGCCCCTGCGCCTCATGCACCGGCGCTCACGGGACCGAGCCGCAGCGCTCCAGCTACGCCGCGGAAGCCCAAGCCGCGGAGCCCCAAGCCAATCCGTTCCAGATGTTCAAACCCAAGCTGCGCATGGACTCCATCGAGGAAGTTGGCTCGTATGCCATCCGCATCTATTGGAATGACGGGCACAACACGGGCATTTACTCCTTCGATCATTTGCGCTCCATCTGCCCGTGTCCGGAATGCCGTACCCGGAATGTAGTGTCATAGCCCTCCGTCATTCGATAGAATCCTGAATTGCCGGTGTGTTCAATCGCCGGTGAGGAGGGATCGCAATGCCCCTTGGGCGTCGTACGTTTTTGTTGACCGCCGGCGCGGCCGCGGCGCTGCCGACCGCGGGCCTGGCCTGGCTGGACCGGAAGCCGCCGGCCTGGAAAGCCCACTGGATCCACGTTCCCGGCATGGCTCCCACGGCCTACGGCGTCTGCCACTTCCGCCGCGCGTTCGACCTTGCGGCCGTGCCCGCGAAGTTCGCCGTTCACGTCACCGGCGATAGCCGCTACCAACTGTACTGCAACGGAGAAAGAGTGAGTTGGGGACCCGCGCGCGGCGATTTGAACCACTGGCACTACGAGACCGTCGATCTGGCGCCCAAACTCAAGGCCGGGCGGAATGTTCTCGCGGCTCTCGTCCTGAATGACGGCCCCGATTCGGCGCTCGCTCAGTTTTCGCTTCGGACCGGCTTTCTCCTGCAAGCGGCCGACGACTCGCAGGACGTCGTGAACACCGGCAAGGACTGGCGCTGCGCGGTGAACGACGCCTACCAGGCTACGCGACGTGACGACGTCGGCGGCTACTCCGCGATCGGACCCATGGAGCGATTCGATGCCGCTCGCTACCCATGGGGCTGGCAGCTTCCGGACTTCGACGATTCTGCCTGGACTCCCGCTCAGCCCGGCGATCCGGGCTGCCCGCGCGGCCAGCAGGACGCGCCCAGCCGCTGGATGCTAGTGCCCCGCTCCATTCCCATGGGGGAGGAGACCCAGGAGGCCATTCCGGCTCTGCGCCGCGTGGAGGGGCTTCCTGACCTCAAAGCGGGCGCGCTGCAATTCCCGATTCAGATTCCTGCCGGCACTCGCGCCGTGCTGCTGCTGGATCAGAAGAAGCTGACCACGGCGTTTCCTGTCCTTACGGTGCAGGGCGGCCGTGGCGCGACCCTGAAGCTGCGGTACTCGGAAGGGCTCTTTGAAACACAGCCGCCGAAGCTCAAGGGCAACCGGGATGTCATTGAAGGCAAGGTCTCGCGAGGCTATGCCGACTCCTACACGGCCGATGGCGAGCGCCGCGTCTACCGCACTCTGTTCTGGCGCGCATTCCGCTATTTGCAGTTGGAAGTTGAGACCGGCTCCGAACCATTGGTGATCGAGGATCTGCACGGCGTTTACACCGGCTATCCCTTCGAGGTGAAAGCGAAGTTCGAGGGCGGCACGCCGCTGCACCAGCGCATTCTCGACACGGGCTGGCACACGGCCCGGCTTTGCGCGCATGAGACGTACATGGACTGCCCATACTACGAGCAGCTCCAGTACGCCGGCGACACCCGCATCCAGTCGCTCGTCTCGCTCTTCATGACCGGCGACGGCCGGCTGATGCGCAACGCCATCGAACTGCTCGATTCCTCACGGACCTCGGAAGGCGCGACGTTTTCCCGCGCGCCCAGCACGCTCCCGCAGTACATTCCGCCGTTCTCGCTGTGGTGGATCGCCATGGTTCACGACTACTGGCGCTACGTGGACGATCCAGCCTTCGTGCGCGAGATGCTGCACGGCACGCACGCCATTTTGGATTTCTATTCCGCATATCTAGGTGGCGATCATCTGCTGCACGGAATGCCCTGGTGGAACTTCGTCGATTGGGTCGGCTCCTGGGCCGACGGTGTCCCGCCCATGAGCGGAGACCTGATGCCCGGCACCATCCAGGTGCAACTCCTGCAGGCTTTCCAGCACGCCGCCGAGCTGGAGGCGTTCTTCGGCAATGCGGAGACAGCCGCGACCTGGAACAAACGCGCAGAAGCCCTGTGGAAGGCCATCCAGGCTACCTTCTGGGATCCTCAGCGCCGCTGGTATACCGAAGACGCCGGGCACAAGTTCCCCTCGCAGCACGTCAACTCGGTGGTCGTCCTCTCCGGGCGGTTGCCGGAGGCCGATGCGCACGATCTGATCGACCGCGTTGCCCGCGTGCCCAGGGAAGATAAGACGATGGCGCATTGCACCGTCTACTTCCGCTACTACCTGGACCGCGCGTTGTCAGCGGCCGGATGGGGTGACCGCTATCTGGAACGTCTCGGGACCTGGGAGGGTATGCTGGCCGAGGGCCTGACGACCTGGGCCGAATCCGACGTGCCCGATTCGCGCTCGGATTGCCATGCTTGGGGTGCGAGCCCGAACATCGAATTCTTCCGCAACGTACTCGGCGTCGACTCGGCCGGCCCCGGCTTCAGCAAGGTCCGCATCCGGCCGCACCTCGGGCCGCTGCAATCCGCGCGTGGCGTGGTGCCGCATCCCAAGGGACTGATTCGCGTCGAGGTGACGCGCGAGGGTGGGGTGGTGAAGCATAAAGCGACGCTGCCGCCGGGCGTCACGGAAGTCGCATGAGCCCGGTCTGCGTAGCGCAGAAACAGAAAAGCCAGCAAGGAGAGTCCATTTCGGACAATCCCGCTGGCTTTTATCTTGAGGTTCCGTTCCGGGAAGCCGCTTACAGCAGCCGGAAGTTCACTTCGACATTCGCCATGACCGGAACGGGATGACCGTCCTTCTGGCCGGGCTTGAAGCGCCACTTGCCGACGGCTTCCACTGCCTTCTCGTCCAATCCCATACCCAGCGGGCGCACCACGCGGATGTTCTTGGCCTTGCCGTCCGTGTCCACCACGATGGCCAGCATCACCGTGCCCTGGAACTTCGCTTTGCGGGCTTCCTCGGAGTACTCCGGCTCGGGCTTGAAGATCGGGATCGGTTGGCTCACGCCGCCGCCGATGCGGAACGCACCTCCGCCGAACCCGCCGCCCGAACCGGGTCCGAACCCGCCACCACTCCCGGAGCCGACGCCGCCGCCCGAACCGCTGCCGATGCCACCACCGGACCCGGGTCCATTCGAGGGCGTGCTGTACTTCGAAAATGGGTCGCCGTACTGCGCCATGTTTACGTTGGGCAGATTCACGTCGGGAGGAGCGATGATGGTCGGCTCCATGGTCAGCTTCGGATTCAGGTTATTCAATACCGCCATGGGCGGCGTGAACTGCTTCAAAGATGCTCTGGGCAAGCGGCCCTTGCTGGCTGGCAATGGCGACCGGTCTCCACCGCCTCCGCCTCCGCCCATTGCCTGCTTTTTCGCGTCCATCTGAGGTGTGTAGGGCTCGAGGTTGGGGGTGAAGATCGGCATGGCGTTCTTCAGGCTGTTCTGCACGGCTTTACTGGTGCCGACCACCAGCAACAGCGCCACAAACACAAACTGAAGCACGAGGGAAAGCGCAAAAGACCCGCCTCGATAGGGATCCTTCTGGAACAATTCCTTGACCTGAACAGGCTGCGAAGTTACCTGCAACGGTGGCAGCTTTTCGGGGAAGAAAAGGTCCTTGAATCCGCCCAAAATCGTTCGGTACCAAGGCAGGGCGTTTCTTTCCAACTGGCTGAGCGATCCCGGGCCCCACATTTCCTCTTTGGTCAGAGGGCGCGACGTCAACTGCAATGGAGGCAGTTTGGTGGGGTTGAAGAACTCTCTCAGGTTCTCGCTAAGTGACTTGAAAAACGACTTCTCTTCATTGAACGTCGCCAGTTGCCGCAAGACCGGGTCATCGCTGTCGCGCAGTTCGTCTTCGGTCATCGGACGGAAAGACACCTGCAGCGGCGGCTGTTTCTTTTGCGCGGAAAGTTCTCGAAGGTTGTCGATGATCGAGAGGAACCAGGGTTTAGACGTGGACTGGTAGCCCAGAATTCGATCGGCGGCGTCGGGCACCGAATTCGGATTCTGTGGTTCTGGCGGGTATCCCGCGCGTTGCGGATCGTATGCCTGCATGTTTTCGTCTAGCACTCGGGTTACAGCAACCAGGCTCCCGGGCCGCCTCTCCTGCTCCTATTCATCTAGTACATAAGACGCTTTTGGAGCGCGAAGGTTGCAGGAAAGCCTGAACCTGGGTTCAGTCTCTTCCTGAAATCGTAACACATTCCCAAAACAAGGGTTAGCCGTACGAAATGTCATATTTCGAGTCAGCGGTCAGCCCGGGAAACCGCGAAAATCGTACGCTAAGCCAGCGTCAGCTCCGGCTTTAGCGGAGGACCCATTCGCCCTTGGCTCTGATCTCGTCGTACATGGCGTCCGGCGCCAGATCCAATTCACCCGGCCATGTGACCGCGCCATACAACACGAACGCTTGCGAAAAAACGTCAGGATCGGCAAGGGCGGCGAACACGCCCGCATCCGGCGAATGAACAAGCTCCGCCATGTCCACAATCCCGGAGACACCGTCGAAAAACGTGACGCAAACGCGGAAAGGTCCGACGACCTCGACCGCTTTGACATCGTCGGGTTGAGTGGCCACGATGGGCGGGATTATGCCAAGGGTTCGATCTGCTTCGGCGTGTGGCTCTGTGAGCATAGGTTCCAATCCTCCATCAACTCGGCGCGATGCTCCTGTGCCCATTCCAGCACAAGAACGAGGGCACGTCGAGGGAGATCACCGTTGATGACTTCCAGCGTGCCGATGTCGATCTGTGCCTGGAACCCGGCGTAACGAACGTGGAAGTGCGGCGGCGCATGGTCTTTCCAGAACATCTGGATCAAGATTCCCTAAAACAGCGAGATCTTAGGCATAAACAACCGTACTAGGCGGCAAACGGCAGGTTAGCACTCCGAAGTCGCTCATTGCCCGAGCGTTTCATTCAATACGCGTCCCAGCCGCTCTCCAGCGCGCAGCAACTGCAATCGCAGCACCGGGATAGCTTGCTCCAGATAGGCTTGATCGAGTGTCGTGCATTGGCAGCGGTCGAGCGGGGCATAGACGGCGTCGCGGGCGGCCGCCTGCGATTGCCACAGCCAATCGTCCAGGCTTCCCGCAGCCAGGGCTTCCCGCTCACTCGCCGGCGCGCCCTCCCGCAGTTTCGCCAAGGCCTTCGGGTCCTGCTTGAACCACGCTTCCAGGAGTTTCCCATCCCACGCGGCATGCAGATTCAGCGGCTGGCCCTCGAACGTGACCTTCACCAGGTTGCCGCCATGATCATTCCGCTCGCCGGCGTGCAGCGGCTGGTGCATGTCGCCGATGAAGTGCACCAGGAAGCGCAACGCCTCGTCGCGCTGTTCCCGCGTGGCCGTAGTGTCCTGTAAGATATTCTCCATTTTCGGGATAGCCGTCGCCACGCATCCCTCCGCGGGGCAGTACTTCGACCAGTCTCCGCGCGGCGCGCCGGTCGGGATGTCGATGTAATGCCAGGGGCCGGTCTCTTTCCGCTCCATCCGGATCTCGTCCGCCCAGGCAGCGATCGACTCGAGCGTCTGTCCCGCGGGCAGAATTGCCTCTACTGCCGCTTTGGCCTTTGGATTCAACCGCTGCGCCGCAATCGCCGCGACAATCTGATGACCCTCCGCCCACCAGCCGAAGGCCGGATAAACCACCAAAAGATAGCCTATCGAAAGACTGATCATGACCGGGCGAAGGCGCATATTCCCCAGTATCGCAAGACAGGACGCCGGAAGCGTCCATGCCGCCCCAGGATGGGGGAATTGGCGCAACGGTCCTCGCCCCGGATCGGGACGAAACTGGCGGGACGGTAGTCCCGGGGACCATGCAGACCAGAACCGCTTCGGTCAGGCCCCAGAGACCGTGGAACCGCCCCGTCTTGTTTCTGACAAACAGTGGTGCCGTGCGCTTCAGGGACACAGCCAGCCCGGCCGGCTACGGCCCTCCCGGGGCCGGGCGAGGCCGTCCAGACCGGCCCAACAACTCACGCCTCCATGCGCTTTATCGAACGCTGCCCGCCGGCCTTGGCCATCCCCCGCTGAGCCGCGCTGCACTCGCGGCGTGATCGCTCTGCCCGTGTGCAGCGGGCGCAGCATGGCCGGCTTTTGTTGTCTTCAACGGGAGTTCGTTCTCCCCGCGCCAGCCAGACCTACGCCGAGGCGGCTACGTGTCTTCGCCCTGGAGCAGGAACCGCACGGCGTCTTCCGCGATGCGCTCTGCCACATCTGTAAGCTCATGATTACTTTGGGCTTCAACTAACAGCGCATGCTTGTTGTGCGCCACAAACGAACGCGATGCTTCCACGGGAACCACGTCGTCCTGCAAACCGTGCCAGACGAGCGCCGGTTGCTCCACCTTGGGTTCATCCTCGTAGCGGAGCGCGTCCTCCATCAGGCCCCAGCCCAACGGTGTGGGTCCGCCGGCCGCATAGTGGTAGACGTCCAACGTGCCCGCTTCCCGCCACTCCGCCAGACCCTTCTCGCCGAGCGCGGCTGCCCAGCGCCGTGCAAAGCCGAACGCCGGCGCCATCAGCACCAGACGCCGCACCTCCGGGTGACGGGCCGCGCAGAGCGCCGCGAGGTAACCGCCCAGGCTCGATCCGATCAGATCTGCGGGCTCCCCTCGCAGCGTCTGCTGGATCACTCGCAGTTGCCCTCCGATGGTGAGATTCCGGAACGAGCCCTCCTCCAGGTATGGGATTTCCAGGTCAACGCCCGCCTCCGCAAACCGCTTCCGGAACAACTGCGCTTTTCGCGATGCGGGCGAAGATGCGAATCCATGCAGATACAAAACACGTGTCATGCTGGCATCATGGTAAAGCAGGGCGGGGCCCGGCGCGGAGAGGTCCGGCAAGCAGAGCGCCGTGCGCCGCGGTTTTAGGACTTGGTTGTCTGCGTTGCAAAGTGAGCCCCTTCCCGGTAGAATCTGAGCTTTGTAGTCGCATTTGGAGGTGACATGTCCGCTGTCGCAGATAAAGTTAAGCAGATCATCGTCGAGCAGCTAGGCGTCGACGAGGGCCAGGTCGATCCGACCGCCTCCTTCGTGGATGATCTTGGCGCCGATTCGCTCGACATCGTCGAGCTTGTCATGAAGTTCGAAGAAGACTTCGAACTGGACATCCCCGACGAGGATGCCGAGAACATCAAAACCGTGAAGGACGCCGTCGACTACATCGAGAAGAAGAAGGGCAAAGATTAGCCGATTTTCGACTCCCCGGTCCTAATCCTTCCATTTCAGGAGTATGCCTTTGCCCCGACGAGTGGTCGTAACGGGCGTCGGCCTGATTTCAGCTTTGGGCCTGACCGCCGAAGATACCTGGAAAGGTGTCCTCGCCTCGCGCTGCGGCGTCAGGCCCATCACTCAGTTCGACGCGACGAAGTTTTCCGCGCGGATCGCCGCCGAGGTTGTCGGCTTCGATCCCCTGCGTTTTATCGAGAAGAAAGAAATCAAGAAGGTTGGCCGCTTCATCCAGTTCGCCATCGCGGCGAGTGAAGAGGCGTTGTCTAATTCGGGACTGAAGATCACTCCCGAGAATGACGAACGCGTCGGGGTTTACATCGGGAGCGGCATCGGCGCCTTCGAGGTGATCGAACGCGAACACCGCAACCTGCTGGAAAAAGGCCCCGACCGTATTTCTCCTTTCTTCATTCCGGCCACGATCGTCAACCTGGCCTCTGGCAACGTCTCCATCCGGAGCGGCGCCAAAGGGCCGAATTCAGCCACGTCCACGGCTTGCACGACGAGTTGCCATTGCATCGGCGATTCGTTCCGCCTGATCCAGCACGGCTATGCCGACGCCATGATCTGCGGAGGCGCCGAGGCCTGCATTACGCCGATGGGCGTTGGCGGGTTCGCCGCCATGCGCGCCCTTTCCACGCGCAACGACGATCCCCAGCACGCTTCCCGGCCTTGGGACCGGGACCGTGACGGCTTTGTGGTTGGCGAGGGCTCGGGCATTCTGATCCTCGAAGAACTGGAACTGGCGAAGCAGCGCGGCGCGAACATCCTGGCCGAGATTGTCGGCTACGGCATGGGCGGCGACGCTTACCACATCAGCGCGCCCTCACCCGGTGGAGAGGGCGCTTATCGCGTCATGCGCAACGCCGTCAACGATGCGGGGTTGGAGCCTTCGGCGATCGACTACATCAACGCTCACGGGACCTCTACGCCGGTCGGCGACCAGATCGAGACTGCCGCCGTAAAGCGGGCGTTCGGCGACCACGCCTACAAGCTTTGCGTGAGTTCGACCAAGTCGATGACCGGGCATCTGCTCGGCGGCGCTGGCGGCATGGAGGCGGGCCTGACAGTGCTTGCCATCCGCGACCAGATCGCTCCGCCGACGATCAACCTCGACAATCCAAGCGAAGATTGCGATCTCGATTATGTGCCGCATACGGCTCGCCCGATGAAGATCGACTATGCTCTTTCGAATTCATTCGGATTCGGCGGGACCAACGGCAGCCTGATCTTCAAGCGCTATACGGAATAGCCTGGGAGCGCCGATCTCCAGATCGGCTCCGGTCGCCGCGTGGACGGCAACTCAATTCAGCGACTCCACGGGTGCGGCCGGCTCGCGTGTACTCACGCTGGCATAGCGAGATCCGCAGTTTCGTCGAAGCTGGCGCGAAGACGATCACGCGCGTTCGCACGTGCGGAAGCCTGCCGGCGGTCGGGGTCTGAGCCGCATAGAGCCGATCTGGAGATCGGCGCTCCCAGGGGCTCGCACCGATAAGCAGCCGCTGAAACCCCGCGGGCTATAATTCATTTAAGACATGGACGTGCTTGAAGAATTGGTGCGCCTGCGCCGCTTGGGAGAGCGGTGCGCTCTGGCCACCATCGTCGAGGTGAACGGCTCGATACCCAGCTTCGAGAGCGCCAAGATGCTGGTGCGAGCCGATGGGACGATCCTCGGCACCATCGGAGGCGGCTGCGTCGAGGCTGAGGTTTGGACGGCGGCGCGTGAAGTGATGGAGACCGGCAAGCCGCGCCGGCTGCGCTTCAGCCTGGGCCAGGATGCCGCATACGACGAGGGCCTCATTTGCGGCGGGCAACTCGAAGTCTTCATCGAGCCCGTGGAGCCGCAGAATCGCGCCCTGATCTTCGGCGCGGGCCACATTTCCAAGAGCATCGCCAAGCTCACCGGTCTGCTCGGCTTCCACACCTCGGTGGTCGACAACCGGGAATCGTTCGCCAACCGGGAGCGCTTCCCGGAGGCCGACACGGTGGTCGCGGGCGAGTACGAAGAAGTCTTCCCGTCGCTTGAGGTCAACTCGTCGTCCTACATCATCATCGTGACGCGCGGCCATCGCGATGACATGCGCGTGCTGCGCTGGGCGGTCACGACGCCAGCGCGCTACATTGCGCTCATCGGCTCGAAGCGCAAGGTGATCAACGTGGTGAAGGAACTGGAAAAAGAAGGCGTGCCGCGCGCGAGCTTCGATCGCGTCTTCGGGCCCATGGGCCTCGATATCGGCGCTCTCACGCCCGAGGAGATCGCGGTCAGCGTTGCGGCCGAGATCGTCGCCGTGCGCCGCAGCGCGGCCTCGAACTGGCGCGCACTTTCAATGTCCGTCTTCGCTCACGAAGAGACCAGGGCGTTGCTGTCGTGACGCCCGGCGCGGCATCTTTCGCGGCCGTGATCCTGGCGGCCGGCGCCTCATCGCGGATGGGCACGCCCAAAGCCCTGCTCGATGCCGGCGCGGGCGACTCGTTCCTGGATCGGCTGGCGGGCCTCTTCCTGGACGCGCGTTGCGCGGTCTACGTGGTGCTGGGCGAAGACGCCGCAGCGGTTGCGCGGGCCAGCCGGCGGGGGGCTGAGATCACGTTCGTCCTCAATCCCGATCCGTCGCGAGGCCAGCTCAGCTCGCTGCAGTGCGGCTTGCGGGCAGCCATGGCGGGTGCTGACGCGATCTTCTTCACGCCGGTTGACGCTCCCGGCATCTCGCGAGAAACGATCCTGGTGTTGAAGGACTTTTTGTCAGGGATGGATTTTGCGATCCCGATTTTCGAAGGCAAGCGCGGCCACCCCGTGCTGATGCGCGCCGGCTGCGCGGCGGAGTTTCTCACCCCGCCCGAAGGCGCTTCGGCGCGCGACATCCTGCACGCACGGCGCGCCTCCACGCGGTTTGTAGAAGTGGCGGATCCGGGCATTCTTGAAGATATCGACGACCCGGCCGGTTACGAACGCTGGCGGGCTCGCATGCTTCAAGCGGAGGACGCCCGATGAACCCGTCCTCTGCCCTCGGCGTAGTGCCGCGCTGGCGGCGCTGGTTCCGCCCGGCCCGGATGGTCATGGCCGTCTTCGCCTTCGCCCTGCTCTACGCCTTCGCCGTCTTCTACGGCCCGTCGGTCACGGCGACACGTTACGAAGCCGATCTCAAACGCGAACTGGAGCGCGTGCTGGGACGTACGGTGGAATTCCGCGACGTCCGTTACAGCTTCTACCCGTCGCCGGGCCTGTCCGCGAAGGATCTGGTGATCCACGAATCGCCCACTTTCGGAATTGAACCCTTGGCCTATGTGGGGGAGATCAAGGTGGGCGTGCGCTGGCTGCCGCTGCTCGCTGGAAGGCTCGAGTGCTCGTCCGTGCGGCTGGACGACGCCAGCCTGAACATTGCGCGGACCGAAGAGGCAGGCTGGAATTTCGCCGTGTTTCTTTCGCAGATCACCGCTGGTTTGAAGCGCGGCGCTCATGCGCCCGCGATTCAAATCCGCGATGGCCGGATCAACTTTCGGGACGGGCTCCGAAAGTCGCCGTTCTTCTTGAATTCCGTGGACCTCGACATCGCCGCGCCCGACGCGCCGGGAGGCGAGTTGTCCTGGAATTATGAGGCCTCTCCCGCGCGCACGGATCGCTCGGAGCAGGGCTTGGGCCGGCTGTCAGGAACCGGCGCATGGCGTTCTTCCGCCGGCAGGAGCGGCATCCTCGACATCGATCTGGAATTGGAGCGCAGCGTGATCTCGGAGGTGGCGGTTCTCCTCACCGGGGGAGATCCCGGCGTGCAGGGACGGCTCAGCTCGCGCGCGCACTTCTCGGGACCGCTGGACAAAGTCGAACTGCGCGGGACGTTGCGGCTCGGCGACCTGCAGCGGCCCTCGCTGTTTGGCGTGCGGGGCCGCGATTGGTCGGTCCCCTATGAAGGAGTTCTCAATCTCAACGCGCAGACCATCGAGGTCAGCACCGTGGCGCCCAAGGACAGCGCGGCTTTGCCGGTGAACTTCCGGCTCACGGCGCAGGAGTTCTACACGCGGCCGGTCTGGAAGGCGCAGTTCCTGCTCGACGGTCTGCCGGCCTCGACGCTGCTCGAAGTGGCGACCCGGCTCGGTTCTCGGATTCCCCCCGCCTTGAGTGTGGACGGCACGCTCAGCGGCTCCTTCGACTTCGGCTCGTCCTCTCCGGCCGAGGGAGAGATCGAGCTGCGCAACGGCGAATTGCGGATCGGGCAGAACGGCCCTTACCGCATTGAGCCGGCGAAGTTCTCCGTGGCCGGGACCCAGGTGTCACTGCAACCTGCGACATTGACGCCCTCCTCTGGGGGCGCCAGCGGGATTGAAGGGGAATGGGATGTCTCGACCAGCCGACTTGCCATCCGTTCCTCACTGCGGCAAACCAGCCTGAAGGACATCCGGCAGGCGCTCGCGGCTTTCTCCGGCCTGCCGGCGATCCCGGGCATCGACGCCTGTGCGGAGGGCACTCTCGACGGCGATTTGCACTTTGAACGGGTGGAAGATGACGCGACGCCCGCTTCGGCCGGCCCGGGCCTGCCACAGGATACCGATCCCGCCGCGCGTTGGAGCGGCAGCTTGCGCGTTTCGGGCCTCCAGTGCGCCGTGGACGGCGTCAGCGATCCTCTGCATATCGAACGCGGGCAACTCGTCATCTCCGGCTCTGCGTGGCATCTCCGGCGAGCCACAGGCCATCTGGGCGCGGTCGCCTGGTCGGGTGAAGCGTCGGGGGCCATCGGGGAGCTGCCCGCCGGTGAGCCCATCCGGTTCACAGTATCAACGGGCAGTCTGCTTGCTTCGGATGTCGAGCGTCTCTTCCGGCCGGCTCTCGCCTACAAAGACGGGCTGCTGGAGCGTACGCTCTCTTTTCGCAGGACTCCACCCCCGCCGTGGCTTGCGGCCCGGCGTTGGGAAGGCCGCGTCACGGCCGCTGAATTCGCGATTGCCGGTCAGAAATTTACGAAGTTGAACGCGCACGTCCTATGGAATGGCTCTTCCATCGATCTTGCCGACCTCTCCGCGCTCCAATCGGGAGCGCTTGTATCGGGCCGCGGTTCGGTGCGCGCCGGTCCAGCATGGCCGGTCTACCACCTGCGCGGCGTCTTCGACTCGCTCAATTGGGAGGGGCATGGCACGGTCGAGGGCGAATTCGGGTTGACGGCTTCCGGCTTCGGCGACGATCTGCTCGATTCGCTCAACGCAACCGGCCAGTTGACATCACGGCGGCTCGAAATGGCGGGGGAGACCTTCGATCAAGTGGCTGCGGACTTCGACTACGACGGTTCGCGCCAGGCCTCCCGGTTGCGTCTCTCGGGGGTGTCGGCTCTGGTGAACGATATGCCGTTATTCGGCGCGGGAGGATCCGCCGGCGACAATCATTGGCGCGCCGAGTTGGGCTCTGGCGCCCGCATTTTCAAGTTCGCAGGCACGATTCCACCGTTTCGTATGGAGAACGATCCCAGCACGGAGCCGCGCGCAAGGTAGAATTCATATCAGGGTTTCCTTAAGTACGGAAACAAGAGCAGGTCATTATGGATCAGATTCTTCCAATCGAAACCGAATTTGTGACGCGGCAGCAGGAGTTGCTCCGCGAACAACTTGCCGCGGCGTGGCAACTCCACATCGAACGCGTCGAAGAGCAACTGCGCCAGGACTGGCAGACGAGCCTTGGCCATATTGTCGAGGAACGATTTGGAGAGTTCACTGGCCGCTTTGACGCTGAAGTCCGAGCCGCGACCGAAAGCCGCACGGCCGCCCAGGATGAGCTGGCCGCCTCCGGCGCGCGGCTCAAGTGGAGCGCTCAGCTCAACCAGATCACGCGCCGCCTCGATCAGGCGGAAGACATGGCCGCCTGGACGACTGCCCTGCTCGACGGCGCTCTCGCAGTCGCTCCGCGTGCGTTTCTCTTCAGCGTGCTCTCCGGCGAACTGGTTTACGAAGGCTCGCGCGCTCCCGAAGGTGAGGCGTACGAGGCTCTCGACGGCCTGCGGCTACCTGTGGACTCGGCTCCCGCTTTCCGGGGCGCCGTGGAGTCCCTCGATACGGTCATCGCTTTGGCCAGTGAAGGAGAAATCTCCGGGACTTTGGTGTCCGCTCTGGCTCTGGACGATTCCTGCCGTCTGGCCCTTTTGCCCGTCGTGACGGAGCGGGCCGGCAAGAGCCGCCGCGTGGTCGCGATTCTGGCTATGCCAGGGCATCAGACGCCAGCCGACATCCCTGCGCTCGAGATGCTGGCCTGCATCGCAGGACTCTCGCTGGATATTCGCCAGGCCGCTCAAAAAGCAGCCACGACCGTTCCAACGGGCCAGTTGCTCGGCATTGCGCCCACGGCGGAGGCGCCGCCGCCCGTGCACGTCGTGGTCGACGTCGCGAAATTGACGAAGGACGAGCAGGAGCTGCATGCGCGGGCGCAGCGCTTTGCACGTGTGCGCGTCGCGGAAATGCGGCTCTATCAAGCCCAGGCCGTGAAGGTGGGTCGCGATAGCCGCAACCTCTTCCTGGCCCTGCATAAGGAGATCGAGGCGGCACGGGAACAGTACCGCAGCGAGTTCTGCTCCACGCCGACGATGATCGACTATTTTCATGTGGAATTGGTGCGTACTCTAGCGAATGATGATGCGTCGATGCTGGGTCCGGATTATCCCGGCCCTTTGGCTTAACGCCGCAATCGCAGTGCAACTCCCGCCGCCAGCGGGAGGCTTGCGCCAGCTCGCCGAGGGCTACGACGCTTTAGAGGCGCAGCGCCTGCCCCAAGCCGTTTTTGCGCTAACTTCCGCGCGGAGCGGCATCCCCGCACTGCACGACTATGCGTCATACTTCCTGGCGCAGGCGCAGTATCGTTCCAGGCGTTTCGGGGAAGCGGCAACTTGCGCGGAGCAAGTTGTAGACTTCCAGCCCCTTTCTCCGCTCGCCGGCCGGGCCGCCGTGCTCGGCGCGAGAGCCTGGCTCGAATTGAATCAGCCGCGCAAAGCGCTGGCTTTGCTCGCCCGGGTGGCGGAAGATTCGCTGCCCAATCCGGAGGCTCTGCTGGTGCGCGCGCGCGCGCTGGAGGACGCCGGCGCGCCGCTCGATGCGGTCGCTGGCTTCCAGACCGTCTATTACCTTTATCCGCAATCCCCTGACTCGAAGGAAGCCGCGGAGGGGCTCGAACGGATGCGGCTGGCCTTGGGCTCCAAGTTCCCCGAGGCTTCGCCCGAGTTGCGGCTCGATCGGGCCGGCAAACTCCGCGAGGCCGGCGAACTGGGCAGCGCGCGCCGGGAGTACGAGTCTATCGCCTCCGATGCCGGTGGGGCGGCGCGGGATCTGGCGCTCCTCCGCATCGCGGCTTTGCCTTACTACGATGGAGAAGCCACCACGGCGCTGTCGCGTCTCGATTCTCTGGGACCGCAGGCCGGCGAGATTGAGGCCGAGCGGCTCTACTACCTGGTTCAGTGCTACCGTCACCTGGAGCGCGACGACGAGATGGCCGCCGCGCTGGAGGCGCAGGCCGCGGCAGCGCCCAATTCACCCTGGCGACTGAAGGCGCTGGGCGCGGCTTCCAGCCGGTTCTTGGTGAAGGATGATCCGCGGCAACAGCAAGTCTTTGAGGCTTGCGCCGCGTCGTTCCCGGACGCTCCCGAGGCGGTCATGTGCCACTGGCACGCGGCCTGGTGGGCCTATCGCCACAGGCAGGCCGATGCCGCCGACCTTTTTCGCCGGCACCTCCAGCTCTATCCCACTTCTGAAAAGGCGGGCGCCGCCATCTTCTATCTGGGACGGCTGGCCGCGAAGTCCGGCGACAGCCCGGCGGTGCTCGCGTGGTTCCGCTTCCTCTCTCGACGCTTCCCGAATTACTATTACACCTTCGAGGCCCGCGCCGATCTGCACTCCTTGGAAGCGCGGCGGATCCAGTCCTCGCGGCAGGTTGAGGACTTCCTCGCCTCCGTCCGCTTTCCCGACCGTCCGCTTCAGGCGGATCTCACCCCCAACATACCCACTTCCAGGCGGATCGAGCGGGCGCGCTTGCTCAGCCGCGCCGAACTCGACACCTGGGCCGAGAGCGAGCTTCGTTTCGCCGCCCGCAGCGACGCACAGCCCTGGCCCGTGGTCCTCGAGCTCGCCGAGATGGCGGCTCGTGACGGGGCTCCGGACCGGGCGCTGCGGCAGATCAAGAATGTCCTCCCCACGTACCTTTTCATGCCCCGGGAAGGCGCGCCAGAACGCTTCTGGCAGCTGGCCTTCCCGCTGCCGTACCACTCGCTCATCGTCAAGTACTCCACGCAGGCCGGGCTCGATCCCTTTCTGGTGGCCGCTCTGATTCGGCAGGAATCGGAGTTTAATCCGAAGGCTCTTTCGGTCTCTAAGGCCGTGGGTCTCATGCAAGTCATGCCGGCGGTTGGCCGCGAACTCGCCCGCAAGGTGCCGGTGCGTGGATTCCGGGCCTCGCAACTCACTTCGCCCGAGACCAATATCCGTCTCGGCACGTACTACTTCCGCCGCCTGCTGGACTCTTGCGACGGAAAGGTCGAGGACGCACTGGCCGCCTACAACGCCGGCCGCAGCCGGGTGACCCTGTGGCGCGGCTGGGGGCCCTTCGAGAATATCAACGAGTTTGCCGAGACCATCCCGTTCGCCCAGACGCGCGATTACGTTCAGATCATCCTCCGCAATGCGGAGCTTTACCGCTGGCTGTATGCCTCCGAGCCGGTTGCTCCAGAGCCGGAATCTGGAGCTCTCAAGACTCCCTCCAAGCCTGCGGCCTCGGCTTCCAGGAAGGCCGCGCCAACCGTTGTCGAGATCTCCGAATCTTCTGAGAAGCCCGCCAAGAGCGCTGCCTCGACCTCCCAAAGGCCGTCGAAAGGCGCGTCGGCGCCCTCACGGAAGTCCTCCAAAGAGTCCACGCCCAAAGCTCTCCAGGCGAAGAAGAAGCACAAGAAGCACAGGCCGCCTCCATCTTCGTAACTTCTTGGGTGTGTCAATCGTACCTCGGCACACGATCTGCCCCTTAAAGTAAAGGTTTACCCATCCAGCACGGCTAAATTCTTCGTTAATCATTGTAATTGCAACGGATAATTTGCTTTTTTTTCAGGATTTCGTGTGAGAACCTGGAAGACAGATCCGCACTGATCTTACGGTGACGGAAATCGAATTGCGGCCTGAGCCACGACGCTCAGTGCCGGATGCCGGATGCCGGAGGTAGAGTCAAAGATGGTGCCGAATTTTCTGCTGGAAGAGCAAGTAGTCCGGCAAGATGGCGCCGGGCAGCCAATTGATCTCGGAGAATCGCGCCCAGAGTTCCTGAACCTGACGCTTGGAGTCACGCGAATCATCGAACAGGAGAGTCTGGACGTATCAATTTGGGCATCGGCGGACGGCGAGAACTGGGGAGATAAGCCCGTCGCCGCATTCCCGCAGAAGTTCTACTGCGGAGTTTATACAATCCTGGTCGATCTGACCGGCCACTCCAGCGCGAAGTATCTGCGCGCGCAGTGGAAAGTCAACCGTTGGGGCCGCGGCGAGCAGAAGCCGCTGTTCGACGTATACCTTTTCGCACAGCCGGCCAGCGTGCCTGCGTATGCGCTGCCCGCCTCCGCCTGAGAGGTCTCCGCCACGCGCCGGGATGCTCCCGAGCGCCACGAATTGTCGGAAATGCCGGGTTGGCCCCCTTCGGGTCAGCCCGGTTTTTCTTGCTTCGGCCTTTCCGGACCGACGCGAATGGGCCCCGGCCTGTGGTTCGCGCACGCGCCTGGCTCTGCCGCTGGGCAACCGAGCGGCGTGCCCACCGGCCTTTCACGTAACCCTCCCGCGTTCCCACTGGCAGGCCGATGCCGCGTCTGCCCGGATTGCGGAGAGCAGTTTCACAAAACTTTTACCAATTCCAAACAACCCCCCGGCCCCCGGATCTAGCTTTGGAGAGGATCGATTTCAGATAACTCAACCCCGTTTTCGAGGCAACATGAAAACTCAAACTGCGCTTAAGCCGGTTGCGGCCCTCTTCTTCGTCCTGGCTGGTTGCGTTTCCGCCGCAGGCCCGGCACAGGAGTCGATACTCACCGAACTTTCCACGGCATCGCTGGTCTCAACCAGCACCGTACCCTCCAACGGAGACGTGAACCCTTATGGCGTTGCCTTCGTGCCACGCAAGTTTCCATCCGGCGGCCCGCTGAGTCCCGGCGACGTTCTAGTCTCGAATTTCAACAACAGCTCCAACTCGCAGGGTACCGGCACATCGATTGTGAGCGTCACTCCGTCTGGCCAGCAGAGTCTCTTCTTTCAGGGGCCATCGGGCCTCGGCCTCAGCACCGCGCTCGGTGTATTGAAAAGAGGTTTCGTGATCGTCGGCAATGTTCCGACGACGGACGGCACCTGCAGTACGATCCAGCAGGGTTCTCTCCTGGTTCTTAATTCGCAGGGGAAGCAAGTCACGGCTCTGGCCAACAAATCCCTATTAAATGGCCCTTGGGACCTGGTCGTGAGCGATGGTGGCAGCGAGGTGCAGGTCTTTGTTTCGAACGTTCTCAGCGGAGCCGTGTCTCGTTTGGACGTAGACATTTCCGGTGGTGGATTCCACGTTGAGAGCATGACCCAGATCGCGTCCGGCTACACCCAGCGATGCGATCCGGCGGCGCTGGTGGTCGGGCCTACCGGACTGGCATTCGATGCTCAAACCGAAACCCTCTTTGTGGCCTCAACAGGCGATAACGCGATCTACGCGGTTCACGACGCTGGCCGGACGCGGCAGGATCACGGAAAGGGGGAGTTGGTCTACGAAGATATGGCGCATCTGCGTGGACCGCTCGGGCTGGTAATTGCTCCAAACGGACATCTGATCACGTCTAACGGCGATGCGGTGAACGGCGATCCGAACCATCCGAGTGAATTGATTGAATTCACCCGCTCGGGCCACTTCGTCAATGCCCTTTCAGTCGATGCCTCCGGCCAGGGAGGCGCCTTCGGGATTGCTTCAAGAGGATCTGACGACGCCTTTCGCTTCGCCGCCGTCGATGACGTCAACAACACACTGAAGGTGTGGACCGTGAAGTGAAGTCGCACTGAAGAGGCGTACGGGCGCGCCTTCCTTGTCCGGCGCTCTCCACGAGCATCGCCGGCAAGCCGCGCGCCCGACATGGCCGCTCAGCGCGATGTGGGCGGCCGTTCACGGTGCGCGGAACGGTAACGCCACGGAGGTGAGCGGCCGGGCCTGATCCGGCAGCCAGGCGTTCAGCTCCGGCCTGTTGCGGTTAATCCCAATACTGTTCACTTACAAGGCAATATGGTGGGGCAGACGATCAGTTTGTGTCGTCTGCCGGGTTCCGGACGCGACAGACCACGCAAGGCGATGGTCTGTCCCACAAAGTGAACAGTATTGCGGTTAATCCCTCTCCCGCATGTGCAGCAGCCGCAGCCCGTTCAGCGTCACCGCGAACGTCGCGCCCATGTCCGCCGCTACCGCCATCCACAGCGTCGCCATGCCCGCTACCGCGGCGATCAGGAACAGGGCCTTCATGCCCATGGCGAAGCCGATGTTCTCTTTTACGATCGCCATCGTCTTTTGCGCATGACGCCGCAGAACCGGCAGGCTGTGCAGATCGCCGGACATCAGCACCACGTCCGAGATCTCGCGCGCCACATCCGCGCCGGATAGCCCCAGGCTGATGCCCAGCGACGCGGCGCTGAGAGCTTCCGCATCGTTCACTCCGTCGCCCGCCATGGCCACGTGCTTGAACTCGGTCCGCAGCTCCCGCACGCGCGCCGCTTTGTCGCCGGGCAACTGATCGGTACGCAGTTCGTCGGCTCCAATCGCTGCGGCGACCGTCGAGCTGTTCTCGCGCGTATCGCCGGTCAGGATAAGAATTCGCTCCACGCCCATCGACCGCAGCGACTCGGCTACGCGCTTCGATTCGGCCCGGATCGGATCCGTCACCGTCACCAAGGCCCATACGTCCGCGCCTTGCCCGCAGGCGAACACTGCCTCGCCCGCCGCGCTGAGCCGCTGTATTTCCGAATCCAGGGAGTCGAGCAATGCGTGCTCGCTGAGTAACCGCGCACTGCCCGCCCAGAAGCCTTCTATGTTCTCGATGCCCCGACCCACGATGGTTCGGAAACCCGCCGATGGCAGCGCGTGTACGCCCTGCAAGCGCGCATAGTCGATCACCGCTCGCGCAATCGGATGCTCGCTGGACAGTTCCAGGCCCACCAGCCGTTCCAGCACCTCTTCCACAGTCCTCCCGCCGAGCGGCACGATCCGCCGCACCTCGGGCCTGCCCTGCGTCAGCACGCCCGTCTTGTCGAAGACGAAGGCCCGCACTCGCGCCGCCTCTTCCAGGAAAGCTCCGCCCTTCACCAGCACGCCCCGGCGCGCCAGCGCCGTCAGCGCCGCCACGATGCTCACCGGCGTCGAGATCACCAGCGCGCACGGGCAGGAAATCAGCAGGATCACCATCCCCTGGTAGAACCATTTCGACCAGGCTCCGTAGCCAAACGCCGGCGGCAGCGCCATCACGCTGAACGCCAGCAGGAACACGACCGGCGTGTAAATCCGCGTGAAGCGCTCCACGAACTGCTCGGCCGGCGCGCGCCGCGCCTGCGACTGCTCCACCATCCGCACCATGCGCGCCAGCGTCGTGTCCGAGTGCTGCCGCGTGGTTTGAATGTCCAGCACGCCGGATTCGTTGATCGTCCCCGCGAACACCGCGTCGCCGGACATCTTGGGCGCGGGCGTCGATTCGCCCGTGATGAGCGCCTGGTTGACGAACGACGAGCCGCGCACCACGTCGCCATCGCACGGCACTCGCTCGCCCGGCCGCACTCTCACTCGCGCGCCGACGTTCACGTCCGACGCCAGCACGCGATGTTCGTGCTCCCCGTGATCCTGCTTGCCATGCTCCGTGCCGCCGTGCAGTACGGTCGCCTCGTGCGGAGCCATGTTCATCAACTGTCGGATCGCGTCGCGCGCGCGTCCCATGCTCCAGTGCTCCAGCCGCCCGGCCAGGGCGAACAGGAAGCTCAGCGTCGCCGCTTCGGTCCACTCGCCGAGCACGCACGCGCCCGTCAGCGACAGCGTCATCAGCAGGTTCATGTCCGGCCGCAGTTGCCGCAGTGCGCCCAGCGCTTTAGGCAGCGCCGGCGTGGCTCCCGCGACAATCGCGATCAGGAAGAACAGCAGCGCGCCGCCCGGCGAGTGGTGCAGGCTGTGATCGTGCACCAGCAGGCTGGCCAGAAAGTTCTCGCTGTGCGCCGCCTCCCAAGCCATGCCGATCCCCAGGCTCAGCCCGCTGACCAGAGTGAGAATGGATTCGCGCGACCAACCTCGCCGCTCTTGTAAGGCCTCATCCGCCGATTCTCCGGTCCACTCTTCGCAGCGCATGCCCGTCGTCTGGACGGCGTGCTCAATCCGCGCCGCGTCCAGCCGTTCCGCGTCGTACTCCACCGTCATCCGCGACTGGACGACGTTGAACGACAGACTGCCGAGCCCGTCCAGTTTCGACAACGCTCCGCGCAACAGGGCAACCTCTTCCGCGCAATCCATGCCTTTCACGCGGTATTCAATCGTGTTGTGGATGCGAACCTCCCGGTGTGACTACTACCAGTTTAGGATGCACGACGCTGCTAAAGAGGTTTCGAGCACTGGTAGGACGGACCCCCAGATCCGCGGGCGACCCCTGGTCGCCCAACGCCAGTTGATGCCGGGCAAGCACCCGGAGTACGCTTTCCATGGAATCGAAAACAAACAAGCGCATAAGAAAGCATTCGAAGCCAACCGACTGAAGATTGACGGTGATATGCTGATCTTCAACCGAAACGGAACCGCGACCGTGTTTCGGAGCCGGGACCGTCCGTTTCGGAGCCGGGACCGTGAGGGAGCGGTGGCATCGACGTTCTCTTTAATAGCGTTCATTGAACAAATGCCCCACCCCGTCCCCACTCCGTTGTGCATGATTGTGAGAGGAGTAGTTTTCCGCCATGTCTAAGCTCTCGTTGACAGCCCTCGCGGCGATGCTCGCCGTCACCGCCCTGACCGCCCAGCAGGCCACGATCCAAGAGGAAAAGCAGTCCTTCAAGACCTACCCCTACTCCGGCCCCGACCCAGCTCCGATCATGACGCGCTCCAGCATGTGGGGCAGCGGAGCCAGCCTCTACCCGTATTACTTCTTCGACGAGCTCAGCTTCAACGGCGCCAACCAGGATTACAAAGTGATCCGGCTGGAGAACGCCTATCTCAAGCTGCTCGTATCGCCCGCCGACGGGGGCAAGCTCCTCGCGGCCATCGAGAAGAGCACGGGCAAGGACTTCCTCTACTTCAACCGGGTCCGCAAGTACCGCGACATCGCGCATCGCGGCCCGTGGACCTCGGGCGGCATCGAGTGGAATTTCGGACTCGTCGGCCACACGCCCGCCACCGCCTCGCCCGTCGATTACATGATCCGCAAGAACGCGGACGGCAGCGTCACCTGCATCGTCGGAACGATGGACCTCCCCTCGCGTACCGAGTGGCGCGTTTCCATCACGCTGCCGCCGGACAAGGCCTACTTCCTCACCGACGCGCTCTGGTACAACCCTCAGCCCATTGAGCAGTCCTACTACGTGTGGATGAACGCCGCCGCCAAGCTCGGCCAGGACCTCGAATTCATCCTGCCCGGCACCAAGTACATCGCGCACGATTACTCCGTCCCCGTCGAGCCTTGGCCGCTGCTGCCGGATGGCCGCAGCCTCGCTTTGTATAAGGACCATCGCGAAGCGGACGAGGGCGGCAGCTACTTCGTTCACGGCAAGCTCCAGGAGTCCAACGGAGCCTATTGGCACGACTCGAAGTTCGGCTACGGCCACTGGGCACTGCACGAGGAAGTGCCGGGTCAGAAGTTCTTCCGCTGGCCGCTCTCGCGCGACGGCGCCATTTGGGAAAACCTGCTCACCGACACCGACGGCCCGTACTTCGAGCCGCAGTCCGGCCGCCTGCTCGACCAGAACGATCACGAGTTCTTCGCGCCCTACACCACCGACCACTGGCGCGAGTTCTGGTTCCCTTACAAAGACATCGGTCCCATGGTCGTGGCCACGCCCGCCGGCGTGCTGAATGCCCGGACGACGGGCCACGAGGTCGATCTCGGTTTCAGCGCGCTCCGCAAGATCGACGAGGACCTCGTAGTCTTCAACGGCGACAAAGAAATCTTCCGCGAGCGGCTGCACCTCGATCCCATGGGCGTCTACGAAAAGAAGGTCACCGCCGACGTGCCCAAGGGCGCGCTGCGCGTCAGGCTGGGCAAGCTGCTGACCTATACCGACGACCCGCAGGACGCTCTTCTGAAGCGTCCTTTGAATTTCCGCAATTACGACAAAAGCAGCCTGGAAGGTCTGTACCAGTCGGCCGAGCGGGCCGAGAAATCGCGCGACTATCGCGCCGCTTTAGAGCAGTACCTCGAATGCATCAAGCGCGATCCCGACGACGTTCGCGCTTTGACGCGCCTTGCCGCCATCTACTATCGCCGCGCCGAGTATCCCCAGGCCCTCGAATACGCCCGCAAGGCGCTTGACTTCGTGATGTACGACGCCGACGCCAACTACTTCTACGGCCTGATTTCGCGGCGCATGGGCGATTTTGTGGACGCCAAGGAGACGATGGGCTGGGCGGCCCGTTCGATGAAGTACCGCTCTTCGGCCTATTGCCAGCTCGCCGAGATCTACCTGATGGAGGGCAACTTCGAGCGCGCCGAGGATTACGCCCGGCGCTCGCTCGAATACGACGCGCGCAACGTCAAGACGCACCAGGTCCTGAGCACGCTCTACCGGCGCATGGGCCAGCCCGCGAAAGCCCACGCGATGCTGGCTCAGATTCTGGACATCGATCCGCTCAGCCATTTCGCGCGTTTCGAGACCTATCTGCTGAATCCCGGCGCCGCAACGCTCGCCGCCTTCCGCTCCATGATCCGCAACGAAATGCCGCACGAGAGCTATCTCGAAATCGCGGCCTACTACGTCAACCTCGGTTTGGACGACGACGCGCTCCGGCTGCTGGAAGTCGCTCCGGACCAGGCGGAGATCCGCTACTGGCAGGCCTACCTGCTGCGCACCAAATCGCCCGAAAAGAGCGAGAGCGTGCTGCGCAAGGCCGCGTCGCTCACGCCCTATCTGGTCTTCCCGTTCCGCCAGGAAGCCATCCCGGTCTTTGAATGGGCCGACCAGACGCTGCCCGGTGATCAGCCCGGAGCCTGGAAAGCCAAGTACTACCTCGGCCTCATCGATTGGGGCTTGCGTCGCGAGGAAGACGCACGCCGCCTGCTGGATGCTGTCGGCGACAAGCCCGACTATGCAACGTTCTACACCAGCCGTGCGTTTCTCGGACAGGCCGCGGATCCCGCCCAGTCGCAGAAGGACTATGAAAAGGCCCTCACCGTCGATCCTAAGGACTGGCGCAACTCGAAGCGCTTGACCGCCTATTACGCCTCGCGCGGGATGAACGACAAAGCCCTGGAAGTGGCCGAGAGTGCAGCTAAACAATTCCCGAAGGAAGACGTCATCAAGGTGACGCTGGCCCGCGCCTACATGAACGCCGGCCGCTATCACGAGTGCCACGCCACGCTGGAACACGCCTCCATCCTGCCCGCCGAGGGCCAGAGCGACGTCTACTCGCTGTTCGCTGACTGCCAGATCGCCATGGCGCTGGAGGGGATGAAGCAGGGCAACTACACCCAGGCCGAGCCTCTACTCGAAGCCTCGAAGGTCTATCCCGAGCAACTCGGCACTGGCAAGCCCGCCGATCCGGACTACCGCGTGCAGGACTACCTGCTGCTGCTCTGCTACCAGAAGTCCAACGACGCAGCCAAAGCCGCCGAACGCAAGGCCGCCATCGACGACTTTGCCACCCGCAATTCCCGCGAAGGCTGGGACAAACTCAGCGCCAGGCTCGACGCGTGGTACACCACCGTCTTCCCGCAGTCAGACCCCATGACCGCGCTCAAGCAACTGATCACCATCGTTCACGGCGCCAGAGGCCGAGCCGAGTAAGGTGGGGCGGCGCTCCAGCGCCGCGCGGGGCCTCCAGGCCCCGCCCGCGTGGACGGTGGTGCTCTACGCCCCCTGCTCAGTCCCCGGCGAGATACGGACTAAGCACTGCCAGCACCGCGTCTCTGACCCATCCCCGCGAGCTCGCGAGCGCGCCTCTCGTCGCCAAGCAGCGTATCCGGGCGGTCGCCCGGATACCGGATGTCGACGCCAAAAGGCTCCAGCCACTTGATGTCTGTCAGACTGGTGGTCAATTGAGGTTCGACCTCTGCCAGCAATTCAAGCAGGCGTCGAAGTTCATGCGTCTTTGGGAACTCGATTTGATGGCGCGTGAGCAATGCCTTCAAGTACTTCTCCGCGGCTTGCTGGGCATGAAAAGCGACGATGTCCCGGAATGGATCCTCCGAACAGAGCCGGTCAACTGTCAGGAAATCCAGGTCGGCCTTGCCAAGCCACTCTGACACCAGCCGCCGGATTTCGTCCTCAGGCCGCATCATAGAGCACTCTGCCGTACCGGTGCGCCGGATAGGCGATCCCACCGATGATGTTCTTGGTAGATTCGAATCTGTCCGTCGCAATGAGAATCACATCGACCGGCAGTTGCACATTGCCAATTGCGTCGCGAATCTGAACGGACGCCTCGTGCCGGTTCACCGGCGGCGGTCCAACGATCAACAGGTCGATGTCGCTGTCCTTCGTCATCTGGCCCGTGGCGGCTGAGCCGAACAAAATAATCTTGTCTGGCCGCGCCACGGTCAAAACGCGGCGAACGATCTCGCCCAGCAATGTGTCGTCTACGCCCATCCGTCCATATCATACCGAGAAACCGGTTCAACTCCGAAGGGTGCCAACCGGCAAGCGCCGCTTCCGAGCCGCACGTGTCAGCAAGCGGTGCTGGGGGTTCGTACTGCCCATCGGATTCCAGTGATAACAGGCTTTGACATACTTCGCTATAGGCGTTACGGTGGTCCGTAGAAACGCACGCGAGGCCAACCATGAATGTATCCCTCACTCCGGAACTGGAGCGCTTCGTCAACGGCAAGGTGAAAACCGGCCGTTACAACTCTGCCAGCGAAGTCGTCCGCGAGGCTCTCCGCTTGTTGGAACAGCATGAGCAGGCGCGCACCGCGCAACTCGGGGAGTTCAATAAGGAACTCGCGCGACGCCTCGCCGCTCTCGACCGGGGTGAACAGGTTGACCCTGTCGAGGCTCGCTCGCGATTGCAGCAGAGGTCCACGCAGCGCCGGAAGAAGTCAGCGTGAACCGCTACGTCTTGGGCCCGGAAGCGGATCAGGATCTCACCGACATCTGGGACTACATCGCCGCGGACAGCATCGATGCTGCGGATCGTTGGATCGGGAAGCTGTTCGACGCTTTTGAATCCCTTGCCCAGCATCCCAACCTTGGGCACAAGCGGGAAGATCTGACGACGCACTCCGTTCTGTTCTGGCCGGTCGGATCCTACCTGGTCATCTACCGCATCACCCCCTCGTCACTGCAAATCGTGGCGGTTACTCAGGGCTCACGCGATATACCGGCATTCTTGAACCAGCGGTTCTCCTGATTAAGGGAGCCGGCGTGATCATCTACGCTGCCTGTTTGCCTCGTGATCCGCGCACTTCTTCTCCACGCCGGACCGTGAGTCGGATCCAGAAGCTGTCATTGGGATTTCGCTAGGTGCAGGTACAGGTGTCGGTTGCGCGCGCGCAGTACAAAGCGTATATTCAGTTCCGGTATTCGACTAAAAGGACGCAAGGTATGAAACGGTGTCTTCTCGCATTTCTTTTCACGATGATTGCTGCGTCAGGCGATTCGATCGACATCGACAAACTAGTGCTATGACCGCCTGAAAAAGTTCTTTACAACATCTTCCATTGGAAATGTTTTGGCCGCATACTTGGGTATGCGGAGTTACCGGCGGCTAGATTTACACCTCACAGCGGTTGAGGCGC
>Ga0181528_10000391_pt1 | contig 33282 bp, 23 predicted proteins | sample PEATcosm2014_Bin_47_FD_119742 | JGI IMG/M metagenome (GOLD analysis project Ga0181528, IMG submission 119742) | Peatland microbial communities from MTU Mesocosm Facility, Houghton, MI, USA - PEATcosm2014_Bin10_10_metaG | ecosystem: Environmental > Terrestrial > Soil > Wetlands > Peat | place...
CGTCAAATCCAGCGGAGGCTGCGTGACGAGCGCCTGTCGCACATTGTTAGAAAAGTAGTTCCCTTGTGGAATTGTCGTTGATAACACAAATTTCAACGGTTCGTCGCCCGCAGGTAGTAAAAGAAGTAACGCTCCGTTAGCACCGCTCATCCATTGCGTGCCAGTTGGCACCGGTGACAATCCTGCCAGCAGATCGGTCTGCGAATCGCCGAACATGACGATTGGCGACTTGGACGCTGCGATCGAGGTATTTGGAATCGCGGTTTCGGCGCCGTTAAAAGCCCAGAGCGAGGCCTCTTGCGCCGGATGTGTCGATACTTTAAGAACCATCGATCGCGACCGAGCACCAATATGAAATGTTCGAGTGAGAATCGGCGCCGTCCGATAATCGTCACGCCGTTTCACGTCTCCGCCTTTTTCTTTTACTTCTTTCGCCCACGACGAACTGCCTGCTGTAACAGTCGCACCCAGATCAACGACGCCTGGCATTTCGAAAACGTCGGTCTCACCCACGGTGTACGATAAGATGACCTGATCACCGAACTGATAAAGTCCACGATACCGCCCCCACTTGCGCGGCAATGGCCCATAATGGTTACCGTCACGACCCACAATTCGTGGATCGTCGAACGAACCGGTTTCCGGATTGGCCCATCCTGGTCCCGACGGGTTCGAGTTTTGAACTTGCCCCGAAACACGCGGGTGAACCTGATGCCTTCCATCAAAGTTAATTCCATGCCAGTCGATGAATCGTGATTTATCATCCGCACTCGCACTCCAGACTGCCGCCAGACGCAAGGTGTCGTGATCGAACACCTGCCAGTGGGAACCGCGTGAAACACCGCCGGGACCGGAATCCAACCGTACGGCGATCCCTTTGTAAGCAAAGTTCGAGCCATCGGCTCCTACTTCGTACGTCGCGGTGAGAAATGGGCCGTAATTCATCGACGACCACGGTTCGACGTTCGACGGTGCGGGGCCGCGTGTATTTCCTTTCGGCAGCGACGCCAGGTACTCGGCAGTAATCGTCGCGTATTGGCTGGGGTTGTGAGGTTTCAAGTACGTTTCGCGCACGTAGTGAATCACATCGTACTTCTGTTGAGGAACCATCCAGGTTTGCGGCGCCATCAAACCGAAGCCGTGCGTCAGGGTCTGATACATGCGGTGCGGATCGGAACCGTTCTTGAACTTTCCCTCCGCGAACTTCAGCGAAGTTGGCAGTGAGCCCGGCTTATCTTTCGTACCGTGACAGTTGATGCACAAACGCGAATAAATCGCTTCGCCGCGTTGAAACGACTTGTCATCCAAATCATGCAAGAGTCCTGCATGATCGATCTGTTTTTCATATTCCGGCACGACCAATGCGAACAGTGATGGTGGCGGCGCAAGCTGGCGTGCTCGTTCCGGACCACCTGCGGAAATCTCAATCAGATATTTGATCAGGTCCAGAAACTGCTGCCGATTGGCCAGGATATTCACCTGTCCGGTGGGCATGATGGAAACCAAACTGCGACTTCGGTCTTCAATCAGTGATTTTTGCAAAGTCACCCGTTCGCCCAATCGTGCGATATCACCGACGACCAGCTTTTCTTCCGTCTCGTCAACAATCAGGCCTGTGAGTGTCCGGCCATCATGCAACTGGATGACAACTGGTTCGAAACCTTTTCGAATGATTTTGGAAGGTTCAAGCACCGATTCGACAAGCGATTCCGCACTGGGCACTTTTTCGAGTCGAGTCAAATCGGGTGCCAGCCGGAACCCGTTCGGCGAAGGCTCCGTCTGGTGGCACTTCGTACAAGAAAGCGACGGTTGGTGAAACACGATCGCCCCCCGTACGGCGTCGCCATCGCTTTGCGCCGATTTCGCCAGATTCGTTGCCCCTTCGGCAATCAGTCGATCTTGCAACGTCTGTGGTTCACATCGGGCATCACGCGAGAGACCGAACAAAATCAAAACAAACGTCAATACTGGAATACGCATATGTGCTTTCATCGTGCAGAAATCGGTGACGTTACGAAAAAAGGATAACTTGAATGAGTGGGGTTTCACGAGCCACTTCCAACGATGTTTCTGTTGGTTTAGATGAGCTTCACACCGCTGTCGCCGCTACGCGACTAAAGATTCATTTCAAAAACATCGACATCCCTGGGCTGGCGAAGACGCCGCCCAGGGCTACCCACGGACGCCACTCTCGTGGCTAAGAATTCTGATTTGCGTTTCGCGTTCAAAACGAACCCCACAGATTCGAAATCCGTTGTCACAGACGCCGTCAAGAATCGCGACGGCGTTTGACCAGTTGTCCGTGAATCACCAGGGCCAGCATTAACACGATGCCCAACAGAAAAGGACGAAGCTGGTCGAATTCCGTCACCCAACTGGCCTTCAGCCACACCTCTTTCAGCCCGGGCGAAAGCGGCATTTTCTTGATCAGACGTTCGACGTTGGTCAGGTTCAATCCAACCGTCAACACGGTAAAGCTGAGTACGCCGATCAACGTTCGTCCAATACTGCCTTCGCCGCCGAACAGGCTAGTCCCTCCCAGAACGACGCACGCGACAGCATCGAGTAACAAATCGACATTCTGATTGACCGTGGCTCCTCCCATTCGGCCAGCCGTCAACATGCCACCACAAGCGGACGTGAAAGCGCAAATTGCCAGGCATGCGATGACGATCCGTTCAGTCCTGATTCCCGCCAGCATGGCGGCCTGACGATTGCCGCCTGTCATGTAGACGTAGCGGCCGAATCGCGTGTGTTGCAGAACGAGATGAGCGGCCATCATGACAATTGCCGCCAGGACTGCGATTTGTGGAATCGCCAAGGTACCGAATCTGGGATCGCTAATAAGATTCCAGCGACTATTTCCCAACTGCTCGAATACTGGCGGCACGGTGTATGTCTGACCGTGCGTCAAGAAACGAGCAAGTCCCTTGGCGATGTTCATCATCGCCAGAGTAATAATAAAGCTGGGCAACCCCGACGAGATCGTAAGATAACCGGACAGCAGTCCAATCACGACCGCCAAAACCAATGGGGCAAGAATCACGAAGGCCAGCGTCAACCAGGACACATTTTCGGCTCCGTTGACTTGCTTCGGCCCCGCAGCGAATTGCGATTCCCAGAGAACGCCGCAAAGGCACGCGGATAGCAAGGCGACATTGCCAACTGACAGATCGATCTCGGCACACAACAGCACGAACGTCAGCCCGGTCGCGACAATCGCTAACACCGATCCTTGCTTTAAGATCAATGTCAGCGTGCCGAGGCTCAGGAAATCACTCGCCAACAGCGAGAACACCAGAATCAGCGTTCCCAGGCTGATCAGCGGAGCGAAATCGGCAAGTTGAAACCGAGGTGCCGTGACGGCTTCTTGAGGTTTTGTCATCTGTCGCTATTTCTTCGCCTGTTTCAATGACGTCAGATATTCGACGACATCGGCCATCTCGTCTTGAGAGAGAATCTTCGCGAGATCGGCGGGCATCAGTGAGGTGGTCTGTTTGTGCCGTTCTTCAATGTCGCTGACGGCGAATTTGCGGACAATTGCGTCGGCGCTTTTCAGGCTGACGCTTTCGGCGTCTTCACTCGTGATGATTCCGGTTTGTGTCGTTCCGTTCTTCAGGACAATGATCCACGATTCGTAATTGTGGCTGATGCCGGCGCTAGGGAAGATGATCGATTCGAACATCGCCTGCTTACTCAATTTGCCGCCAATTTCCGACAGGTTCGGCCCAACTTCTTTTCCTTCGCCATTGACGACATGGCAGGTGTTGCATTTCCCGATCGTTGCGAACAGCTTTTGACCGTTACCCGAATTGCCCTTGAGTTTGGCCAATTCCGATAAGCCCGGAAGCGGTTTGGAATCTTTTCCAGGCGGCAGGGGGAACAGCGTATTCGCGGTCTTTCTGACTTCTTCAAATTCTGACCCGTGCAAAGCGGCCGACAGGGCGGGTACCAGCGATTCGTCAAATTGCTTGGATTCGACCAGTTTGACGATTTCACTGGCCCCCTGCTTCGATCGCGACGCTCCTTTGATCGCTTCCCGCCGCAGATTGGAGGGCAGTTGCTGATTCCTGGCAAGTGGCAATAGTAGACTGGCCGCGTCCGCATCGCCCGAGTTACTGAGCGCCGTGGCCGTCGCAATCGCCGCATTTCCTGACTTCGATTCCAAACCTGCCATTAAGAGTTCCGTCTGCTTTTTATTGAGAAGCACTCGAATGGCATCGATACCCAGTTGTTCATCGGGTTTCGCTTGAGCCAGGGCGAGAAGCTCAGGGAATCGGTTAACGACATTGAATTTTTCGATCAGCGTAACAAACAGCGGCTGACCCTTTAGCGCGTCGAGCACTCGATTCATTTCGGCCAGATGTTGAGTCTCCTTAGTAATATCGAAAGCGGACAATCGACTGATCGCTTCGGCGTTTACAAACGTCGTTTTGGCGGCATCGCCAAATTTTCCGAAGGCCAACCTCGTCAGCGCTGGTTCTTTCATCGGTCCCGTTACGAAATCAAATGCTCGCAGGTACCGAGGCGCGTCGGTTGCCGAGATTTGATTCGACTCGAGGATCATCGCCAGCTTTTCCGGCGATGACGTGGCTCGCGATCGCCAGAAGACATCTCGGGCGGTTTCACTATTCACCAGGTCGTCATCCGAGGGATTGCCGGCGAGATTCAGCGCCGCGCTCAAGCAGGCATCCCAATCGTTTACAGCTCCAATGCCAAGCGCTTCGAGATACCACCGATCATGTCCATCGTGCTGAATCGCCAATCGTGCCCAAAGTTCAGGCTTTTGCGGCGATTTCAGCAAGCGCAACGCCAATGCGCATTCACGACGAACTGCGACATCAAAATCGCCGACAAGTCGATCCAGCATATTCACCAGCACTCGTGTGTTCGTTGCGTCATCGTCCGATGGCAGCTTTTGACGAGCCAATCGCAGTGCCGCAATCCGAATATCCGGATTCTTGTCCCTGCTGGCGGCATCGAGAACCGATCTTCTTGATGCGGGGTTCTTAGCGAGAATTCCCAAGGTGCGCGCTCGATAACGCGGATTGGCGTCCGCTTCAAACACTTTCGTCAATGCGGCCACCGCCTCGGGCTGCGTCATCATCGATTGCAGCGCCGTCCAGGCCATGTACCGTGTCACGAAGTTCGGGCTTTTCAGCGCGTCAATCGCCCCGGCCGCAGTCGTAACATCGACCTTCGGGAATTTATACGGAGACTTGGGCGGAGCGACTCGGAAGAGACGTCCTTTGTCGACATCACCCATGCGATGCCCGCCCACGCCAGGATCGTACCAGTCGGCGACGATCAGCGAACCGTCCGGAGCCACACAAACATCGGAAGGTCGGAACCAATTGTCGCGAGTTCCTACGAGAACATTGACGATCTCGGCTGAATAACCGGCTCCTGATTTCTTGGCCGGGTACGATCTGACGACATTGGGGCCGGCGTCCGTATGAATGATTTGATTGCGAAAGATTTCCGGTAGTAACGTGCCTTCATAGAAACAGATGCCCGTGGGCGAACCGGCTCCCGTCTGTACCAGATTCGGCACGACGCCGGGATCGTTCAGGTGCCAATGTCGTCGCGGAATCTCGGCCTCCATGTTCGTACGTGGCGACCTCCAACCAGCGCCGGTCATCTCGTCGGTGTAGCCAAAATTTCCCCCTTCCATGACATAGTTGATCCGCACACCCTGATTGCCATCGTCGTCGTTGTCCGATTGCCAGACGGTGCCGAAGCTGTCGACGGTCAATTCGTAATTGTTGCGGAAGTTATTTCCCAGCACTTCAAATTCAGACCCATCCAGATTGCAGCGAAAGGCCATGCCCTGACGATACGGTTTGCCGCCGTCGTTCACTTCGTGACCGGCAATATCGACAACCTGTTTTCCGTCTTTGTCATAGACTTTGTGCCCGGTGTTGCCCACATTCCAATACAGTTTTCCGTCGGGTCCAAACACGAATGCGTGCGTCGAATGATCATGTTGCGGCTGACCGACGTTCGTAAACAGAGCCTCTTTTTTGTCCGCTTTCAAATCGCCATCGTCATCGGTAAAGACCCAAACGTTGGGGGCGCACGAGACAATGACTTTTGTGCCGCGACCCGACGGTGTCGGTAACACGCAAATTCCCAACGCCGAATCGATTTCGCGACCCTGGTAAAACACCGATTGCTTGTCCGAGATACCGTCGCCATCGGTATCTTCGATGACCAGAATTCGATCTCCTTCTTTACGTTCACCGCTGCGATGGCGGTAATTGACGACCTCACAGACCCAGACTCGGCCCAGATGATCGATATCGATGTCCGACGGGCTGAGCATTCCTGACGCTTCCGAAGCAAACAGAGTCGCTTCGAGTCCTTCTGCCACGTCTAATCCCGCCACGGCATTTTGGGGGTCACGACTTTGGGCGCCCGCCGCAGAGATTTGCTGAAGTGTTTTCTTGGTAGATTCCTGACCAACCCCAACGGCCGCCAGATTGACGAGTATTAGAAATAGTGCGGTCGCGAATCGAAACATACGTGTTTGTCTTTGTTTGAATTGCGAAGATGTCACGAACGCGTTGCGGCGCGCACGTCGTTGCGAGGAAAAGAAAGAACGCGAATGGACCGGGGCGCCCGTCAGCTCTTATTCCATTGATCCAACAAGGCCTGGACTTTGGCCGGATTGAAATCGCTGGGGATTGGTTCGTCGTGGTTTTGAAGCAGGTCTTCGACTGAAACGTGACCGGCGGGAACTCCGTCGGCGGGGACGTCCAGACCTGCGGTCCAGACGATGGCGTTTAAGATTAATTTGCGGAATTGATCGTTACCCCAGTTCCAATGGACATGTCCGCCGCTGGTTCCGAAACCGCGTCCACCGTCCGGTCGCTCGCGTGCCCAGGCCATGTGTTGCGGCTCTTTGCGTTCGAGTACGGCCTTGCGGACTTCGGGGTTTCCACTGTGAGGTCCATCGGGTCGGCTGAGCGATTCTTTCGGTGGCAAATCGGTCAGAATCGGAGTTACTCCATTCATGCTTTCGAGAAATCGCATGTGGTAGTACCACTCGTCATTGGTGGAAAACGGTTTCACCCCGCGTGTGGTCGGATGTGTCGGCAACGTTTTGTAGTTGGCAACCCAGTGAGGATTCACCGACCAGTGTGGTTCGAAAAAAGCGCCGGTCCAGTCCATCAATGCATCGCCAGGCTTTCCCGCGACAGTTTCCACTCCGTAATGAATGCAAACGATCCCCGTTCCTTTGTCCGTCAGACGTTTCAATTCGTCCAGATGCGTATTAAACGGGTGTCCGTTTCCTCCGTCAGAATAAATCACAATCGTGTTGGCGCTGGCCAGTTTTTCGGCAGACGGCCAGTCCTGTTTTTCCAACGAATAAACTTCAGCTTCGATCGGCAGGCCACTGGTATTCAGCAGCTTTGCGAGTAACGAACATCCCGCCAGATGATCGTGAGCACCGAATCCGTGACTGTGCCTTCCCGCCAGCAGCAACGCCTTCTTTTTGCTCGTGCCGCTCGTCTTGCCATCGGTGGTCAGTTGCTTGAGCTTGATATTACGAAACTGGACCTTCATGGGCGGACCGGCGTGCAGTTGCAACGCCAGCAATCCGCTGGCACGGCGTTGTTCCTTGTCCTCATCGATACAGACCGACGTCAGCACGCCATTGATACGATGTTCGAAGGTAAACCCTTTGGCCGTGACGTGGTACTCGTTCCAGTCTTCCTTCTTGATCTTCGTCTGAATTTCCTTGGAATCACCGATCTTTTCGATCACCTTCGGCTTGTGATCATCGCCAATGACCGTTTTCTCGCCGCGATTGGCCAGGATACCTCGAAAACGTTCGCCGTAGTTGATGCCCGAAAAATTATCGGCCGCTTCGAAATCGGCCTGATAACCGCCGATGACCCATTTGTTATCCGGGACTTCAAAGCTACGGTATTGGATTCCCGAATTTCCATTGATGATCTTGTATTCGAGCTTCAACTCGAAATCGGCCGTGTCTCCGCCCCGCCAAATGATAAAGGTATTGCCCCTGGTTGGTTTGGCCAACGTGGTTTCGCCGGTGATGGTGCCATCTTCAACTCGCCAGAAATCTGGGTTTCCATCCCAATTGTCGAGCGTTTTTCCATCGAAGATCGTCTTCCAGCCATCCTGTGCATCGACCGAGCCGACGAAACTGAGTGTGGCCAACGCGACCAGCCAGACCATCCATCCCATCCTGAACCGCATAATCATCTCCCGTTGATGTCTCGAGCAGCAGACCAAATCGTCTCGACCGTCACGAACGAACGTTCGAGATGGCAATACCGCATTTGAACATATTCGGGATCGTATTCGCAACCGGCGGCGCCCGTAGCGTGGGTTTCAACCCACGCGAGACGCCGATTATGCGTCGTTCCGAGGACCAGTGTAGTAACCACGAATACGACGAATCAAACGAATCAGAAGATGCGAACAGGGGACACGACGCGGCCTTCGCCCGCGACCCAAAATCAGGAGAAGAGTTTTCACCACGAAATACTCAAAAATCACAAAAAAAGAACAAGGCGAGCCGGGCTTCGTCAGGCCCCGGATTCTTGCGACGAGATGACGATTCGCTGAATCAAAGTGAATTTCAACGGCTTGTAACGCGGAGATGAACGGAAACGGAGACAGGTTTGTTCCCAATCAACTGGACCTGTCCTCGTAACTGCGTCAGAAGATGTTTCCAAGCCGTCGAAATCAAGCGAATCGCATTGGCAACTTCAAGCTGATCTTGGCACGCCACTGTTTCAAACGTATCCTCCGAGCGAACTCATGGAAGAGGACACGCAATGAATCATTTGGCTGTTCGAATCTCGCCCGAAATCAACCTCGCCGCCTTGAAAAAGTTCGGGCAATGGTGGGAGCAACGCCAAAAGACTGAGAAGTCTCAGTTATCAACAGACGCCAAAAAAAGCCCGAAAACGGCTGGATGATCTCCTTGATTGCTGTTCGGTGAGCGAGTTGACGTCGAAACTTTGCGCTTTGTTCCACAGTTCGAATTCCATCGGTTGCACTTCGATTTGGGGAGAAGCAGAGCGAGGTCCGGCGATTTCCCGGCGTTTTGAATGACATACCGGAAACCACGGGTTCGCTATTCAATCCCGAGCCGTTCGTTGACGGCAAATTCCAGCTACGGACGCAGAAACGGGAGCATGTCCGGTATTGGCAGGTTGATCGGGGTTGTTTCCTGTTTTGTGATCATCCGTCGAATCGATTGGATCGTGCCAGGTGGAATGCTTCACCGCGATAACGCGTGAAGCGTGGACAACCGTTCGGATCGGGCCAATGAATCAAAAATGCCAAACAACTGAATCTGGAATCGACGCTACAACGGCTTGGTCGCCCAAGAAAGATCGAGCAACCTGACCATGTCGGATACCGGTTCCCCCGAAACCCTGGCAAGAGGCTGTCGCCGTTTCTGCATCAGTCTGGATAACGTCACCGAATGCCTTGAATCACGGCGACGAGAGTTGTTTTCACTAGCATTCGTACCCGCAATCCGCACACGTAAATGTCTTGGACAGATGACCAAGTGGCAGAACACCTAAAAGACCAGCGGTTACGACTTTGCTGCCTAGCGAAATCTTCTCAACCGCGACTGATTTGCATGTTGGACATTTCGGTCCTTCCAGTTGATGCTCGCAGTTCGGACACGAGTCTCCACAAGATGACACGCTGCGAAAGCATTTGCTGCAAACCAGTTTCATAATGTTTTCCATTCTTCATACAGTTGCGTAATTCTGTTCCCATTAGTCTCTTCTGGGAAAATCAACGTAAATCTGTGCGACTCTTCTTCTTTTGGATTCTTAGGAGTTCCTCCACTTGAATGAATATCGGCATCCTCGTCGGCTCTTAATCCTTTCCGGCCGCAGAAAACACGAAAACTCTCAATCGATTCTTCTTCTCCTTCAATGCACCACACTCGGGCTGAGTTTATGTACGGAATGCTCAAGTTCGACACCGTTGGTCTCCGCAGTAAATCGTGTGGGTTGGGATGTATTTTTCCGTTGGGCTTAGACAAATTTAACTCGATCGAGTTGGCAGTCAATGAACTCTCGAATCCGGCGTCCCACGCCTCAAACCGCTCAGCCGATGTGCGGAGAATTCAATTTTCATGATCGGCGATCGAAGTTTGCTTGATTGTGAAAACAAGTTCACCTCCTTGTGAACTGCTCCGCCGATTCCGTCAGTCTTTTCCCTCTTCTGCAAGGTCAATCGAATTACGGAGATCTTTGAGTTTTGTAAGGTGTTTGGGCTTTTGACCAGCCTTTTCAGCCACCAGCACCGTAATGCCTTCATCTGGCTGGTAGCTTGTGATTTTCCAACCTCGATACACTTCGACATCCTCCATGCTCTCAAATTGATTGCTCATTTTCGCCCTTCGAAAAAAGGTTCTAACAGAGCCAATGAATACATGGCTCAACTGGTCATACACCAACTCAACTGTCGGAATGCGGCAGTTTGGCGAAGATTCTTTGGATTATGTGAAAATAATCTGCCTCAACGAAAACAAGGCGTATCCGCTTTGTTTTAGCTCCCAACTTGATTGAAGGTCGAAGTCTTAAATTACCGGCCAGTAAGATCGACACGGTCGTAATGGTCGTGGTCCGTCCGTTTTAGGAGTCGTCTGATTGCTCTACGGGAGAAATACCCCTCGGTTTTCCGACGAGCCAAAAATGCTTCGGGTTTGCTATGGGACACGATTTGATGCATTTGTGGCGACTTGGTGTATCGGGCGCAAAACACTGCCAAGTGGGGACGCGGAAACGGGGACGTAGAAACGGAGGCAGGGTGCGCCGGTGAAAGCCGGAGTTAGGTTGCGGATGAAAGAGTCGTACAAACAAGGGAGAGCGTACCCGTTTGGCCCCGAGTCATGTGTCGGCCCCCGTGAGAGGTCAGGCAAAGCGTTGACAGGGGAAAGTTCAGGCCAGCCATTGAGCTCCGAAATCAGTCTTTTGTGCGTGCCGACCTCGTCCTGTCAGGGGGAAGGCGGACACGTTCGGTCAGCATAATCAAGACCGCGAGCTGACCGGCGACGCCACGGAGTCACAGCCCCTTCGCATGAACGGACACTTATCTCGCGGAAACCGGGAGATCCCGGAAATATCCGCTTCTTCGGAAGCGGATCGGTCGGCGAAGGCGAGATGCCATAATGCTGACGTGCACGTCGCAGGGAAGTCAGTGCCCAATTAACTGGACTGTCCCCGTTTCTGCTCCCCGAACAGCCAAATCTGGAATCAACGTTCCAGCGACTCGGTCGCTCCAGAAAGGTCGGGCACCGTCAATGCAAAGTGAAATGCAGATCGCGGACATTCGGTTCAAGCCGATAGGTCGATTGCACGTCCGAACATTCAAATCGTTCGAGTCGCCAGCCGCACTCTCAATCGAGCGGGGGCATTTAGGTCCAGCACGCGAACTGTCGTACGTCCTACTGACGTCAGGCCGATGATTCGGAGTCCGTTCCAGGCAAAGTGGTCTTTCCACTGATCGTGACGCGGATGAAACAACGGCGTCAGTATCTTCGTATCTGGATCAATGCCCGCCAGATCGCTCGACTTCTTGAGATTGCATTCCGCACACGCCAGGGCAAGATTCTCCAATTCGTCGCCACCACCATGCTTGATGGGAATGATGTGCTCCAACTGGAACCGTATCAGAGGCGATGATTCTTGTTGCCTTTGGCAATACTCGCACCGGTTGTACGCCCGCTCGCGGACGAACTCTCGCACGCGAGCCTCCATGCGTCAAACTCCGGTGGGTTGCAATCGAAACCGAGCTTCGGCCTGAAGAATCGCCATCAGGTTGTTGGCCTCAATGTACGCTTCATACACGTCGCGTTCTTCATCCGTGAGTTCCCCTTCGTTGGCCTTCGCCGCCAATTCATCCACCTGATCTGCAAGGGAAGAATCTGCCTGTAGCTGGGCCAAACGACGAATTTGGTCGTCGGAGAGTAGGGCGAAAATCGGGGCAGTTCCCCGATGAAACGCTTGCTGAGGTTCGGTATTCAGGTTCATACAACTAAGGATACCAGACTTCGATTGTCGCCGTCAAAGTCTTTCTCGGATTGGAGGTTCTCCGATTCCCACAAGTGACCCAACCACAAACCGGAAACGGGGACAACTATTGACAAGATGATCGGGGCTGTTTGTGGTTTTGTGAGCAAGCCTCGAATCGCTCGGATCGCACCGAGTGGAATCGTTTCCCATGTCAATGCGTGAAGCGTGGACGACCGTTCGGATTGGAGCGATGGATCGAAAAACAGGCCCAGACAACTGAATCTGGCATCGACGCATAGCCGAGCCGGTCGCCCCAGAAAGGTCGAGTAAACTGATCATGCCGGAAGCCCGTTTCGCCGAACGATGGCACCCCCGTTGGGGTGCGTCGGCTTTTTCGGACGACGATCCCAGGGTCTGCTCGCATTCGCTCGCACCCTGGGCTTCGTGATCTCACCCCATTCGGGGTTGTCGGAACATGCGCAAAGTCTTATTGCGTGTGTTTACTGGGCAAAATCGGATCTTTTCTTCTTTTCCGTATCCGTGCCCATCAGTGAAATCCGTGGTCAAATTCATCTAGCTTTACACTTCCGAATTGGGTTGCAGGAGAAGCTGAATGTGTGCTTCTGTTCACAATTTCTGATTCGTGAGATTCGTCATTCCATTTCTTTTCATTGACTGGCCTGCGGACGAAGTCCGCGCCGTGTTGAAAGAGATAGGAGTTTTCAAAGTGTTAAAAGATTTTCCCGACGCCGCAAGAATTCAGGGGCTTACGCCACCTGACTCGCCTGAAGCGAGATGGAAATGACACAATGTCGTGCGCATCTTGGTTTGGCCCTTCAAAATAGGGAAGGGTCTGAAGGTGTCCAGCTTTTTGTGCGCTGTTTTTGAGGTAGGGAATGAAATGAATCGGAGAAATGTGGCCGGTCGAAAGAGGGTTGACAAGCGGTTTCACGCGAAGGCGCGGAGGCGCGAAGAAGAAACGGTCGCGTCCGCTCGTCCCTCGGCCGTCGTTGCGGTTGGCTGGAATTTATATTTTTTCGTGTTTTTCACAAACTGCGACATATTGCCGTTTACATAACATGTCGCATTTGTAAATTGGACGGGGCCGACGCGGCCAGAGAGTTGACTGGAGTGATTAGAAAGACGGGAGAAGCACGTTTTTTTGCACATGATTTTCTGGGCGTGTCGGCCCGGTTCGGTGCAATTCGCGAAGCAGTGCTTCGAAGAGGGGCGTTCCCAAACGGGAGTTTGGGAACGAGAAAATGCTTCGCGGGCTAAAGCCCACGATACGGAATCGCGACTTGGAAAGTCATGCGACGACGGGTTTGTTTTGTTCTTTGGCAATTCGAAAATAGTTAGATGCCAATCGCCGAATGATGGTGCTTGGATTTGGGGCTTCGTTTTGATTTGCAAGAGAATTGATCAAGGTGGCCAAGGTGGCCAAAATTTGTGCGAATGTGATTTTGCGTTCGAAACGAAACACGGACGACGTTTTGATTAGAGGTAGCGGAAGATAAGACCCCTCACCCCGCCTCTCCCCGGAAGTACCGTGGCGAGGGGATAAGCGACGCGGAACGTGCGAATGATGTGCCGGTTCTGTACCAGTCATGCGACGCGAACGAAGACCGGTTTTACTTTGACGACACGGAAAAATCAGGGCAGTCTCCAGTGATTCGTGTAACGAAACCATTAGCTGTCAATAACTTGGGGCCAGTTACCGCTGTTTCCGTTGATGCTGCTCAATGTTGCTCATCGCTGAAAATGAGCAACATGCTCTAAACTCTACAAAATAGGGATGTTGCTCAATGTTGATCAAACTTGCTCAATGTTGCTCATCGAACTTTTTTGCGAGGGGAAAAAATATTTAATTAAGGTAAATTTAAGGTAAGGCGGGTGGAATTGGAAATTTATGGGAAACCCAGGCAACATCGAAAGGCGGCGGTGTCAGGAGAATAGAAACGTATGGCCACGGAAGTCGTGGTGTGAGCTTCGCCCGCAACCAAAAGCCCGCAGGGCTTAATCAATGTAGCCCTCTCGCTCCGCGAGAGGAAAGCCGAATTGCCGACCAGCGTGGTTGTGTTTGATAGGTCTTCAACCGATCGGACGTGTCTTGGCAGTCCGGCTAACTTCTCGACGGAGCGAGAAGACTACTTTTTCGAATTCGCTTCGCGAGCTAAAAAGCCCCTCGCACTTTGAAAATTTCAATCGCTTACAGCGCTGAGGCAACGGAGATAAAATAAGATTTCTTTAAATTCGTTCCAATGCCAGTCTGCCAGCATTTCCAGCGCGATCAGTTCTCAATGACGACTCTCCTGAACTCCTCCGCGCTCTCCGCGGTTAATGATTATTGGATTGCGGGCGAAGTCCGCGCTGCGGTCAAACGTGGCTTTCCAGCGTGGGTGGGTGGTACGTTCCAAGCCGCATTTGTTCGAGGATTTCGGGTGTGCTGGCGTGGTGCCTGGCAGTTTCTAAGCTGATCAGTTCGCTGCGGAACAGGTTCAACAAAGAATCTTCAAAGATCGACGATTGCGATGCGGTCTGTTGCATGCCTTCGCGGATTCCGACGGTGTCGCCTGCCAGAATACAGTCGTTGATGTGCTTGGTATCGTTGAACAGGAATTCGATGGCGGGAACTCGACCTCCACCGACTTTCGGTAACAGTCGCTGGCACATTACACATTTGATCGCGTCACGTAGCTGTAGCTTCACCAGGTCGCGTTCGACGGGATCGAAAAAGCTGACAATCCGATTGACGACTTCTGCCGAGGTGTTCGAGTGCAGCGTGCTGATCACGAGATGGCCGGTGGCGGCGGCGTTGATCGCGGCTCGAATTGTGTCCTGGTCGCGCATTTCGCCGATAAAGATCACGTCGGGGTCATGACGCAAGGCGCCGCGCACGGCATCGGCGAACGTCGGCACGTCCACTCCGACGTCTCGCTGCGAGATAATCGCTTTACGGTTGATGTGAACGTATTCCACCGGCTCTTCGATCGTGACCACGTGAACGTGGTTGTGTTCATTGACCCAATCGAGAAACGACGCCACGGTGGTCGATTTACCACTGCCGGTCATGCCCGTGACCAGAATCAGGCCGTAATCGAGTCGAGCCAGGGCTTCCATCGTTGATCGAGGCACATGCAAGTCTTCGAAGGAGGGAATCTTTTCGGGCAAGAATCGAATCGTGCAGTGTGGGACACCCGCTTTGATAAACGCCGAGATGCGCGAGTAGCCAAGTCCCACCTGGTGGTAATTGAAACTGCACTGGAGTTGCGTCTGAAATTCTTTCCAGTCGTGTTCGTGTGACGTGTCACGAATCAGAGACAGGATTTGTTCCGCCGATAATGCCTCACCCGCTTCAGCAGGCTGAATCAGATTGTCCACTCGCAATAACGGAGGGCTACCGGGAAACAGATGCACGTCGCTCGCATGTTTGCCAACCATCAGACGAAACAGCGATTCGACGCTCAGTTGCACATGCCGGAAATCTTCGCCGTGGACGCGCCAAATCTCGGGCAGGTGGATTAAGGCGGACAGTTGATCGAGCAGTCGCATGGCGGCGTCGCCGGCCGAAGCTCCAGGATCGCAATGAAACTCCTTGCCTCCTTCGAATTCCGACACGGAACAAGTCGTGGCAGAATGAGTGGCGAGTTGAATCAGTGTCTCGAGTGTTCGACTGTCGGCTTTCAGCCGCAGAATGAACGATTCGAATTCACCTTCGAATTGGTGACGCGCGGCGATCAATTCCATTCCAGCAGCTCGCAGCACAAGTCGCCGAGGATTACCCTGCGATCTTTGCAATTCCCCTTCTGCAATCTGAAGCGCTTTGCGAAGACTGTTTTGATGACCGACTCCAACAATGATGCTGGCCATGTTGAATTGTTCCTGCGTGATCGCTTTTGGGGGAAATGATCTAATTTCACGACCTTCAGCGACAAAACGCAACCGTATGAGTCGAACTTAGTTTTTTTGCGGCGTTCCGAATTGGTTGAGGAAATAGCCTGATTGCGGTTGCAGCGGTTAGTTGGGGCAGCCACAATTCAGTCTACCATTCCAGGAGCGACTTGTGAGCGAGTCCGCACAGTATTTGACGCCGTCTTGGAAAATCACGGTTGTGGTTTTTCTTTGCATCGTTGCCGACGCCGTCGCCGATCCCCCTTCCGTCACCGCGCCCTCGATTTCCCAACCGCCTGCCGCCAAAAAAGAGACTGAATCATTACGACAGGGTGGACACAATTCGATTACGTTGACGCACCAGCAATCGGGAATTCAATGCATGGAACTTATCCGTGCAGCGATTGCACGACAGGACTATCTGGCAGCGAAACCTTTGATGGAACAAGTGTTGTCGGAACCAGATTCGTTCGTTTCGATCGATGCGTCGACCGAAGTTGGGGCACATGAGGAAGTTCGACGCCTGATTCGTTTGCTGCCGGATGATCTGCGTCGACAGATGGCTGAATCTCAGCGGGTTTCGGCACGCATCGCCTGGGATCTCGCTCGTTCGCAAGGGGCGACCGAAGTCACTGCGTTTCTTCGAAATTACAGCGACGGGCCGCTTGGCATCGATGCCTGGTGGTGGCTCGGCTGTCACGAGCGCGATCACGCCTGTCGGTTAACGGCGGCGGCGGCTTTCGCACGAGTGGCCGAACATCCACTTGCCACCGTGTCGCAGCGTATCGTCGCGATGATGGCCGAATATGAAGCGTTGAATGTCGCTGGACGTGCGGAAGAAGCCGCTCGTCTGCGAGTTCGATTGGCCGGTTCTGATTTGCAAAGAACGGTTGCCATCAGAGGACAATCATTCACTCTGGGCCAATGGCTGGATGAGCATCAAATCAATTCTTCCGACCAATCGCCTACATATTCGGTTCGTTCTCTAGATCAGTCCCAGGTGTTGGCTCAACGACCCGTGACCGAACCGATTTGGAAAAAAAAGTTCGATTCACCGCTTGACGCCAGCCTCGATGCGCGTGAGCTGAAGCAACGAGAACAGGGAGTGCGACCGATCTCACTGCTTCGGCCATTGATTGTCGATCAACTGGTGATCGTCAGAACATTGGAATCAATTCAGGCGTTCGATTTGACGAACGGCGACATCCGTTGGACGATCCGTAATACCGAAAATCGGCAGCCTTCGAACGAGGACGATGGATATCACACGAAAGCGATCGAATGGGCGCAACGACGTTTATCGGCAGACTCGATTTTTGGTCGATTCACGACGGACGGCCGTCGGTTGTTTGCAATTCAGGAATCGCAGGCACGCGAATCGCTTCCCGCGGCGACACCGAATGGCGTTGGTCGGCAAGGATCGCGTTTTAACAAACTGTGTTGTTACTGGTTGAACACAGGCACGCTCGCGTTCGAACTCGACGGCGGTTCGGCGAATTCACCCAATCCATTTGAGGGATGTGTATTTCTCGGTTGTCCGTTGATTGTCGACAATCAGATGTACGTCGTCGTTCAGCGCGAGACAACGATCCGATTGTTGGCTTTGGACTCGGAAAGTGGTTCGCTGATCTGGTCGCTGGATTTGGGAGCCACGATGCTGCCGATCGCGGACGACCTGCAAAGGTCTCACGTAGCCTGTCCCGTCGTCTGGCAGGATGGCTTGCTTTTGTGTTCGACGAGTGCGGGCGCCGTTGTTGCGATTGATCCGTTACTGAAAACAATGATGTGGGCCTATCGTTACCCGGCAACGACGATTGCCGTCGGCGATCTTCAGCGAAGCCCCAATCAGTATGATGCGTACAACGGATATGAACCGTGGTGGGATTTCTGGCGCGAGCCGTTTGCGAACGTGTGCCAGATCAAAGCCCTCGCGGCTTCTGGATCTCAGCGAAATGCCAACGAGCCGCAGCCGCATCGAGCGGTTTATCTGTTCGCCTCGCCAGAAACCGATCAATTGCACGCAGTCCGACTTCCGGACGGCAAGCCGCTGTGGATAGTTCCACGTAACGAAGGGATCTTGGTTGCCGGAGTTCTTCGGAATGTTGTGATTGTTGTCGAAGGAGATGCTGTCCGTGGTCACGATATTGACAGCGGGCGAATTGTTTGGAGAACACCAACGGCCGAAATAGGTGGTCCCGGTGTCATTGTCGATTCCAGCGTAATGCTGCCGGCTCAATCTGGCGGAACAATCGTGTTGGACGTTCAGACAGGTCGTCTGCTTGCAACCGCGACCAGCAACGAAGCACCACTTGGTGCGATGGCGGATGCGGGGTCGACGTGGATTTCTTTTTCGCGTCAATCACTCAGCCGATTACCGCAATTGTCGGATGCCCTACGACGCGTCGAACAGGAACTTCAAAACGATCCGCAAAGCGAAACGCTACAAATTCACGCGGCAACATTGGAAATGCAAATGCGTGACTTTACCTCGGCTCGAAAACGCCTGGAGGGATTGCCGTCATCGACCGCTCGCATGTTCTGTCATCAAACGTTGGTCGAGCTATTGCGTTCAATGGACCCCAATCAGACGAATGGCGAGCGAGCGGCGCTTGTGCGACAACTGAAGGATCTGTCGGATGACGTTGGTCGTCAATTTGTCACCGCCGCGACGATCGGATCGACGAGTCTGGCGACAGGTGATTTTGCTGGCGCCGTCAATGCGGCACTCGACGGTTTGGCAATCGAACCCGACCGGATCGAGGGGCTTATCTCGGTCGACTTGGTCAATGTCCGACGGGATCGTTTCCTGTCGGGATTGATCGACGAAGCCTATCGTCGGGCGAATCCGAGTGAAAAAACGGCACTGGATACCTTGTTCAACGAACGTTTAAGCGATGCGCGCAAGAGCCGCGATCGTTTCGCCATCCAGATATTGGCTGAACAATGGCGTGGTCTCGATTGGGGGCGACAGGTCGTGGCCGTCGACGATGAAAAGGCTTTGCGAAAGAGAACACTCCAGGAAGCTGAGCTTCAACTCTTGGATGCGGCCGGAAGCAGTCATCGAAGTGTTTCACAGCAAGCGTTGGAAAAGCTCGCTGGGCGGTTCGATCGCGCAGCGGCCGTTCGAGACGCTACGGCTGTGCGCAAGCGAATTCTGCAAGAGCGGGCTTGGGCGGATTTTGTCGATCATCCAGACGCGGGCCGTCAGATTGCTGATGAATTGATTCGCGGTGAAAGCAATCTGCCCCAGCTGAAACCACTTTGGAATGCCGTCAAACCCACGCTGGAAACGCGCGACGAGCGACTTTTCGGCCTGTACTCATTGATCCGATTGCATGCGGAACCCGGAAGTCTGGCCGAGCGGCTGGATATCTGTGTCGATCGCAACGGAAATGAAGTGCTTTTTCGCGGCGAATCATTCTGTCAAAGTGGTCAGGATGACGAGCACGACCGAAAACTCAAACTTCCGCCAACCGTTTCGCAGTATCGCGGCCCTGTCGGCTACATGCTTCGCGAAGCGTGGGGTGTCGGTCGAATCGTGGTGCTGTTGGTCGGCAGCGAGTTATTTGCCATTTCGCCGCTTGACGAAAAGGGTGATCCCAATCCAACGTTTCTCTGGTCGAACCCAATCGAATTGCATGGTTCGCCTGGAGACATTCGCGTCGTGGCGGGTCGATCGGGTCTCGATGAAGGACGTCCAATTGCGATCGATCAATTGAACCGGCCGATTGGGAAAGTCGGCCCCGTTCGCGCTGGTTATTTCTGTTATCAAAAAGGCCGGAAGTTAGTCGCAGCCGAGACGGAAACCGGTCACACGTTGTGGGAGCGACTTGACCTTCCCGCCGATACCGAAATCCTGGGCGACGATCACCACGTCTTTCTCTGGCGCGACAATTCGACATTGGAGATATTGAGCGCCGTTGATGGTCGCAAGATCGAAGACAGGGCTTGGGGAAAACCGATCGAGACGTTGATGCATCAGCGAGGATCACTCGCTTGGACTTTGACGCGCGGTCAGGATTTACGACTGGAGTTATACGATTTGCATGACGGAAGACTGATTTGGTCCCGCTCGGCCGACCGTGCCACCAAGGCGGCGGTACTCGATCCGGAGACATTGATTCTCGTTTACCCGAACGGAACGTTACATTTGATCGCGGCTCAAATGGGAACAGACCTATGTGCTCCGATTTCCGTTAAGACGGAACCGCCTTCAGGAATCTTAACGTGGTATGACTGCGAACAGTGGTTTGTCGTGTTGACCCGTCCCTTGCGGGACGAAAGCCCTTGGAAAAGTCTGAAGCCGAGCGAGACTTACCGGCGACCGTACCTCAATGGACTTCTGATTGGCATCGATCGTCGACAACGGCAAGTCTTGTGGCAAAGAGAGTTGGAAGACGAACCGATCGCACTCGATCAGTCGCGCGTCGCGCCCGTTCTGATACAGGCATGGAAACGAGCGCAGCGCGGAAGCGTGGGCATTACCGAGGGGGTTTTGCGACTGATCGATAAACGCACTGGAAGCGTACTCGTGGAAAAGCACCGCGACGACATTACTCCGAATTTTCTCTTGAATCCTGATCTGCAACAAGGCATTCTTGAGGTGAGATTAGCACGCGAGTTGATTCGGTTGGATTTTTCGATTCCCAGCAGCAATTGAGTTCGGTTTTGTCGCGGTCGTTTTTAATTGGTATTCAAATTGCCGTAATTGCCAAAGGCCTTTCCTTCGTGTGAGACATAATTTGCGATTTCACCTCAAAAATGGCTTTTTGAGAAACCTCTCAGTCAGGATCGTGAGAACAAGATGAACCGATCTGATGAATCTGTGATCTATTGGAATGAAAACGTAACGCTCAGGCGGTTTCTGATTGTGTCTTGCGTGATTGTTACATGGATCGGTTCCGACCTCGTCATCCATACGCTGTCGAATCAGGGAATCGAGGTTTTGGGCTTCTGGAAGAAAGTGGATTCGTGGTCAGGTTTGGCCGTGTCGAGGAAGGTCTACGAATGGTTGCCGGCCGACTCGTGGAGATTTCACCTGTACACGGCGTATTCGTTGCCCGCACTGGGGTTGGTCGCGTTAATCCTGCTTGACCGATTGATCAATCAGGGAAGTACTCGCCTGCCCTCGGGGATTGCGGCGTGCGGCGGGCTTTTCATCGTCGGCGGAGCCATTCTCGATATTGCCGTTACCGTCTATCAAAGTCCCCGTTTGGAATTAGAGGGAAACCCTTACGTTCGTGTGTTGTTGGATTCGCAGCATCCGCTGCCGTTTGTATATCTGCATGCGATGTTCACTCAGTCGCTGTATATCACGCTGTTTTGTGGGGTGTGGATTGGGTTCCTCAGGCATCGTCAAATCATCATCAATACGATTTCGGTTTCCTCACCGACTTCGTGGCTCGATTTCGTCAAAGCGGCGACGGGCGGAGCGCATTTGACGGTTCGACAATGGTTGTTTCCTATTCGATTTTCGGAGGCTCCGCTTCTTTACCACTACATCTGGCTGATCGCGATTCCTGTGGTTTTTGGCGTCAGCCTGTTTCGTTGGTACGCTGCGATGGAATGGTTTGGCCTTGTCGTACCCGAGAACAACTATACGCGAGTTTTGGTGATCGCGCATGGCGTATTCAGCACGCTCATCCTCTATTTCTTGGCGCTATGGCGACTCTATCGACAGTCGATCGAAACTCTGGTTGAGTCGCCGACGTAATCGCCGCAAGACCGAACAATCGATCGAGTTTGCTGTGTATTTTGAGCCATGTTGTAACGCTCGCAAAGTTTACGACGCGAAGAATTACGTGAAACTCAAGATGAGAAAAAAACTCAGCATGGCATGAGGAATGCATTTGTTTTGATTGCATCATTGAACGTGCGGTCATCCAGGCAAACATCATACACGGAAGTATTTCCCATGTGCCTTCATTGAAGGGTTAATCGTTCCGGCAATTATTTGTATCTCCCGCGCACATGGAGCTCCCGCAAGAATCTACTTCTTGCGGGAGATGTTTTTTACGAGTTCTGCGAAGAAGAGGCAGCGTCAATATTCGGCCGACGGTCGATGCGGCAAAAACCCAGAGATACGCCGTCGTGGAAATTCCAATGCCGTTAAGAATTGCCGCTCCGATCAACGATCCAACTGCCAACGCAAGGCTGTTCGCGACATTGTAGAGAGTCAAAAGGCTGGTCCGTTCCGACTCGGAAATCGCCTCGAAGAACACGAGCACCAGTGCCAATTCGTAGGCGGCCCAAGCGGCTCCAGCAACAACTTGCAGTGCCAGAAGCCAATAGTAGTTATCGCTGACGACCCATCCGCCCGCCAGCGGAACCAACCCCAGTGCTCCAATCCAAAGCAGCCGGTCTGTTCCCGTGTAGTGGGCCAACCGCCCCCACCAGGGTAACGTCACGAACTTGGCGAAATACGAGACACCAATTAGCAAAGCGTAATGGTGATATTTGAAATGCAGTTCCTTCAGCATGTACGGAACGAAAAAGGGTCCTGCGATGTACACCGCGACTTGCATGACCGCTGCGAAAATCAGTAGTCGCCCCGATGTTCCACGAGAAAATCGGTGCCACTGTTCGCCAAACGACAAGAATCGCATTTCGGGCGGAATCGGAAACGGTTCGGTTTGCAGGATCAAGCAGCAAGTTGAAACGGCGCGACAGATCATCGCCGTGGCGAATAATACTGCGAAGACCTGAGATTCATATCCGTTGGCTTGCCCCGCTTTGAGAGCGAAGCCTCCAATTAAGAATCCCACCAATGTCGTGATTTGACAGAGTTTTGCTCGTTGGGCGAAGAATTTCGGTCGGATATGGTGGGGGACGATCGTGCCTTGCCACGTATTCCAGGCGGGTCCCGTACCGAGGCTTGTCGCCCAATACAGGGACGCGATGGTCATGGCGGCTGCTTGCGAAATCGCGCCCGCCCAGGCAGCGAAAATCAGAGGCAAAAAGCAGATCGCCTGCAATCCAGCGCACAAAACAACCCACCACTTGTGCGAATTGAGCTTTCGAACAGCAAATGGCGAAATCAATTGCAGCAGACTGCCAATCAGTTGAGGGACCGTCGCAATGAGAGCCGCGAAGACTTCACCCATACCTACGGCCAGGACAAACGCCTGCAGGTACGTTTCGCCCACTCCGATCATGACCCCATAAGCCGAACCTTCGCCAAGACTCAGATTGAGATTGCGTTTCAGGATTTCGCCAGAAGTGAAAACGCGGTTTTGGGGCGAAATCATCGGCGGCGTTGGTGTGATTCGTTCTAAGACCTCTACGGACGCCACAGCAGTCTCACTTTCAATGCCTCTCAATACGGGGGATACGATTCGAGCAGTCGCCTCTTGTTGCAGATGCAGTGAACTCGATTTTGGTTCGTCGAAAAACACGATTGAAATCTCGATTCAAATCTAATTCGGCGTCGCGCCGTAACGCCGTGCATTTCTTTCGCGTCTCAATATTGTTTTTTAAGTTTATGATTCAGTTCAAGCACAAGGCCAAAAATTCTTGATCGGCAGGCGGGATTTACTCAGGCGGGGGCTTCACAGGGGCATCACTGCCTTCATCGTGCAAAACCGTTGCCAACGCGAACCGGAAACCCTCTTTCGCGAAAAACAGCGTGGATTGAAGGCGGAAGACATGATGGAAAGGAATTTGGTGTGATTACAGGCGACAGCAGATGCTCACAATGACGGCAAGGATTCATTTGATTCTGAAATGATCCACGTTGTCGAAGGTGATAAGATACTTAACGAATCGGTTTTCACCGAATCTTTCGAAGACGTTCACGAAACCATTGATGCTCGCGACTTTGTACACTGAAGGCTGATGGATGATGATAGAGAATTCCTCGATATATGCCGACAGGAAAATTCTGTCAAACCCGGGTTTTGGGGCTGGTTCCTTCAATGATCGATATCGAAAGGCCGCTTCCTGCCGCAAGATTGCTGTAACTCGAATGATGGCCGATGCGAAACGACCGAACGTGAATGTTTTGCTCTTTTCATTCCTTGCGCTGCTTTCTCAATCAAACTGGTTGAACGCCGGGGATCTGACGGCGGGAAAAAGAGGTTACGAGATCCTTCGCACGCATCAGTTTCTGCCGCCGGACTTCGATGACGAAGTTTTTGCGGATTTGTGGACAGTTTGGCCAGAACCAGAGCATTCAGCCGCTGAAACGGCTGATGCAAAAGCTCGTCGACGCCTGACGTTTTCATACTACGGCCTGATTCAGTCTCCCGAAGAAAGCGACTTGACTCAGCCAGCACTCGGTTACGTTTCAGATGGTCAGGGAAATTGGGTCATGAACTGTCTCGCCTGCCATGGTGGCAAGGTGGCCGGTCGAGTTATTCCCGGGCTTCCCAATTCCCACTACGCCCTTCAAACGCTCAGCGAAGACGTCCGCACGATCAAGATTAAACAGCGGAAGACTCTTTCGCATTTGGACTTAGGGTCATTGCAGATGCCGCTTAGCGCTTCGAACGGCACGACGAATGCCGTCGTTTTCGGAATTGTGCTCGGCGCTTACCGTAAACCCGATATGACTGTCGATTTGCAGAGAAAACTCCCTCCGCTCGTGCATCATGACGTGGATGCGCCTCCGTTTTGGAATGTCCACCGAAAGAAGTCGCTTTACGCAGATGGGTTTGCACCGAAAACCGCTCGTCCCTTGATGCAATTCATCATGCTGCCGCGTGTGACTCCCGCACAACTGACGGAGTGGGAACCGGAATTTGCTGAGATCCTCGATTGGATCGAATCATTGGAAGCCCCCCCATACCCTTACGAAATTGATCGAAATCTCGCCGCACAGGGTGAAGCAGTCTTTAATAAAACCTGTGGCAAATGTCACGGAACCTACGGTCCAGGGGGCCAATATCGCCAGCAAACGATCGCAATCGATGAGGTCGGAACGGATTCAGTCCGTTTGAAATCGCTGACTCCCGAACATCGAAACTGGATGAAAATTGGCTGGCTCAGCCGTTTTGGCCAGGATCCCGTGGAGAGTGATCCCGCAGGTTATGTCGCCCCACCGCTCGACGGCATCTGGGCCAGCGGCCCCTATCTTCACAATGGGTCTGTTCCAACATTGTGGCACTTGCTGCACCCGGATTCACGCCCCGTTGTTTGGAAACGAACGGAGGATGGCTACGACCGAAACCGAATCGGTTTGGAAATTGAGGAATTTGACCGAATTCCGCCTTCTGTGAAGATTGCGGCCCAGCGACGCCGTTATTTCGATACGACGGTTCCGGGCAAAAGCGCCCAAGGACACCGATTTCCTGAAATTCTGACAGAAATCGAGAAACAATCGGTTTTGGAATACTTAAAAAGTCTTTGATTTGCCAGAGTTCATCCAAATTCCCGGATAAACGGTTGAACGGATCGCCTTAACTCGTTAACTTTCTCGTTCCCCAAAAACTTGGGTGGGTGTTGGTTGTGTTTGCAGATTACGGATTAAGGTTCAAGTTGTGATTGCTCCTGGTACAACATTTTTGAAGGCGGCGGATCGCGGTCCCAGTGGAAACCATCAGGCCAAGTGGTACGTGGTTGACGCGGAAGGAATGACCGTCGGTCGTTTAGCAACTCGGTTGGCAACGATTCTGATGGGCAAGCACCGTCCAGACTACACCCCGCACGTTGATACGGGTGACTACGTCATTGTGGTGAATGCCGATAAGGTTCAGTTCACCGGTGGCCGGATGGCTCACGAAGATCATCCGCACTTCACGACGAAGATGTCGAAGAAAAGCTACATGTGGTTTACCGGTTATCCCAGCGGTCAGCGACACATTACCGCCATTAATCTTTGGGAGAAGAAGCCGACAGAGATTCTGACGCTGGCTGTCAAGCGGATGTTGCCAAAAAACGCTCTGGCGCGACACATGCTCGACAAGCTGAAATTGTTCGCCGGCCCGAATCACACTCATCAGGCCCAGCAGCCACAACCACTGCCTGCCCACTTGATGCCGAAATAAGCCAGTAAAGTAAAAGTTGATATTGCAGTGACGGACGTTCGAGCCAGAAACCTTGACGTCATGATTTGCCTCGAACGAGCCGTTTGTTTTTTCCCGTTCTATTTCCGTTGAGTATGGATCCGATGGACGACACGATCACCGCACCAGTTGTTGAATCAACTGAATTGAATTTCTCGCAAACCGCCGAAGCGGTCGCACCTGCTCCTGAACCGCTTGTCGTGAAGATTCACGGTAAACTCGATCGGAACGGTGTTGCAATCGGTACGGGACGCCGCAAGACATCGGTCGCTCGCGTTCGCTTGAAAGCGGGCAATGGTGCCACGTCAATTAACGGACGCAAGCTCGAAGAATACTTCAAAAATATTCGCGATCTGCAAATGATCGAAGCACCATTGCGTGCGACCGAGAAGCTGGGGCAAGTCGATCTGTGGGTCCGCGTCAATGGCGGTGGAACGACCGGGCAGACCGGAGCGATTGTCATGGGCATCGCTCGTGCCTTGGAAGCGATGAATCCAAGCCTGCATGCCTTGCTGAGCGAAAACGGGTTCCTGACCCGAGACAGTCGAATGGTCGAACGAAAGAAATACGGTTTCAAGAAAGCTCGTCGAAGCCCGCAATTCTCGAAGCGATAATTGCTGGAGCTCAGGCTTCGTCTTGCCTTTCCGATCCAGTGTCAAGAAATTTGGTCCCACGGACACATGGGACATTGGGATTTGCTCTATGATCGCCCCGCCGGAATCGTCTCCGTGCGGGGCGTTTTCTTAACGAGCATGGCAGTCGACAGGATGTTTACCGTCAGTCGTTGGAAGCTTTCATGAGCTTTGCTGAACCAGCAGCGTCGTCCCGCACCTACCGGCCACTTCTTCAGCCGGATCTCATGCTGATGCTGGCGGAAAACGATGCCGTCGGTTTACAGCAGTTTTGCGAGGTTTTGAACCCCGTCATTGTGGCGGAAGTTTTAAGCGGCCTCGATCCAACGTCCGTCTGGAAGGTTTTGCTGTCGACTGACATCCAGCACCAGGCCGAGATCCTGGAATTCATCGAACCGACGCAGCAAATCGAGCTGGTCGCATCGGTCGATCGCGGACATCTTTCCAAGTTGATCGAGGCGATGTCACCCGATGATCGCATCGATTTGCTGGAGCACATGGACGAAGAACAGATCGAGGCGCTGTTGCCGCTGATCGCTCAGGCCGAACGGGACGAAATCCGGAAGATGCTTTCCTACCCGGAAGATTCGGCCGGGGCGATGATGACGACCGAATACGCGTCGGTTCCAGAAGATATTTACGTCAGCGAAGCTCTTAGTCGATTGCGCCAGCAGGCCCCCAATCGCGAAACGATTTACTATGTTTTCGTCGTCGATGCGGGACGGCATCTGCATGGCGTCATCTCGTTGCGAGAACTGATTCTTGCCCGACCAACGGCGCTGCTGGCCGATGTGATGCAGCACGACTTTGTCTCTGTGAACGTAAAAGACGATCAGGACGATGCCGCCAAGCTGATTGCTCGCTTCGACCTGATTGCATTGCCCGTGCTGGACGAAGACAACCGGTTGGTGGGAATCATCACGCACGACGACGTACTGGATGTCGTGCGCGAAGAGGCCAACAAAGACGCATACCTTCAGGCCGCAATCGATCCACTCGAACATTCCTACTTTTCCACGCCACTTTTGACCATCGCCTCAAAAAGGGGGGTCTGGTTGCTGTTTCTTTCGATCATGGCTCTGGTGACGGCTACGGCTTTGCGTACGCTCGACCACCAGGGTACGTCGAACGAATGGCTCGAGTGGTTCTTACCGCTCGTGTTGGCCAGCGGAGGAAACACGGGTTCGCAATCGGCCACGCTCGTCATCCGTGCGATGGCCATTGCTACGATGACTCGACGTGACAAAACACGTCTTGCCGTTCGCGAACTACTCACGGGACTGATTCTCGGCGTCACTCTTGGTCTATTCAACTGGCTTGCCTTACAGGGAATGTTCGGTCGAGATCCGATCCAGGCGAGCGTCGTGGCACTGACAATCGCTGCTGTTGTGACCATGGGAACCGTTGTTGGCTCGATGTTGCCAATTCTTTTCGATCGCATTGGAATGGACCCCGCAATCATGTCCAATCCGCTGATTGCTTCGTTGAGCGACTTCATGGGCGTCGTGATCTATTTCAGCGTGGCAAAAGTTTTATTGCATTGATATCGTGAGTGAATCCAAGATCCACTTTTAAAAAGGTCATTCCATGGACGCACGCCAAGCCATCCAGCTTTCGATCGATATGGGCAAGATGATTTCGATGGGCTATCTCAGCGATTTGACCGACGATGAAATGATGAAGCGTCCGTGCGCGGGGTGTAACCACATCAAGTGGCAAATCGGCCACTTGATTTCCAGCGAACAGAGTATGATTGAAGGACTTTTCCCCGGTTCGATGCCCCAATTGCCGCCGGGTTTTGCCGAAAAGTATTCGAAAGAAGCGGCACAAAGTGACAATCCAAGTGATTTCCACACCAAGGCCGAACTTCTTGCGACGTTTGAAGCCGTTCGGGCAGGAACACTTGCGGCGCTGGCCAAGATGAACGACGCGGATTTGGACGCGCCAACGGGCGTCCATTACGCCCCAACGAAGGCCGCGATGTTTGAGCTTCAAGCCAGTCACTGGTTGATGCACGCAGGCCAGTGGGCCGTCATCCGCCGCCAGTGCGGTCGAGCACCGTTGTTCTAATCGAGTCGAAAATCAAAGTCTTCAGTAAACGCCCCATTCCTCGATCGACGGCGGAGCCTCACGAGTCTTTGTTTTTCTGCCATTGTTGCTTCAGCTCGTCAAACCCCTTGAATAACCCTTGCTGTTTTGGTTTCGACGCAGCGGAGGAAGACGTTACGGCGGGTGTCTTTGGCTTGGGCACGGCTGATGGGCGGGTTTCGCTGGCGTTTCGGGAAGGGGTTGTCGCGCGGGACGGAGTCACGGCATCAACTGACATGCCTGGTGCGATCATTGTCAGACCGACGCGCTTACGATCGCGGTCAACGCTTAGCACCCACACTTTGATCACGTCGCCAATCGAAACGATGTCGTGTGGCGATCGAACGAATTGCGTCGATAATTGGCTGATATGGACAAGCGCGGAATCTTTCAGCCCCACATCGACAAAGGCGCCGAAGTCGACGACGTTCAGCACAGTTCCCTGCAATTCCATCCCGACTTCGATATCGCTCAGCGAGAGGATACCACGGCGAAATACTGGTGGCGGAAGGTCGGAACGCGGGTCGCGACCCGGTCGTTGTAAATCCTCAAGAATGTCTTCGAGCGTCGGGATTCCACATCCAAGTTCGTCGGCGAGTCGGGCGGCGATGACGCCACTCAATCGTTCCTTCAGAATCGATCGATCCGCAATCGGTCGGACATCTTCCGGAGTCAATGAGCAGCGGATCAGTAGTTTTCTCGCGATTTCATAACTTTCCGGGTGAATCCAGGTATTGTCGAGCGGTTCGTCGCCATCGAGTTTCAAAAAGCCTGCCGCTTGTGTAAACGTCGCGGGGCCAATTCCCGGTACTTTCAAAAGCTGTTGACGATTGGTGAAGGATCCTTGTTTGTCACGGTATTCGACCACGCGACGCGCGAGCAGCTGATTGAACCCCGAAACGTGGGCCAATAGTGATGAACTCGCCCGGTTAATATCGACCCCGACATAGTTCACGCACGATTCCACAACTTGATCGAGTGCATCTTTCAGTTGTTTGATATTCAGATCATGCTGGTACATGCCAACACCGATATGCTGCGGTTCGATCTTGACCAGTTCGCTGAGCGGATCTTGCAATCGCCGACCGATGGAAATCGTTCCACGTGCGATGGCATCGAGATTCGGGAACTCTTGCTGTGCAACCGAACTTGTCGAATAAATACTGGCACCGGCTTCGTTCACCACGATGTATTGAACTTCGGGGCAATCGGATGAAATCAGCTCGGCAACCAATTCTTCCGTTTCGCGACAGGCAGTGCCGTTGCCGATGACAATCGCCTGACAACGATGCTCGCGAATCAGAGTTGCCAGCTTCGACTTTGCTTCAGCCTTCTTTTCGTCGGACAGAATGTACATCACATCGACGACGACAACTCCGCCAACTTCGTCCAGTACGGCCAATTTGCATCCCGTACGAAACCCAGGATCGATGGCAAGAACACGTTGATTTTGCAGTGGCGGCTGAAGCAAGAGGTTGCGCAGATTTTGTGCGAAGACCGAAATGGCATGGCGTTCAGCCTTCTCGGTCAAGTCGCGACGGAATTCGCGATCGAGCGCCGGTTGAATAAATCGCCCCAACGCATCCGTCACGCAGGCAGTCATAAACTCTCGGCACGAATGTCGTTCGAGTTGCAGATGGTCATTGGCGACGCGAATCGCTCGGTCGTCATCCCAACTGAAGCTCACGCGCAACGCCTTTTGCTCTTCACCACGGTTCAAGGCGAGTATTCGGTGCGGAGGAATCTTGGAGACAGGTTCGGTGTATTCAAAATAATCGCGAAATTCAGGATGAGTCTGATCGGCGCTTTTCGTTCCAAACGACGTGAGTTGGCCCGAATCACGAGCAACTTTTCGGCAAAGCTCACGCAAGTTCGCATCGTCGCCAATCCGTTCGGCGATGATGTCGGCAGCACCTTCCAAGGCTTTGTTGAGATCGGGGATTTCGAGTTCTGGATTAATGAATTTCGTCGCGGCTTCAATCAGTGCCGATTGAATAACAGATTGATTCCAAATCGAATCGGCCAGTGGTTCAAGTCCTCGTTCTTTCGCCATCGTCGCGCGAGATCGACGCTTGGGGCGGAAGGGAAGGTAAAGGTCTTCCAGTCGTTTGAGCGAATCGGCTTGTTCGATCTCGGCTTTCAGGGCTGGAGTCAATTTGCCCTGCGTTTCAATCAGCCGCAGAATATCCGCCGCACGTTCGGCGAGATGACGCAATGAAATGACTCGTTCTTGAATCGCGCGAATCTGTTCTTCGTGAAGATTGCCCGTGCGTTCTTTACGATACCGCGTGATAAACGGGACCGTGTTGCCCTCGTCGAGCAGTTGAACCGTGTGCTGTACCTGGTCGTAACGCAGGTGCAGTTCCGCGGCAACGCGTTTGACGTCCACGTCTCGTGCCAGTTGCTGTTCCGTCATGTAGGCCATCCATGCCCGTTCGGGCCTGACTCATTGCGCAGTTCTATTCTCGTAACATCGATCCGCTCTCGGGACTGTACTCAATCGAGATGATGGAATGATATCGCTTTTTTTGTCGTGGTGGGAAGCGTCCACTCCGATTCCGTCAAAACAGTCGATTCATTTCACCGCACGCGCGTTCGCCAGATAAAGTCGATCTCCGATGTCTCGCATGTCACTTCCAAAATCGACAAAGATTTCAAATTCAACCACGCCAGTGACGTCAAGATCCAATGGCAGCGGTAGCGTTCGCTGCACCGTTCCGTTGTCGCCTGCCGTGATGGCTTTGACCGAGGTTTTGAACAACGGTTTGTTATCGCCTTTGAATACTACGTCGACATCGCCATTGGGAACCTCATCGCCGATTCCCATGATGGCTTGAAAGCGTCGATATTCACCGCCCAACCGATACTTCAAAAGGGTCTGGGAATGGATCGCCAGTCCCTTGGGATAAATCTTCTTATTCAGGCTGATTGGGCCACCGTCAAAATTACGATCTCGACGATATTCATTCACGGCAAATGAACTTTGGATATCGAAAAACGGGACGTGCTTGACGCTACGAGGTTCGATATCCGACAAATAGGTGAACTTGCCGAGACTGTAGTCGAGCGACTGGAACATTTCTGCCGTGACATCCAAATCGAGTCCGGACACCGTTTTGAGCTTCCAGATCGTACCGTTCCAGCCGATTTGCTTGACGGCCAGAAGATCTCCCGTGACGAGTTCCAATTGAGCAATCGCCTTCTTCGCCGTCGACTCGCGTTTGGAAAAGATCAGCCCGAATACTCTTTCTCGTTTGATGGGAATGTCATCTCCATCCAATTGAAATTGAAGAGTGGTTTCGCTGAGAGATCCGATGACGCCATCCAGATGATCGAGCACATCGCCTTTGCGTACTGCGACAAGATCTTTTTTGATGGTTCGCTCGATCAACTGAGTCCATTGCGAATCGACATTTGAATCCGCGGGGGCCAATCGCACACTCGAAACGATCGAAGTTGAGAGCTTAAGTTCGCCTAGTTGCATGTGGTTCACGGTGGCAGTGCTACCTGACGCAACAATTGACTTAACGCGCAGGCGTGAGTTGTCGATCAGCCGAATCTCGATCGACGTACCGTTAACTGGCGAGGAAGGTGCCGCGAGCGAGCGAATTAACAGGAGATCGCCGATTGGAATCGAGACTGTTTTGGCATCAGATTTCAGAATGACGGACTCTGCCTGAAACGATTCCATCGGTCCTTGATACTGATCTCCGGCAAGTGTTGTCACCTGCACAGACGGCATTTGGGTCAAGGCCGCCCAGATCAGCAGTGAAAATCCATTCATCGTGATGCTCGTCCTCGCAGGTTATTTCTTCTTCGCGGCGCGCGTGGCAAGTTTTTTCGTATATTTTTCGATGGCTTGTTCGTAGTGCGAAGGAAAATTCTTGTTGAGATCGTTTTTTGCCTTCGTCAAATCTTTTTCGGGAAGGTTTCCCCACGTTCCTTTGTTATCGAATCGCTTTTTATCCGTTTCACCGGGTGCTTCAGCTCCTTTAACGCTGCTGTCTTCAGCACCGTCAGCCGGGCTGTTACTACTTCCACCTTGTCCCCCACCTCCTCCACCACCGCCCTGCTGTTGTTCGATCTTTTTAATGATCTCGTCCAGATTAGAAATAATTCGTTCCTGAACTCCCTGCACTTTTTCGCCGGCTCGCCCCAATTCCAGGCGACGTTCGGAATCGGCCATCAATCGCGAGATTTCGGCCAGCGACTTCTCTTCCAGGTTCTTCAGGTCCGCCTGCATCAAAGCGGCCGCCGCCGAATAACGAACGGGAACCCGCTCGGTGTTCGTCAGCAATTGATCCAAAGCATCCAATGCCGGTTTGATCTCGAGCATGCCTTGCGCAGCCACGGCTTGAAAGAAAAACAGCGACGCCGGGTCAACGACCTGGCGAGCATCAATGCTCTTCAAGCCATCCCAAGCCTCGTCATAAAGACGTCGTTCAATCAGGTATCGTCCATAGAACAAGCCGACATTTGCGTGAAAGAATGCGTCGTGATTCAAGCGATTCAATAATTCGAACCGCAGCTGGACCAGTCCCTTGGGAAGCGAATTGCATTCGCGCAGCAAATCCATGATGTTGGCATCAGCAACGGCAAATGACTGCATCACCAGTTCCAACAAAGAATCCGCCGAAGCATTCGTGTCCACTC
>Ga0181528_10000393_pt1 | contig 33061 bp, 29 predicted proteins | sample PEATcosm2014_Bin_47_FD_119742 | JGI IMG/M metagenome (GOLD analysis project Ga0181528, IMG submission 119742) | Peatland microbial communities from MTU Mesocosm Facility, Houghton, MI, USA - PEATcosm2014_Bin10_10_metaG | ecosystem: Environmental > Terrestrial > Soil > Wetlands > Peat | place...
AACGCTAGAACTCCTTTCACGGACCTCCAACGCGCCGTGCCCATTCACCCGACCGTTTCGGAACTCATTCCAACACTCCTGGGTGAGATGAGGCCGGTTTCAGAGCAAGAATGAATTGGGCCGATGCTAGCTCCGGACGATGCCAGACGCTGAAGGTACATGTGCGTCGTGGCGGGGCTCTCATGACACAGCCAAAGGGCGATGACGGTGCTGTCGACGCCGGACTGCAAGAGGTGCGTCGCCGTGGTGTGGCGGATGGTGTGCGGCGACATCGAGCGGCGGGCGAGTTGCGGGTGACGCTCCGCTGCAGTCGAGACGGCGAGTCCGAGACGCTGAGTGACGTTCGAACGGGCCATGCGCCCACCGCCGCGATTCGGGAACAAGAAGCGGTCGGCGCCCGCTTCGTTCAACCGGCGCCGCCAGCCGCGGAGCAGTTGGGCCGTCGTACGCCAGAGGGGCACGCTCCGCTCCTTGCGCCCCTTGCCATGCAGATGCGCGACCGCCGGCCATCGATGACCACGTTGCCGACACGCAGCCCGATGACTTCGGACACGCGGGCGCCGGTGTTGTACATCAGGCTGAACGGTGCTTGGTCCCGCTCACCGGCCCAGGTCCGCGCGTCTGGCGCCTCAAGGATCGCCTGCATCTCGTCGCGAGACAAGAATCCCAGGATCGGCCGGTCGAACTTTTTCATCGGAATAGCCAGCGCTTGCTCGATGACGGGGAGCGCGGTTAGAGCTCATCTACCTCTGCAGGAGACCAAGTCGAACTGGCGGCGTGGGCGGCCACGTCTTCGGCGCTGTCGGCGCTGATCATGTCGATGAGGTCGCCGAGACCGAGTTGGTCTTCGAACGGCTCCTGCTGGTCGCCGTCGTTGCCGCCGAGCGGGATCGAGGTGTCCACCGAGCCGAGCGGCACGAGGAGGCCACGGCAGCCCGGATGGTAGGGCGGCGAGCCGTAGCCGGCGTCCTGCATCTCGGCGAGGCTCATGACCATCATCTCGGCCATGTCGTCGCCGGACTGGCCGGGCCACGGCGCGAACGTCTTCGGGTCGGCGGGATCGTCGGCGCCGAGCGCCCGCAGGACGCGCTGTGGTAATCTCGACGCGATAACCGTCGGTAGCGCAAACTAGGGTCTGCGATAGGCCCACCATGGACTCGAAACGCGATTCCGAACCAGGATGTTGACAGGGTGGGAGCCTCTGCGATGTCAGGAATTAGCAGGGCCATCGTCCCTATACCGCTTTCTCGCTTGGCAACATTATCTGTTGTCGCTGTCCCCGTCGAGTGCAGTTTGGACTTGGACGCGGAGGGCCGGCAGAGTCTCCTTCACAAACCACGGATTGCGTGCAAGCCAGCCGTTGTTGCGCCAACTCGGGTGCGGAAGCGCAAAGAGTCCCTTCGGAAACGAAGCGTACACACGCACACGGTCTGCCAGGGTCCCGGATCGGGATCGGAGATAAGCAGCGTGAGCGTAACTTCCGACGAGCAACGTCAACCGCACACCGACCAGATGTCGAAATAACTGCTCGTGCCATAAAGGTGCACATTCGGGACGTGGCGGCGCGTCCCCGCCATTCCCCGCCCGGCCCGGATAACAGAAACCCATCCCGACCAGAGCGACCTGTGCAGGGTCGTAGAATCTAGATCGGTCAACGCCAATCCAATTGCGTAGCCGCTCCCCGCTCGGGTCGTTCCAAGCTATCGCGGTCTCATGCACAATGCGACCCGGGGCCTGGCCGATGATCAACAAACGGGAGCTCTCGGCCGCTTGTACGACCGGTCGCGGCCCGAGAGGGAGCGCCGGCGAGCAGTGTCGGCAGTCTCGAATCTCAGCGAGCAATCGATCCAGAGCCGACGCGGTCGTCGCGCCACCTCGTCGCGTGTCGAACGGAAGTTTCATTTTAACCATGCAAAAGCCCACTGTTCGCCTGACCCCTAGCCACGGCGACAGGAATCGGAGCGAAGGGAGATCAGGGAACGCCCAAGATAGCCAGCATGAAACCGACGTCGCTGACGCTCATCGGCCCCACGGCGAGTCACACAAATCCATCTAAGCGCTTCAGCGCTCGTTTTGCGAGATGACGCCTCGGCACACTGCCCCTACGACTTGTCCACGAAAACGCTGGGTATGCCCCATTCAACCTCACAATTTTACCACGACGCGAAACACGACCATCGGACAGAACCGATGGGGAACCATTTCGGTTCATTCCGCCGCCAGACCGCCTTGACGGTAGCCAACTTCATCGCGGAGTTTGCCGCGGAACACCCAGCACGACCAGGCCGCATACATAAGGATGACCGGGAGCAAGACAAGCGTTCCGATCAAGAGGAATGACTGTATACTGGGAGACGACGCTGCCACCCACAACGAGAAATGCCGCGGGACGATCATTGGCTAAATACCGATGGCAATACGAAGTAGGACGTCAGGAACAGGCCCATTCCTGCCAGGAGCGGACCCCTGTCGCCGTAACATCCCCGCGTCTGCCACGGAGGGAAGTCGGTGGGCAGCAACCGCCACGCAATCCCACCGCGCAGGACATGGAAGATCGCGTTCATGACCTCGCGCGCCGGCCAAGCCCGGGGACGCCCGACCGAGTTTGCACGCGGCAGAGAGCCGGCGATCAACGCCCACTCAGCGTCCGTCAGGTCGATCCGGTATCGGTTCGAAACGCCCGTATGCTGCGCGCGGGTGGCTGGGGTCCACACGGCGATTTCAGAGAAGTCTGCAAACTCCCGGAATCACAAGGACTTCAGTCACTCAACACTTTTCGAAACTGGCTCTTATTGATCAACCACCCGGCTCCCAATAGCCCATAACCTACCATCAAGGTGAAGCCCGTAAGAACGGAAATGGGGTCAACCAATCCCAAGACGACCGGACGAGGTCGCGCCCTTCGACGGCAAAGCCCTGGACGAAGGCGCCCAGAACCGCCCCCTGGGCAAAAGAGGCCATTGCCGATCCGGCGCAGAAGCCGCGTGACCAGAACCAACTGAGCTAGAGCAGCCCCATCCATGCTTGCCTCCTTCTAGCCTGCATGTTGAATCAGAGCCAACGTGATTTGGGCGTTCTCAACCGGCTCAATCTAGACCCATCTCGCACTAGACATAAGATCGCTCATTGTTTTTCCGCTATACCCGCGGCTCTCGCGTTCTGTAATGAAGACCGTCGTCGACTTGAAATCTAGAAATGTTCGTTCCGACGACTTGCAGAAATTCCAACGACGCCAAGTCCCACTTGGAGTTGGAACTTTCGGACAAGGAAAAAAACTACGCCCAGAAAGATCACAACTGCCGCGGCCGCGAGGCCCCAGCGGACGAGGGTAAGAAGCGGAGAGAGGGGCCCCCCGCGCCGCGTCTCGGAAACGTCTCGTTCCGTGATGCTGGCGTCTCCGGGTCCGAAATGGGCCAGCACATAGGTTCCCAGAACGGCTATGTCGCGGTCGCTGAGTTGGGTGGAATCGCTTGGGTGGCCGCCGAAGCCTGGCATAAACGCTTGTCTCCCCGAGGCCGTGCGATTCACGCCATAGAGAATGGCGGCGATCAAGTTCGCAGGATTTTTTGCTCCCGTGGCAGAGTTGTGGAACAGGCTCGGATAGTAACCGTCTTTGCTGCCCTGGCCATCGGACGAGTGGCAGGAGGCGCAGTTGCCTTGAAACAGCTCGGCGCCCGTGGGACTGGCATCATCGTCGGAGCTAATACCGTCGCGTCCGCGCAGCACGCCAAGCTCGGAAAACATCCTTCCGGCCGTGAAGCGGGGACCGCTGGCCGGATCGTGGATCGGCGGTACGCTCTTCACATAAGTGGCGATGGCCTCGATATCCGCAGCCGACAGATGCTGGAAGCTGTGTTCGATGGCCTCGCCCATACTTCCGGCAGCTTGCGCCTTTCCGAGCAAACGTCCGGTGCGCAGATAGGTCGTGAGCTCCTCCCCGGCCCAGCTCCCAATTCCTGTCGCCGGATCCGAGGTGATGTTCGGCGCGTACCACGACCCGACCTCAGCGCCCGACAAAGCCCGGCTCTCTTCCTCCTGCATCAGGAATCCGCGCGGCGTGTGGCAGGCGCCGCAATGTGCGGCGCCCTGCACAAGGTAGGCGCCCCGATTCCATTCCGACGACTGCTGCGGATCCGGTACGAACGCGTGGCCGTCCAGGAACAGGAAATTCCAGACCAGCATCGACAGGCGGATATTCATCGGAAACGGTAGCGCAGTCTGGGGGGTGCGCGCGTCGACCGGCTGCACGGAATGCATAAAGTAGACGTAGAGCGCGTGCGCATCTTCGTCAGTAAATTTGGCGTAAGCGGTATAGGGCATCGCAGGATAGAGCTGCGCCCCGTCGCGGCGAATTCCGCGATGAAGCGCTCGGGAAAATTCTTCTTCCGTGTATCGTCCGATCCCGAAATCTGCCGATGGAGTTATATTCGTGGAATAAATTGTGCCGAGCGGCGTACTGATGGCTAGGCCGCCGGCAAAGGGCTTGTCACCTGGGAGGGTGTGGCAGGCCCCGCAATCCGCGGCAATCGCCAGATATTGCCCGCGCGCCATCACAGCCTCGTCAGCGGACTCATCGGGCCGTTCGGCCGCATGTGAAACGCCGGGCATGAGAGGCGCGGTGAGGAACATAAGTAAGGCGAAGATTTGCTGGCCGGCGCGCCGCATGATCAGCCCCGCCTCAGTTGATCGACGATCGCGTCAGCCGCTCTCAGCGCCAGTGCCGCCATCGTAAGCGTGCTGTTCGACGCAGTTCCGCTGGGCATTGCGGCGCCGCCAGGCAAAAACAGGTTGTGGTGATCATGCGCGCGGCAGTCCGGATCGACCACGGCGGTCGTTGCATCGGCGCCCATGATGCAACCGCCCATCATATGGTCACTATTAAGAAACTCAGGGGAGAGCTGGAAGCTGGTGGCGCCGAGCCCGTCCGCCAGAGCTCGTAGCCGCGGAACGGTGTATTCCTTGGCGCTCCGCCGCACATAGTCGCTGACATCGTAGTAGATGTTCGGCTTGTTGATGCCGAGCCAATCCTTCTTGTCCGAGAGCGTCAGCCGGTTGTCCGGCAGGGGCAGTGGCTCGTGCTCCACGGTCAGCCTCGCGGTGCAGGCCGAAAGCCTCCTTATCTCCGTGTCCAACGCCTTTCCGACGAGCCCCTTTTTCAGCGAGGCGGCGGCGCCGACGTAGCTGCGGGCATAGTTCTCCATGCGGAACATCGCTCCCGTATAGTCCTTGCGGAAGTCGCCTTGCGATGTGTTGAGAATGCTGCTGCTCTGAACCGGCCCAACGCCCGTCCACAGCGGCTCCGCAACCTCCAGCTCGGCGAACAGCTTCGGCTGGTCCATCATATTGCGACCGACCTGATCGGAGCTATTGGCAATCCCGCCCGGGTTGCGGTCGTTCCTGGAGAACAACAAGAGCTTTGGTGTCTCGATGCTGTTGCAGGCGATGACGAAAACTTTGCCCGTGGCCCGGTGCGAGATCTTGCCCGGATCGAAATAATGGATTCCCTCAACCCCGTTCTTTTCGCCGGTCTCTATTTGGTACACGACCGCATTGGCCAGGATCTTGCCGCCCTTAGCCTCGATTTTCGGGAGCGCCGTCGCCGCATCATACTTGGCGGCGATCGGGCAGACCGGGAAGCAGTTATTGTTGCCACAACACGGCGGCCGCCCCTGATAGGAGACGCCGCTGTTCCGCGCTTGCGGAGCCGGTAGATTGATCATTCCAATATTTGCCGCCACCTCCGTCAAACGACGCTCACCGGGGCCGAAAGGAAGCGGCCCCATCGGGTAGGGTTTGGAGCGTTGGACATTTGGCGGCCATTGCAGGGCGGGGTCAGACGGCCCGCTCACGCCGATCGCATGTTCGGCCCGCGTGTAATAGGGCTCGAGCACATCGTAGGTGAACGGCCAGTCCCGCCCCACGCCATAAAGGCTCTTCAGGCGCATGTCCTCCGGTGTCATCCGCCAGCATAGGCCCGCCCAATGCCATGTCGCGCCGCCGGCGTAGCGCACATACCCCTGCATGTAGGCGCGGGCATTCGGCCCTTCCAATTGCAGGTATTGCTCCTGCTCCTTTCCCTTGCGTGTTTCGAGGTGCGGAGCCCATGGCTTTGGCGGGTACGGTGCATCCCAGTGAAACAGGCGCAGGCTCGGTGGCAAGTTGCGGCAATTCTCGACAATTCGCCAGCGATCGACGCGCGGGCCCGCCTCGAGCATCAGCACAGACAAACCGGCATCGAGAGCCCGCTCCGCGACTAGACAGCCGACAATTCCGGTTCCCGCGATCACCACATCTGCACTCTGGTCGTTTGCCATTCCTGAGGCCCTGCTTCTCGATTGAGTGCGGTCAGAACTCCGGCAAGTTTTCCAACGGCGGCGCGTCGGCCGGCCAGGCGTTCGGGCCGGAGATCGCATAGGAGGGAATGGTCATGACATCCCTTGTCGGCTGATACATCAGCGCATATTCGAAGGCGAAAACCTCGGCATCGTCCGCATCCTTCACGACGCCGAGATACCAAGCGGAAATGATCGCGAGCGCCGTCTCCCTAAGCGGCCCTTCCGGCACGTCGGGATAAAACTCCTCGACAATCCGCGCATTCCTGCTTTTTGCAATGGCGAGCAACCCGGCGACCTGCTCCGACAACGACGGATTCAATACGCTCATCGCGGCCCCAATCCGCTTGCCCACGTCCTCATGTAGGTGATGAGGAATCAGCAGCGATGAGATTTCCATAAACCGCTCGCCGGACTCGTTCGACCAGGAGCCCGCATTGGCAATGGCCGGCAGCGTCCGCACGACCGCGAGGCCACCAAACAGCGACACCCCCCCAAACAGAAGTCGACGGCGGCCGAGACCAAACGCTGTGGGGCTGTCATCACGATATCCGTTAGGCACGAGCCGCTCCGTTGTTCAGACCGCCCAGGCCACGGACGCCTCGCAAACGGCCATCTTTTTGGGACACTTGCCACGATCGGCTTTTGCTTTCTCTTTAGGAATAATCTTGGCGGTTGTGCCGCTCCATTGGGCGTTGGTTTGGCTCTAACTATACGTTAGCGCTAACAAGAGGCCCTCAGAAACCTCGCCACTCGGCGCGTCTCTCGACGCAACATCTGACGCTTCCTACGACCGCTTGGCTTCCATCCATCTTGGCGCCGACACCCCGCCTTCCTTGGGTCCATGCCTCGCTCCGGGACGCCTCGGGCGACGGACGTGATTGAATTGCCTGTTGGGCATCACCACACGCCGCTCGATGTCTTGACTCGCTACATTCTTGGCAGGAGCGCTTGGTCACACGACACGGGCGCGGTTCATAATCCATATCGGGTGGCGCGCGGCCGCAAAATCATATCAAGGTGTGAGCGGATACTACGAGACGACGATAGGCGCGACCGGTCTCATCGCCCTATCGTCCCGTTGTAGCCGCGCTGGTCCTGTTGGGTATTTGGTGGCAAGGCGCGCGTCGAATTCGGTTATCAGCCAAGCCGCCGCGGAATCCATCGCTGGCGTCTGCTGGCCTCGCAGATAGTGGGGTTCTCGAGGGAGTTTCGAAATGCATCGTCGCGATATGCTCATGGGTGGCCTTGTCACTACATTCGGATTTGCCGGCGGCGCTGGTCCCGTACTGGCGACGACTGACGAAGGGTCATCAGCGGCGCCGGTGGAGTACCGAACCGAAACAGACAGCCTCGGCGAAGTAGAGGTACCGGCGGACAAGCTGTGGGGCGCTCAGACCCAGCGTTCGCTTGAACATTTCAGCATTGGACAGGATATCATCCCGTTGGAGATGATCACTTCCTATGCCATCTTGAAAAAAGCCGCGGCAAACGCAAACTACTCCGAAAAGCGGCTTGGTGGTTCGCAACATGAGCTCATCGTTCAGGTTTGCGATGAAATTGTCGCCGGTCGGCACCACGATATGTTTCCTCTGCACGTCTGGATGACCGGCAGCGGAACGCAATTCAACATGAATGTGAACGAAGTGATCTCCAATCGCTGTTGCCAACTCGCCGGTATGCCGCTCGGCAGCAAGAAGCCGGTACATCCAAACGACGACGTGAACATGTCACAGTCGTCCAACGACTCGTTTCCATCCGCCATGTACATGGCGGCTGCGATTAGCGTAAGGCAGCAGTTGATGCCCGCTGTAATGGCGCTGCACGATTCGATTGCCGCGAAGTCTGACGAGTGGATGGATATCGTCAAGATTGGGCGGACGCACATGCAGGACGCAACCCCCATTACCCTTGGGCAGGAGTGGTCGGGGTACGCGGGGATGCTGGCCGATAATCTTGAGCGGCTCGATGACGCACTCAAGGGCGTCTATCGCCTGGCGTTGGGCGGCACGGCGGTGGGTACGGGGCTCAATTCGACGCCCGGATTTGCGGAAGCGGTTGCTGCACAAATCGCCGCGCTGACGAAGTTGCCGTTTGTTACCGCGCCAAATAAATTTACGGTCCAGGGGGCCCACGACGCATTGGTACAGCTTTCTGGCACGCTGCGAACGCTGGCCGTATCGCTCTACAAGATCGCCAATGATATCCGTCTGATGTCCTGTGGGCCCCGCGCGGGCTTTGCGGAGCTGATTATTCCGGCGAACGAACCAGGATCCTCAATCATGCCCGGCAAGGTCAACCCAACCCAGGCCGAAGCGCTTGCGATGGTTGCCACTATGGTGATGGGACACGACGTGACTACCGGCTTCGGCGGGGCCGGCGGGTATCTAGAGATGAATGTCTACAAGCCTGTCATTATCTATGACATCACACACTCGATAAGGTTAATGACCGACAGCTGCACGAACTTTCGCAAGTTTCTGATCGAAGGCACGAGGCCGAATTTGAAGAAGATCAAAGAATACGTAGATCGATCGCTGATGCTGGTGACTGCTCTTTCGCCGGTCATTGGGTATGACAAGGCGTCTAAGATCGCCCATTTCGCGAGTGACGAGGATCTCACTCTGAGAGAGGCGGCGCTCAAACTCGGTTACATCTCCGCCGACGACTTCGACCGTATTGTCGACCCGAAAAAAATGATCAAACCGTACGTAGCGCGGTGACGGGGCTTTCCGGTCACTTGGGCACGAGACAATGTGGCGAGCATCCGCGGCTACAATAGCGGTAGTGCCGGATTTGATGCGTTTCTGGCCTGAGATGCAGTATCTGTCAGAGCAATTAGTGTCGCTGCCCCTTCGCGGGCAGGCCAATCGCCCGGGCGGCGGCATGTCTGCGGATGCGTTTGACGCATCCTTTATCGGGCAAGACGAACTTATAAAATTGGCCGGGGCCGAAGGTCTGACGTCTACGCCTAGGGATGAGCCCACGAACCTTTTGATGGCTCCATAACACCTTTGGATGTCGTCGGTTTACCTTGCGTTCAATTGAGGCGCCGATTTCAAGCGTCTTAAGCTGGGCTTACTCGAAAAGGCGGGCGTTTGGGAATTGTGGTCGTGAAGCCCCGATAAAGCCAAAAGGAGATGACCTGCCCAAAACTCTGCAAGAGCTTCAGTTATTTCAGTGGATGCGATACGCAGTCTGCGATGGTAAGCGTGGTCTCATCCGCAACTACTCTTGGCGAAGTCCTGTTTGTTCCAAGGAAAGCGTTGAACATCTGCGGACTCGTCGGATAAGCGACCGCGAATGGCCCGGGTGGGTGGGAATCGCGTCGAATCGAGCGCCGGGGAAGCGTCCGGGTACTATGACAAGTCCCGAGCGTGAGGGAGCCGCCTGATTCCACAAGGTCGCGCGGTCTACGACTGCATCTTCCCGCCGGTAGGGCGAAAGCCGGATCACCGCCGACTGGTCCGTCGAAGCGATTGGTTAGCGTAGTTGGGTTGTTCGAGGCAATAGTGCGCCTCGCGTGCCAGCGTGCTTACGCCTAGCGATGCTCGCACAGGAGTCGCGCGCGGCCGGTCATTTCCCTCCTTGGGACTGGCCGCCTCTCTGCGGGCGGTTTGCAGAGGGTGCTGATGGAATCGGCATCGACGCTATTTGACAGAAACGGCAGGAATTGCACCAAGCGGACGGAGATGTGGCCCTGTGATCTATGACCAGTTCTTTTCCAATGCGCTCGCCCGGCTGCACGAGGAGCGACGCTATCGCATATTTGTTGATCTCGAGCGCATTGCCGGGCGCTTCCCGCACGCTATTTGGCATTCCCCGGAGGGGCTGCTCCCAGTTGTGATTTGGTGTTCGAACGACTACCTCGGCATGGGCCAGCACCCGAAGGTGATCGGGGCGATGGTCGAAACGGCGACACGCGTGGGTGTCGGCGCCGGCGGCCCCCGTAACATCTCGGGCACAAACCACGCGCTTGTGGAGCTGGAACGCGAACTCGCCGACCTCCACGGCAAGCGAGCGGCGCTGGTTTTCACCTCGGGGTACGTGTCGAACGAGAGCGCCATCGCAACCATCGCCAGGGTGTTGCCGAATTGCGTGATCCTGTCGGACGCGAGCAACCATAATTCGATGATTGAGGGCGTTCGCCATGCCGGCGTGGAAAAAAGAATTTGGCGGCATAACGATGTCGGTCACCTCGAAGAACTGTTGGCGGCAGAGGCTCCCGGGCGGCCGAAGTTGATTGTGTTCGAGGCGCTCTACTCGATGGACGGCGACGTCGCTCCCGTGAACCGCATCTGCGACCTCGCGGAGCAGTATGGGGCCATGACTTATATCGGCGAGGTCCATTCTGCCGGAGTGTACGGGCGCGGCGGTGCAGGCATCGCTTCGTGTGAAGGCGCCTTACACCGCATCGATGTGGTCGAGGGTACGCTAGCGAAGGCCTTCGGCTGCCTCGGGGGGTACATCGCCGCCAATGCCGAGGTCATTGACGTGGTGCGCTCTTACGCGTCAGGGTTCATTTTCACCACCGCGCTAGCACCGGCGGTCTGCGCCGCAGCGGCGGCGTCGATTCGGCACCTTAAGGCTTCGCAGTGGGAGCGCGACCGTCATCAAAACCGGGCCTCGCGCGTCAAGGCCGTGCTTACTGCGGCGGGCTTGCCCGTGATGCCTAACGGAACGCACATCGTCCCGGTGGTGGTTGGAAATCCAGAACAGTGTAAGCAGGCGAGCGATATTCCACTCTCGGAGCACGGTATCTACATCCAGCCGATCAACTATCCGACCGTCCCGCGCGGCACCGAGCGGCTACGCATCACGCCGACACCCCACCACGATGACCCACTGATCGATCTGCTCGCTGAAGCGCTGGTCGATGTATGGGGGCGGCTTGGGTTGCCGCTGGGGCGTCGGGTGCTCGCGGCGGAGTGATTGGCAATGAACGCCGCGCGGCGCACTGAGATCGGAGTCTATGAAAAGATTGGAGACGAAACGTCGGCCTTCAGCAGTCGCTCAGTCGGTGCGTTGTGTGGCCCGAGAGACGCAGAAACGGTTTGTCTATGAACGGGCATTAACAGCGAGGTGGGGCTCTCGGGTTGGACGTCAATTGCAATGTAGCCAATCTAATCAGTACGGCACGATCGGCATCGGCGGAACTGCGAGGCGACGAGATGAGAGAGATCAAGTCAATACTGTTGGCGGCCGGTGCGGTTCTCGCGTTGTCGACCAGCGCTCAAGCGGCCGACTTGCCGACGAAGAAGGGGACGTCCCTTCCGGTGGTGACCAATTGCTTTGCGTCGTTCTGGACGTGGGTCGACTCGACGCCGACCGATTGCCCGCTGAGCTATTGGGGTGTCACCTTCTACGGCCAGATCGACGTCGCTGGCGGTTACAATACGCATGCTTCGGGCTTCAACCCCTCTTACAATAATGGCGTTTTTAACGCCATCAGCGCTACTAGCCACAACGGCGCGTACCAGTTGATTCCCAACGGCCTCAGCCAGTCAAACATCGGAGTCAAGTGGAAGGAGCGGATCGCGTCGAACTGGTATTTCATCGGGGACGTGGACTTCGGCTTCGATCCCTATTCGTTGAGATTCGCGGATGGTCCAAATTCGCTGGAGCAAAACAACACGCTGCCGGCATTTGCCAGGAACACCAACGCGGACTCGAGCCGCGCGTACGGTCCGATCAACTGGCTCGCCTACGCAGGTATTGAAAACCAGGCCTTCGGGACGCTGACGTACGGTCGCCAGGGCCCATTCTCGGGCGAAAACATCGTCCACTACGATCCGTTCGGCGTATCCTATGCCTTTTCGCTAATCGGAACCTCAGGAAGGATCGGAAGCGGTTTCGGCGACTCGGAACTGGGGCGTTACACCAATTCGATCAAGTACGTTTACGCCGTGGGAAGCGTCCGCGCCGGCGTACTTAGCCAAGTCGGCGGCTGGTCGGCCGGCAATAACGCCCAGTACGCCATCCAGGGCGACGTGGGCTTCGACTTCTACGGGCTCTCAGTCGATGGCGTCTACGAATATGCGAAAGACGCCGTGGCGCTCAGCACGTACGGCTCCATGCCAGTCGCGCCGCTCGCCAGCAATACGCTAAAGGCGACCATCGAGAACCTCTCGGCCTTTCAGATCGCCGCCAAGTACAAGTGGCAGCAGCTCACCATCTACGGCGGTTATCAGAACGGGCGCTCCACCAATCCGAGCGATTTGCCTGTCAGTGCGTCGATCGCGACCTCACCGGTCAGCGCCTTTAATGACGGCTATCCGGCGGTATATGGCACCGCCGTTCAGGGCGCCAACAGCTTCGCCGTCGCCAAGATTCTACAGGTCCTGTGGATCGGTGGAAAGTACCCTTTGCTGCCGAACCTCGATCTCGCCGCGGGCTACTACCGCTTCTGGCAGAACGACTACCTTGGCTCAACCGAAACCTTCGCCGGCGCGTCGGCGAGCTGCGCGCCCAACACAGGCACGAATCCGCTCGGCGGCAAGCTCTATGGCACCAACAACGGCAAGTGCCGTGGTGTGGAGAATGCGGTGTCTGGCATGCTCGATTGGCGTCCTTGGAAACGTTTCGATGTCTATGGCGGCGTGATGTACTCCAGCATTAGTGGCGGGCTCGCAAGCGGCTACTTCGCCAACAACAACGTCGAAACTCTTGCGGGCGTTCGCGTTAGCTTCTGATCCTCGGCTGCGTGGGCTCTGGCGCCTCTCGCACCAACGGCCTTCGAGCGAGGGTACACGGTTCAGAGCGGCTTCGATTTCGCCTAGGCCGCGTTTTGTTGGACCCCTGAATCGGGGGGCGCGATGGGCCGTACGTACCCTGGTTCATCGGTGCATTGCTCCGGCTCCTACACGGTGCCGCCGTGATAGGACTCAAGCGTCTCGAACGCCACGCCGCGCTCGCGCGAACTGAGGAAACAGCCGGGAATGTCTTCTCCAGTGAGTAGATCATGCAAGCGGTGATGGTGAGACCGGCAAGCGAAGGATCGCTTCGATATCAACGGCCTGCGCGTCCCAGATCGCTGCCAATATCGCCATTCGCACCAGATGCGCGATGCGACGTGCGACCGGCTTTAGGTTGAGTTTTCGCCAACGTCCTAAGACACACGAGTTACCGACGAATGGTGTTGGCGTTATGACCGAGGGCGCCATGCAGAACGTCACCGTCTGCGAGTCGCCGGAGAAGGTCTGCGCCGGCCGTGCTATCGGCGACCTACCCGCCCGTAAGCACGACGGGGGCCGTTCGCCAAAGTTGGAGAACCCTCGATGAACCCCCGTACACACGCGGGCGCTGCTGCGTAGTGACCGTGACTCTTTGATCGACGTCGCGGGCCCTTTCACGCTTTCACGCGCTAACAAGCCGCTCGCTCCTTCTCCGACTTTGACACCGTTTTTTCCAAAGGGGAGGGTTGTCGACGCGTCTGTCGAAGCGCTGAGCGCGAGGCGCCGATTTCGATCTCAAGCGAGGGTGGCTTTGCTCTTGCGGCGACGCTCGCAGCCGGAGCGCTGCTCGCTCATACCTTGATATGGCCCGCTTTTCCCAACGTTGAATAGCAAGTCAGGTACTTTGATGGGAGCTTCGTTCTTGGAACTGGGTATTCCTCAACGCGGATCGGTGGCGCGCGGGAAGAGTTTTGCGGGCGCATATCAACGACAATCGGTCGCGAGTGTCGAAATAGATGCGAGCAAATTAGCGACAAGCGGTAAGCAGATATGTCCTCGGCCGGAGATTGTGTCATGCACCTCGATCCCTTGGTTCTTTCACGCCTGCAATGGGCCTGGGTAATCGGATGGCATATCCTACTGCCCGCATTCACAGTCGGATGCGCTTCCTACATCGCCGTTCTGGAAGGTCTTTCATACTGGCGCGCCGAAACGATCTGGGCGCGAATTGCACAGTTCTGGACACGGATCTTTGCAGTCGCGTTCGGCATGGGAGTGGTGACGGGGATTGTCATGCCTTTCCAGTTCGGCACCAATTGGTCTCGATTTTCGGATGCGACGTCCAACGTAATTTCCCCGTTGCTCGCCTATGAGGACCTCATGGCCTTCTTTTTGGAGGCGACGTTCCTCGGTGTACTGCTTTTCGGCCGAAAGCTGGTGCCGCGCGGGGCGCACTTGTTTTCGGCCTGCATGGTTGCGGTCGGCACGCTGATGTCGTCATTCTGGATTCTCGCCGCCAATAGCTGGATGCAGACGCCGACAGGATCCGTGCTACGGGACGGCCGTTTCTATCCGGTCGACTGGTTCGCCATCGTCTTCAATCCATCTTTCCCCTATCGCTTCGCCCACAACGTCGCGGCCTTCTACGTAACGACTGGATTCGTGGTGCTTGGCGTCGGCGCTTTCCTTGCGAAGCGCGGCGACAGCCGAACGGAGGGGCGCGTCATGCTCAAGATGGCGCTTGGTTTTTTGGCGATATTCGTGCCGCTGCAGATTTTCCTCGGCGACTTGCAGGGCCTTAATACACGCCATTACCAACCCGCGAAGCTCGCCGCGATAGAAGGGCGTTGGCAGACGGCCGCGCCGGCGCCGTTGACGTTGTTTGCGATCCCAGAGCAGGGGGAGGCGCGCAACGCCATGGAAATTGAGGTTCCGTATCTCGGCAGTTTGATCCTGACGCATTCGCTCGATGGGGCCGTGCAGGGCCTGAACGACTTCCCCGCTGACCAGCGGCCGCCGGTGTGGCCCGTATTCTTTGCCTTCCGCCTGATGGTGGGAATTGGATTTTCCATGTTGGGCATCGTCATCGTTGGACTGTGGCTGCTCTGGCGCGGCCGCCTTATTGCCACGACCTGGTTCTTGCGCATCTGCCAGTGTGCGGCGCCGCTGGGCTTCCTTGCGGTCCTCGCCGGTTGGACGGTCACCGAGGTCGGGCGGCAACCATGGACCGTATTTGGGTTGTTGCGCACCGCGCAGTCGGTCACGCCCTCGCTGACCGGACCCGACGTGATGGAGTCGTTGCTGGTCTACATGGCGCTGTACCTCACAATGTATCCCGCCGGCTTCGTGGTCCTGGTTCGCCTGATCCGGCAGGGCTGCGCTACGGCGGACGCGCCGGAGGCGTCGGTCGCCGCGCTACAGCCGCGGGCTCCCTATTCAGCCACGACGACAGTCAGGCCAGCGGAGTAACGAACATGGGTGATGGTTCTTTCGATCTGGTGCCGATCTGGACCGCAATCATGGCGCTGGCAGTGTTTCTATATGTTCTGCTCGACGGGTTCGACCTCGGCGTCGGGATTCTCTGGGGGTTCGCTCCCACCGCCGAACGAAGCCGGCTGATGAATGCGATCGCCCCAGTTTGGGATGGCAACGAGACATGGCTGATCCTCGGCGGCCTCTCTCTGCTGGCCGTGTTTCCTGTGGCGTATGCCATCATCATTCCCGCCGTCTACTTTCCCGTGCTGCTGATGCTGCTGGCTCTAGTGTTTCGCGGCGTCGCGTTCGAGTTCCGCTTCCGTCAACCCGGGATTGCTTGGCTTTGGTCACACGGCTTCTGCGCCGGTTCGGCGCTGGCTGCGTTCGCGCAGGGAGCTGTTCTTGGCGGCTTCATTCAAGGTTTTGCCGTTGAAGACCGGGCCTTCGTTGGGTCATCATGGGATTGGTTGACGCCGTTCTCTGTGCTGACCGGCCTCGGGGTGGTCGCAGGGTATGGGCTGCTGGGGGCCGGTTGGCTGATCATCAAGACTGAGGGCGCGTTGCAGGTATGGGCGCGCCGGATGGGACGGGTCTGCCTTTTTTGCGTCGTCTTGGCAATCTTGTTCGTCAGCGTCTGGACGCCGCTGACGGATGCGGCCATTGCCGAGCGCTGGTTCTCCTGGCCGAATGTCGCGTGGCTTGCGCCCGTTCCGATTTTGACGGGCGCGATTGCGTTTGCGGCATGGCGTGCCCTTCAGGGACGTGGCGCCGACAAAGCTCCATTCCTAGCGAGCATGGGACTGTTTTTGATGTCCTATCTCGGGATCGCGATCAGTCTTTGGCCGATGATCATCCCGCACCATTTCTCGTTTTGGCAGGCGGCTTCCTCGCCGAGCACGCAGGCATTCCTGTTGATCGGTACGCTGGCGATGTTGCCCGTAATTCTCATGTACACCGGCTGGTCATACTGGGTGTTCCGAGGCAAGATCCGGGACGACATCGGTTACCGCTAAAAACAGGGGGCCGACAGTGTGCGATTTGGCTATAGCTTCTGCCGAAGTGGCGGGAGCGTGAGCGAATAAGACGATCCCGCCACATTGTGCAGGCGAATGGCGGAGCCGTCGTAGATCGGTTGATGCACGAAGATTTCTCTTGCAAGCGTCAGCAGAGGTATCCCGGCGGTGGCCCACCAAGGAGTGTTAGTCAGTGATCACGATTGTAGCCGATCAATTCGCAGAAACCCTAGCTACCGCTTGTGTAGAACGGATATATCGCGTTGTCGGCAACCGTGGCGCTGATAACGGTCGCCAAGGACGTGCGGTGGCTGGCCTCCTGACCGCGCTTCGACCTGGAAAAGTCGATACTGCGGAAAAACGAGTGTGGTTCATCCTTCATGCGGGGCAAGGCCAGTCCCAACCCAGTGCGAGGCGATGGTCGGGATCTGCAACCAGGTGATCGGCGAGGGCAATTCCGTCGCCTTCGGCGGCGGCCGGCGCAATTTTGAGGTCAACGCAATGCGGCTGATCATCATGAACAACTTCCTGCATTCGGCCTGACTCTTGGGAGATGCGGGAGACAAGAGATGAAGGTGCTCGATCGAAGGCACTGGCCTCAACACAATCCTTTTCGTCGCGGAAGTGCGGCTCGATATTCCACATCTTGGCGTAGTGGTTAACAATTTCGTGCGCAGAGCCGTCGCGATTGCTGGCGGCAATGCACCAAGGCTTTTTCATGCCCTTGCCGTGCACGCAAACAACCGCCGGGACAGAGCGCGTTGCGGCGGTGAGTTCCACGTCGCGCAACATGCGCGCCCGGCCGCCGGCGTCGACCCACTCCGCCGCCGTCCGCGTTTCGCCGGTCTGTGCACTCGCTTGGATGTTGTCGCGGAAACGAATGGCGTAGTCGAAGCCGAGGCTTTGCAGAAAAGCGAACGGCTTCACGTCGCCGAAGCCCCGGTCGGCCAGGATCGTCACGGCGACGCCCTCGGGCAGGCACGCCTTCAGAAGGGTCAGACAGGGGTCTTCGAAATCATTGCGCCTGTTCTTCAACTCGTCCCTGTCGACGCTGAGCCAGATCAGCGGAGTGGCGCGCCCGTGACCAGTGACCAGATGCAAGGCCAACGTCGTCTGGTTGTCGGCATCGAAATCGGTCCAGTCCATCGCCACCACGATCTTTTCGCGCTTGCCGAGGAGGTGCTCGACCCAGGGCTCGAACAGCTTCCAGACATCGACGCCAGGGTCGCCCAACAGCCGGTCGACGATGGGCGACGGGCTCCTGCTGGAGTTTCCCTCTCTGCCAGCACCGGTCTTCCCACTAACATTGTCGATTTAAGCTCGTTGAGGTCCTCTCACCTCCCCAACCCAGGGCCACGAGACGGAAGCGAATCAAGCATGGCCCTGGCCGACCGTAAATCCGGAGTCTCGAGCCCAGCGGGGTAACGCTGGCAAAGCATCTCGAGAGCTTCTCGCGCATCGTTTGGCCGACCCTGGCTTGACTTTAAACGCGCGAGACTGAGGGCCGCGCGTAATTCCCAAAACAGGGCGCCCTGCCCTCGAGCTACTTCGAGCGCCCGTCGGAAGCAATCCTCGGCCGCCGATATCGCGTGATCTTCTCCGCCCTGGAGCAGGAATTCACCTTTGTTACGAAAAAGCTCGGCGACATACCAGAGTTCGCCGCCGCGCTCTGCCCACGCTATAGCCTTGTCGACAGTGGTGTGCGCCTCGTTGAGCCGGCGGAGGCCGGCCATTCCTTCCGCTAGCACACCCAGGAACTCCGTATACCACACCATCCAACCAGTTCTTTCGCAGGCGTCCAGCGCGCTGCGCAGCAGGGCTGCCCCGGTTCCGAACTCGCCCCGCCTGATCAGCAATGTCCCGCGGAGGCAACGTCCCAACAATCCCCAGAAGGGTGCGCCATTGATTGCTGCGATATCTATCAACTTCGTTACCGCTCGCTCGGCTGCCAGGTAGTCCCCGGTCATGACCGTGACAGGGTACACCGCTAGGCGAAGCGCCTCGCAAATAGAGACGCGATACTCCTTGGCTTGCGCCTCTTCCAGACTCGCCTGGGCTTGGTAAACGGCCTGGTCCACGAAGCCCCGCAACCAGAGCACACGCGCCAACATGGCTCGAGCCATCACGAGCTGATCAAATTGGAGCCAGATCGTGTGTCGCTTGTCCTCCGGCGCAACATAGAATTCGAGCACCCGTTCGAGGTGAAGTTGCGCTTCGCCCAGTTGGCCCACATATTGCAGAGCAGTGCCCGCGAGTCGATCCGCAAAAATTACCGCGGCCTTGTCGCCGGTGCGAAGTGCGACTCGGGAGAACTGCTCTGAAGCAGATTGCGCCGCACGACACTCTCCAACATTCAAGGAGAGAATCCACAGCGCCCAGTGAGCCCTCAGTTGGGCGTCCACGTCATCAAGGATCTCGGCGATTTCCAGCGCCTTGGCCAGGGTTGTCCTTGTCCGGTCGACCGAGCCAAGGGTGTAAATCAGAGAAAGGCCAAGCGCCAAATGCAGCTGCATTTGGAGTTGCGGATTCAAGTCCAATTCGGACCCTAAACTGTCCAAGGCCCGCTCAATGCGCTCGCGGCATTCGGACTGCAAGACAAAATGCAACCATACCGGCAAATAGCCGGCGGTTAGGATGACGCCGACGGTTGGGTCTCCGACCGGGGAAAAAGCCCAGCCGAGCGCCGCGCGCACATTATCGATTTCGCGACCATAGCGGGCCATGTCGGCGATAGCAGGCTGCAACAGAGACCTGGACGCGGTTGGCGCGAAGATGTCGCGAAAGTACTCCGCATGCCGTCGCCCCGCCTGCGCGATTTCGCCGCTTTCAACGAGTTTTTCGAGCGCATATGCCCGGATCGTCTCGAGCAACCGCCATCGTTCCGCGGCCGCTGATCCATCCAAAGTGACTAGCGATTTGGCGACGAGGTTGGCGATGCCCTCGACGACAACCGAGGGGGCGTTGCCGGCATCGTTCGTTACGGCTGCGGCCGCCTCCAGCGTGAACCCGCCAGCGAAAACCGCCAAACGGCGCAGCAGGCGCCGTTCCGACTCGGGCAGCAGCTCGTAGCTCCAGTCGAGAGTTGCACGGAGGGTCTGATGCCGCGCGAGAGCCGTTCGGCGGCCACCGGTGAGCAATCCAAAGCGATCGTCCAGACGCGATGCGATCTCCCTGACACCGAGCGTGGCGGCACGCGCCGCCGCAAATTCGATCGCGAGCGGAATGCCGTCGAGGCGCCGGCAAATTGACGCGATCGCCGATAGATCCTCGTCACCTGGCGAGAAGTCCGAACGCAACGCCGCTGTTCTGGCGACGAAGAGTTGCGCCGCGCTGCGGCCGAGGACGTCGTCTCGTTCCTCATAGCGCTCTGAAGGCACATCCAGGGGAGCAACGCGATAGACATGTTCGCCCTCGATCCGCAGCACTTCTCGGCTCGTCGCAAGAACCGTTGTTCGCGGACATGCACGCGCGATCGCTTCCACCAACCTGGCCGCGGCGTCGACCACATGTTCGCAGTTGTCGAAAACAAGCAGCATGCTCTTTGTTCCGATGGCGCGGGCAACGGCTTCGGCGGAGATCGCGTCGCCGGCCGAATTGAGGCCGAGGGCGCTTGCGACCACGGAAGGCAGCAGGCCTGGATCCGAAAGCGAAACCAGTTCGACAAGTCGGACCTCGGCGGAGAAGTTCGTTAGCTGATCGCGGGCGACCTCGAGCGCCAGCGCGGTCTTCCCAATTCCTCCGGGCCCGCACAGGGTGACCACCCGATACGCCGATAGAAGATCCCGCAGTTTCGACACAGCGGCGGATCGTCCGATTAGCTCTGACGCCGCAGCAGGCAAATTGGTCGAGGGTGCCGTTTCTGGCGCCTGAGTCGGTTCGGGATCGACGGGGCTCGCTATGGCGCTTTCAAGCCGCATCGTCCAATTACCTACCAAGCGATAGCCGCGACCGGAGGCTGTCTTCAGCATATCTCGATCGCGTCCGAGCGCCTTGCGGACCGCGGATATGTGAACCTGGAGCGTATTGTCCTCGACGACGGCGCCGGGCCATACGCGCTCCATAAGGTCTTCCTTCGTGACCAGTTCACCGGCGGTCTGAACCAAAACTTCGAAGATCTCAAACGCGCGGCTGCCAATGGAAATCCACTTCCCTCGCGCCCGCAATTCCTGGCGCGCGAGATCGACCTCCCACTCCCCGCACTGGTAGACCGGTCGACCTCCTCGGGCGGGCACCGTCGCGACTCCAATTCAGATACTTTCAGATTTATTCAGAAATGCTCGAGCGCGCAAGAAATCCGCCTGCCACTCCGGCCCAAGAGGGCTCGGAAAGGGAAAAACAACAGTCGCAGGACGAGCGGTCTCGGGGGTAGTTCTTGGCGCATTCGCGAAAGCTCGACAGCGGCTTCAGCGCACGCCCGCATCCGCGATAAGCACGTAAGGCCACACGTTGGCGAGCCTGTAGGATCACACGACTGCCCACAGATTCCATTGGATCTCTATGGACACCCCTGAGAGCCGTCCGCACGTTCGGCGAGCCAGCATCCGTGGCCCTCAGCGCTAGTGCTCTTTTAAGAATTCTTAAGGTCGGCCCCAAGGAACCGCCGTTCCGAAGCGGCTACAACACTTCGAATAGGAGGTGCGCCATGCCCTGCACAGTGTACGAGACCAGCGCCGTTGCCGCGGACGCGTCCACCAGGGGCTGCCACCCAAGCCATCCGCGCGACATCCTCGCGGAGGCGCCCGAGTGGGTATTTAGCGGTCCGGAGCATCCCGAGCTCGCCAGCCCGCGATATCACGAAACTCATGCGGAGTTGGCGCACGGAAATCAGGCCGCGGCCCCGAGGCGGCTACCGGCGTCGATTGCCCATGAAATCAAAGAACGTGTCAGCAGCGTTGTCCTTAATGCTGAAACAGCTCAGCGGCTGCTCAACGCGCAGCCGACAAACATGGGAGCGGTCCGGAGGTTGCTCGCCCGTATCGTCGAAGACGGAATGCGAACTGCGGCCATCGTCGACGGGAGCCGCGCGCTGATCAAGAAAGCTTCGGCACTGGGGGAGGGACTGGAGATCAACGCGGCGATCCTTCACGCGTCCCCACCAAAACACCTTCCATGAGCGCAAATCTTCTTCATTTGAAACCCGGCACCCTACTCGAGCCTCGCAGCGCATGCGCAGCAGTGTCGCCTGTAAATTTACAAGTTTGTGAAGAGGATGCTTTCTTTTGGGGGAGCGTGTTGCTGTTAGGTTATGAGAGCGGGGTGTGTAACGTCAGCGTGGACATAACGGCCCATTCGACGCCAGACTGTTGCAACGGAATTGGGAATGCCTAATTGGCCTGCGGCGTCGGCAATTTATTGCCGATCGGCAGCCTCACATAAAAGACAGCCCCGCGCGGCTCGTTCGGCGCCGCGGAGAGTTGGCCGCCGTGCGCTTCGACGATCGAGCGGCAGATCGACAACCCCATGCCCAAGCCGCTAGCCTTGGTCGTATAGAACGCTTCGAAGATGCGCGCGAATTCGGTCGGAGGCAGCCCCGGACCCGTATCGCTGACCGCGACAAGCACGCCTCCCGATTCGGCCTCACGGGTGCTGATCAGCAACTCGCGTGATCCCTCGCTGACCCCGCTCAATGATTCAATGGCGTTCATGATCAAGTTCAGGATCACCTGTTGCAATTGGACTCTGTCCCCCAAAATGCGCGGCAGCCCATCTGACAGTTGCATCGTCACCAAAACGCGGTGCTCCGAAATGGGGGCGCGAGTCAATAACATAATTTCCACAATCGCTTCGTTTATTTCGAACTCTCTCTTCCGCACCGCTGCCTTTTTGGAGAAATCACGAATCCGGCTCACGATAACGGCGGCTCGCTTGCTGTCGCCGATGATACGGTCGAGCAACGGTCTGACCTTTTCCAAATTTGGCGGCTGACGGTCGAGCCAGCGCACGGCAGTTTCGGCGTTCGTAAGCAGCGCGGCGAGAGGTTGGTTGACTTCGTGGGCGATGGAGGCCGAGAGTTGCCCCATCGTCGCTACACGGTTCGCGTGCGCCAGCTCCGCATCGGCGCGCTTGCGCTCGGTCAGGTCGACTATGAAGAGAACGATCGAGTCTCCTCGCTTATCCAAGGTTGCGGCTCCAACCAGTACCGGCACGCGACTGCCGTCTTTCCGAAGATACTCCTTCTCGAAAGGCGGGGCGGTTCCGGTCGCTCTCATCTCCGCCACGGCCCGCGCGTCCCTGTCACGCCATTCCGGCGGCGTAAGATCTGTCCGGCGCAATCGACCCGCCGCGAGGTCCGCTCGATCGTATCCGACGATCCGGAGAAAAGCCTCATTCGCCTCCTGAACGTGGCCATCGGGATCCCCGATCAAAATCCCGATGATATTGGAGTCGACGAGACGGCGGACCTTCGCCTCCCGTTCCCCAAGTTCGCTGTAGAGGCGAGTGTTCTCCAGCGAGATTGCCGCCTGTGCCGCCAGCAGTTCCAGGACCGCGATCCGAGCCGGTGTGAAGGCGTGTGAAGTCAGCGCGTTTTCGAGGAGGAGAATTCCGGCCAATTCCCTCTGTTTGATCAGCGGTAGGCAGAGAATCGACCTCGACTGCCGATCGCGCAGATAGGCGTCGGCGGAGAACAAGTTCAGATTGGAGGCATCATCGAGAATCACGCTTTCCCGCGTGCGGATGACATAGCGGACGAGGGATTCGGGACAGGTCATCCAGGTTATTGGCTCTTTGCGCATCGTGACTTCGATCTGATCGCCGGTTGCTCGCGCCTCCGCCTGAATTAGATACTCATCCGCCGACGGCAGTATCAAAACGCCCCGAACTGCGCCCGCGTTCTCGAGCGCGATAGTCATTAGCCGATCAATCAGTTTCGGCAACTCGATCTCACCGGACAAAGCCTGAGACGCATTGACAACGCTTGTAACATCCAATTGGCGGATCGCGGAGCCCATGGCCGCCGTGGAATACCGTAACTCTGGACCCGCCAAATGTGGATAGAGCAGATCGAGTTGCAGCGCCTTGCCGTCGGCGCCCCAGCGGAGATAACACTCTCTAGCCCCGCGCAGATGGGCGTTGGCGGATGTCTGGAAACCACGCGCGCCGTGGTACCGGGCTGCCACTTCGTGGGCCACGGCCTCGTTCTGCACAAAACCGTGCTCGCGGGCCGAGCGGACAGCCAGCTCGTACAGGCGCATGGCATCGACGTCACGCCCCTCGATTCGGGCCAATTCCGCTCCGACGAGCGCCGCCCGGTTGGCAAAATTTTCGGGGCAATGCAGCGCCCAGGTATCGAGTTTCCCGCAGTGCTCCAACAGCCTCGCGCAATGATATTCCCGGTCCTCGATCGAGGCGCAATCATAGACAGCCGCATGGCAAAGCGCACTGTAGAAGTGGTACTCGACGCACTCCAAGACAAACACGAAATTCCAGAGCAACGGTTGCGCCCTGGAAGCCGCATGTAAACCTTCCACGTATTTGCCCGCGAAAAAACGCGCCTGCAACTTGCGGATGTAGTACCAGAATTTCGGAAACGCCAGCGCCGGGTTGCCGGCCAGATCACGCTCAAAATCAATTTCGCGGAACTCGACGTCGTCGAAGGAGCCGAGACGGCTGGTCAATCCCCGCAAGCTACGAATGAGACCGAGTTGGCCAAGAATCCAGGCCTCGGCTGTTGCGACGCCGACTTTGCGAGCGAACGCCAACCCGTGTTCGGCTTGCTCCTGAGCCTCACTCAACGGGTCGCCGGCCATGAGATAATTGGTGTTGAGCTGGCCGCGAGCGTATCCCGCGAAGCTGATATCGCCGATCCGACTCGCGAGGTCGAAGGCCCGAAACAGGAACTCGCGCCCCTTGCGGACATGCCGAGTCCAAGCCACGACGAAACCGAATGCCTCGAATGTCCTCGCCTGATAGCGTCGCAACTCCGGTCGCTCGACCAAATCACACCCCAACCGACCAAAGCGGTAGCCAGCCTCGAATTGACCGAAGAGGGGCCCCGACAACATGCCCAGTTCCAGGTAGGCGATACAGGATGCGTCGGTGTGACCTCGCTCGAGCCCCAAGCCAACAGCCGTACAAACAATCACTGCGTATAGATAAATCGATTCAAATAGGTGCCCGGGGACCGCGACTCTGATCAGAAGATCCAGAGCCGCCAGCGCATCCTGATCGGTCGCGAGCGGCAAATCGACGAAGTCTTCGATCGCGCGGGCGCCCACCCGGGCCCAGACGCCATCGTAAGCGTGTCGGGCATCGGTTTCCGTCGGATGTTCCGGAATGTCGACGCCCAGATGCCGCAGAGTTCGCAAACCCACAGCGACCGCCTCACCGTTGCGATCGATTGCCTGGTACAGCTCGACTTGCAGGCAGGCCACCGCGACGCGCTCTCCCGTCGTGACGGCGCGAGTAGAAAGGCTACGCAAACGTCCTTCGGCTTCTGTGATCGTTCCCGACGCGAACTCGCAATGCGCCCTTGCAAGCTCCAGGGCGAAGCGGAGCCCGCGCCTCCGCCGCCAACTATCCTCCGTCAGCATCGCGGCCCCCGCGGCCAGGTAATTCAGGGCGGAGACATAAGCGGACGAGCGTTGGGCGCGCTCGCCGGCACGCAGATTGAATTCGGCCAACTGCTCGCGCTCTTCCGGCGCGGTCATCAAGAACGAAGCACGGTTGAGTTGGTTGACAATCTCGAAGATCGCGTCGTCCAGCTTGCCGGTTGGCGTTTGCTCGACCAGCGTCCGGCCGATCCGCAGGTGCATTGCTGCGCGGCGGTCGGTCGGGATCAGCGCATAAGCAGCCTCGCGGACGCGATCGTGGACAAACCGGTAGGAGCTCTCGACCAAATCGATCAACTCCTCGCGGCGCGCCTCGATGAGTGTAGCGTGTAGTTGCTGCTCGGTCACGCCGTGAATGGCAGCCAACATCGCGGCGGGCGCGATATTGCCAAGACAGGCCAGGTCTCGCAGCGCGTGCTGGATCGCGACGGGAAGTCGAACGATTCTACCGATCATCAAATCGGCTACATTGTCGGTGTACCCCTTCGCGTGGATACGCTTGAGATCCCACGACCAGCGCGAGCGCACAGAATCGAAGGCGATCAGACCACCTTCCGCTAATGCCGACAGAAACTGATTGATGAAGAGCGGGTTTCCGCCGGTTTTATTCAAAATCAGTCGAGCCAGATCCGCCACCCGATCCATTTCACAGTGCAGCGCGTCCGCGATGAACCGCGAAACGTATTCGGTATCAAGCGCGCCCAGCGTGATCTCCTCGACGACCGATGCGCCGGCCAATCTGACCGAGCGGAGTATTCGCGTCAGAGGATGGCTTGGACCAACTTCGTTGCTTCTGTAGGCGCCTATCAGCAGCAAATGACCGACATACGGCTGCATCAGCAGAGTCTCGATTAAATCGAGCGTGCCGACGTCGAGCCATTGCAAATCGTCGAGAAACAGCGCGAGCGGATGTTCCGGTCTGGCAAACATGCCGATGAAGCGTCGAAAGACAGATTGGAAGCGAGCTTTGGCGTCCGCCGGAGAGAGATCTAGTACCGCTGGTTGCTCGCCAATAATAAATCTTAGTTCAGGAACGAGGGTCAAGATGAGGGAGCCGTCAGACCCCAATGCTTGTTTAAAGTCGACGCGCCACTTGCTCAGCTCGAATTCGCTTCTGCCCAAAAGCGACTGAATCAGCCTCCGGAACGCCTGCGCTATAGTGGCGTAGGGAATTTCGCGTTGGTGCTGGTCGACTTTGCCCGATGCAAATAGACCACGCGACGGCGCCAAGACCCTATGCAGTTCGTTGACGACCGAGGATTTCCCGATCCCGGAATATCCGGATATCAGTACCAATTCAGGGGTTCCGTGTTTGACGACGCGATCGAATGAGGCGAGTAACGTCTCGACTTCACGCGCCCTGCCGTAAAGCTTCTCAGGAATCAGCAGCCGGTCTGGCGTGTCCTGTTGGCCGAGCAGAAACGTATCGACGGCGGCTCCGTCTTGCCATTCGGCCTGGCAGCGCCGCAGATCGCGCTCGAGGCCCGCCGCCGTCTGGTAGCGTTCCTCGGCCGGCTTGGCGAGCAGCTTCATGATGATGGCGGAGACAACGGACGGGACATCTTTCACGCGCTCGCTGGGCGGGGCGGGATTTCTCGCGATATGACAGTGCACCCAATCCATGGGGTCGGCCGCCGTGAAGGGCAGCGAGCCCGTCAGGGCCTGATAGAGCGTGACGCCTAGGCCGTAGAGATCGCTGCGGGAGTCGACCGAGCGGTTCATGCGTCCGGTTTGCTCAGGCGCCATGTAGGCGAGCGTGCCCCCGATGAACTCTGGCGGCTCGATCGATTGTCTCTCGCGGGTGAGACGCGACGCTATTCCGAAGCCGGTGAGCCGGACTTCGCCACTCGCGGCGTTCACCAGAATATTGTCAGGCTTGATATCCTTGTGGATGAGGCGGCGTTCGTGGACCTTGCCAACGGCGGCGGCGACTGCGATCGCCAGGCCCAGGAACCGTCCCAACTCCATCGGCGTGCCGAGCATCCCGCTTAGCAACTCGCCGCCAGGGTCCTCGAGCGCTAGAATTACCTGATCGCGATCTCGCGAGAACTCGAGTGGCCGCGCGGCCCATGTGCTGTCCAGTTCATCCTTGAATGAATATTCGTGGGCAAGGCGATCCAAGATGGTCGGTGTCGTTTGCTCCGAGGCCGGGAGCAAAACCAGGACGCGGTTACGCCCACCGTCCGCACTGTCCCGCCAACCGCGGCAGAAGGCGAGTTCGCCATCCTCTCGGAGGATCTGAAGGCCGCCAATTTCCATGGCGCCGAACCGAAAAGATCGTCCCACGCCCAACCGCCGCCTTTCAAACGATGGTCCTGGACCGCTCAACCGCGCCCAGATTAGCATTTTCCAGGTACTCGCGCACAGTTCTATTGCTGGCAGAAGTGAAAACCTGTCGGAAGAGATCCTCACAGACTTGTGATTGCGATTCAATGCGATCTGATTTGCACGGTGGCGAAGCGGTTCAAAACCGTCGCCGAATTGACTATTTAAAGAAAGCCGGGACGCACTGGCGAATAACACGTTGGTATGATCAGATTACTCTAAAGGTCTGATGGCGACGCGCGCAAACGGCGCTTCTTATCGACGATCGTGTGGAGCGTTTCGCGAGTTGCGTCTTTGCGTTGCCCAGAGGCAGAGGCAGGGGCGGGCGCGAGCGACGCGATGTTCTTGCGCTCGGGAGGCGTTGCGATGGAAGGAGACCCGCAACAGTACGTCCTTGAGATGCGTGGCATTACGAAACGCTTTCCGGGAGTGCTCGCGCTCGACCGAATCAATTTGAAGGTCCGCCCTGCGTCGGTGCACGCGCTCGTCGGCGAAAACGGGGCCGGAAAATCGACGCTGATGAATGTTCTCAGCGGTGGCTATTCGATTGACGGCGGCGAAATATTCTTCAAAGGCCGGAGGCTAGATCACGGGGATATTACTGCCGTCTTGCAGTCTGGCATATCAATGGTCCGGCAGGAGTTGAGTCCCGTGCTCGACATGACGGTCGCCGAGAACGTCTTTCTCGGTCGCGAGCCGATGCGCGGCCCGTTTTCGGCGATTGTCGACTCAGACAAGATGTATGCGGATACGCAGGCGCTGCTGGACCGGCTCGGGCTGCGCATGAGCGCGCGCGGCATCATGCGCGACTTCAGCATCGCGTCCATGCAATTGATTGAGATTGCCAAGGCAATCTCCCGGGAAGCGTCGCTCGTCATCATGGATGAGCCGACGTCCGCCATAAGCGAAAGGGAAGTTTCGATGTTGTTTCGACAGATCTCGGATCTGAAGAAACGCGGAGCCGCTATCATCTACATCACCCACAAAATGGATGAGATATTTCAGATCGCCGACGATATCACAGTCATACGCGACGGCCGGTGTGTGGCCTCGAATTCGGCCAGCGAATATGACGAAAACAAGCTCATCGCGCAAATGGTTGGAAGGACCATCTCGAATATCTTTCCGAAAGAGGATGTGCCAATCGGTGAAGAAGTCTTTGCCGTTGAGAAAATAACCAAGAATGGGGCCTTCAGGGATGTCAGTTTTTCCGTGCGCAAAGGCGAAGTTCTTGGGATGGCGGGCTTGATTGGGGCGGGTCGGACGGAGGTGGCGCGAGCAATTTTCGGCTTGGATCCAATCGATTCAGGTGAGATCCGACTGAGCGGCGAACCGATTGACATAGCAACTCCGGCCGACGCCATTCGCATGGGCATCGCCATGGTGTCCGAGGATCGAAAAGCCGAGGGATTGGTGTTGTGCCGCTCCGTCGGCGAGAACATCTCGCTCGCAAATTTGAATAGATTCACGGATCGCCTCTTCATCGACGAGAAATCGGAGCGCGCTGAAATTGGTCGCATGATTCAGCTGCTGCGGATAAAGACGCCGGGCGTGTCAACAATTGTTGAGACGTTGAGCGGAGGCAATCAACAGAAACTTGTGATAGCGAAATGGTTGTTGGGTAACATCAAACTCTTGATTCTGGACGAACCCACGAGAGGTATCGACATCGGGTCTAAGTCCGAGATCCACCGCCTCATTGTCAAATTGGCTAGAGATGGCGTCGCGATCATCATGATCTCATCCGAACTTCCCGAAATTTTGGCAATGAGCGACAAAATAGTTGTGATGAAACGAGGTATTGTTGCGGGTGAATTGAGACGGAGGGAAGCAACGCAAGAGAATTTGATGCGTCTTTCGGCGGGAGTATCTGTCTAATGCCACCGACGACAAAGGCTTTTACTACCATTGTGACAACCAAGACAATAGCCACTTCGACCGAGTCGCGCATCGCCTATATTTATCGGAAATACGGCACCATTCTCATCTTCATCGGCCTTTTCTTTATCGCTTCGGTCGCAAGCCCGGCGTTTCTCACGCAGGCCAACCTAACAAACGTACTGCGTCAAGTTGTTGTGGTCAGCCTCCTAGCTTGCGGCGTCACGTTTGTCATCATCCTTGGTCAAATCGATGTTTCACTGGGCGCGGTCATGGCCCTGGCAGGGACGATCGCGGCGAGCTTCATGGTTATGACGGGCAGTATTACGATGGCGATCAGTGCTGGCCTAACCGTTGGGGCGCTGAGTGGATTGGTGAATGGCCTCGTCATTACGACTTTCCGGATACCTTCTTTCATAATGACATTGGCAATGGCGAGCGTGGCTCGCGGAACCGTCTTGCTGTACACCGGCGGCGCGCCGGTGATTGGTCTGGGAAATTTCAGAATCATCGGCCAGGGCGATGTTGGACCCTTGCCGGTCTCGGTCGCAATTCTCGCGACAGTCGTCCTGCTCTGCTGGGTTCTGCTGGCAAAAACGCGTTTTGGCCGATATGTCTATGCCGTTGGAGGCAATGCGCGGGCGGCGCGCGCCTCGGGCGTCCGTCCGACCAACGTCATCGTCGCGGCGTTCGTTCTGAACGGCGGTCTTTGCGGCCTCGCTGGAATCGTCTTCACCTCGCGCATCAACTCGGGGCAGCCCGCGGCCGGCGCCGGTTACGAATTCGACGCCATTACCTCGGTTATTATTGGTGGGACGAGTTTGATGGGTGGAACCGGATCGATTGCCGGGACGATTATTGGCTCTTTCGTTATCGGCATCATCAACAACATCCTCAACCTATTGAACGTCAGCTCCTACTGGCAGCAAATTGCCAAGGGTCTCATCATCGCGCTCGCCGTGATCCTGGATGTGGGGACCAAATTTTCACGAGGAGAGAGGGCATAAAGGGGGCCCCGGCGGATTCGCGAAAAGCCGTCGAAGGGAAATGGCTACGCGTGCCGCGGGGCGCCCGAAACAGTGTATCGTGGAGGAGAACAACATGAACAGAAGACAATTCGGGCTTGCCCTGGTCGGTATCGCGATAATGACAGCAACGGTTCCGTCGACCGCAAGTGCAAAGGACAAATTCACGATAGGTTACGTAAATCTCGCGGACACGGATGTGTGGTTAAAGAAACTGAAAACAGATTTTGTCGCGGCCGCAAAATCCGATCCTTCATTGGACATCGTATTCGCGGACGCCAACGGTGATATCAATAAGCAATTGGACCAGATCGACAATTTCATCGCGCAGAAAGTCGACGCGATCGTCGTTATTCCTGTCGACGACGCCGGTGTCGTGACTGGCGTGGAAAAGGCGAACGCGGCTGGTATCCCTGTCGTCGCGTTGGCGATCAAATCTCACGGCGGAAGATTTATATACGTTGGCTCAAGCAACTTGGACGCGGGACGACTGCAAGCCGAGTTCATGCACACTCATCTGCCCAAAAATGCGCAAATCGTTTATCTGCAAGGCGCTCTCGGCCTCTATCTGACTAACGAACGGTACAAGGGTTTCACGGAAGCGCTAGACCGGCCTGATGTCACAATCCTCGCCGTTCAGTCCGCGGACTATGATCGGGCAAAGGGGATGGCGACAATGGAGGACTGGATTCAGACGTTTCCGAAAATCGACGGGGTTGTCGCCGCCAATGACCAAATGGCTCTGGGAGCGCTGCAGGCGCTGAAGGCGGCGGGGCGAAAGAATGTTCTGATCTCCGGCATTGACGGCCTTCAAGATACGCTCGCGGCTCTAATTGAGGGCGACATTGCGCAAACCGTTTTCCAGAACGCCACGGCGCAGGCGAAGGCCGCTGTGACGGTGATCGAGGACATAAAGGGCGGCAAGACAGTTCCTTCGGAGACGATCGTTCCGTTCGAACCGATTACGAAGGAAAATGTCTCGAAGTATTTGAATTGACGTTCTGCTTTCGGCAAGCAGACGATTTTTGCGCTATCGCCGAGTTTATCGCCGACGGCAAGAGCTCTTTTGACGGGCGAGAGGGTGCAGGGCGGGCGCGCCGGTGTTCGTGTGGGCTTATTTCAGCGGACATCCCGGTGGACGACGTCATTTCGTATTGCTGGGCGGCATCATCCCGTTGTGGCCGGTGCCAACGTGCGATTTTGCTGCGCTGCTCTCGGCAATAAGCAGGCCACCGCCTTATCTGCCAATAAAACTCCGCGGATCATCCTATGGTACTGCACTTCTGTGCGAATAACGAGCCCCCGACGTTAGCATTTACCCAGTGCGCCGGGAGACCGGCAAGGAGTAGTCGGTGGAAGTCCGACGCGATGAAGGAGTAGCGAACCACATCGGCCCCGAGCCGTGCGTCGGCGTCAGTGATGGCGTCGACGAAGCGTCGGTAGGGGAGCGCACAGGCCAGCCATTGAGCCGCGAAAGTTACTCATCCCGGGCGCCGACGCCGTTGGGTAGGCGGAAGGCAACACGTTCGAGCGCGCCATCGCAAGCGCTTGGGCGGCTCGGCGTGGTCGCAGACCCTGGCATGTGCGGAAGCTCTTTGCGCGGGAACCGGGAGATCTGTCGCTCATCCGGGGCGCTCGCGCCGCCGGATCGCGTCGGGAAGGCGAGGAGCCGTAGCCGACGATGAACGAGCGAGAGAAGTCAGACCCCGCCATAGTAGCTGCGAAGTCGACGAACGAAGCGGAGCGATCCGGGTCGGAGCCGATGGAGCCAAGGGCGGGGACCGAGGGGAATGCAGTCCAGCAAAGCACGTTCCGGACACAGGGGCGGGCCGACGCGTCACAGGCGCTGGAACGCATACGGCGCGCCGCAAGGCGCAAAAAGAAGGAGAAGTTCACCACCCTCCTGCATCACATCACCGTCAAGAGACTGGAGGAGGCGTTCCGCGCGACAGCGAAGGACGCCGCCGCCGGGGTCGACGGAGTGACATGGGAGGAATACGAGGCGGACCTCGACCGCAATCTTGCGCGCTTGCATGCGCGCGTCCACAGCGGATCGTACCGGGCAACGCCGAACCGGCGGGTCTACATACCCAAACCGGACGGAGGTCGACGGCCGCTGGCCGTCGCGGCGCTGGAGGACAAAATCGTTCAGTGCGCCGTGGTCGGCGTACTGAACGCCATCTACGAGGAAGACTTTCTCGGCTTCAGCTACGGCTTCCGGCCAGGACGGGGAGCGCATGACGCGCTCGACGCTCTGGCGACGGCCATCAACCGCACGAAGGTGAACTTCATCGTCGATGCCGACATTGCGAAATTCTTCGACAGCGTGAGCCAGGAATGGCTCATCCGCTTTCTTGAATATCGCGTCGGCGACAAGCGCATCCTCCGCCCGATCCAGAAATGGCTGCGGGCGGGCGTTCTCGAAGACGGACGGATCGAGGTTTCGGTCAGGGGAACGGGGCAGGGCGCGGCGATTTCGCCGTTGCTCGCCAACATCTACCTGCACTATGTCCTCGACTTGATTCGACGCTCAGAATCGAGCGTCGGGTTACATTCTGTGGGTGACCTATTCCATCTCGCCTTCAGCGACTCCCGTGTCCGCGCCGGTCACCGCGAAATACTGAGAACGAACCGGGGCGACGGTGCGGGCGCGGATGTGATTGGGATCTAATACTGACCCGCGTAGAATTTGACTCGTTTGTGAATGGCGAAGCCTTGCTCAGCGTGATTCAAGCTGGCGAACGGAAGAGGTTCGCCATGAGAGGCATTGCGCTTCGGTCGGATTTTGAT
>Ga0181528_10000394_pt1 | contig 33040 bp, 30 predicted proteins | sample PEATcosm2014_Bin_47_FD_119742 | JGI IMG/M metagenome (GOLD analysis project Ga0181528, IMG submission 119742) | Peatland microbial communities from MTU Mesocosm Facility, Houghton, MI, USA - PEATcosm2014_Bin10_10_metaG | ecosystem: Environmental > Terrestrial > Soil > Wetlands > Peat | place...
GATCTTCGACGCGGTGCTGGGCGATCTCGGCCGGGCGTCGGACCGGTACACGGTGCGGCACCACTTCGACTCGGTGAGCGGGTACCCCTCGCCGGGGGCCGTCCTCGAGGTCGTGGGCGGCGACGTCGGGGCCGAGTGCTTCGTCTGCGGGCCCGGGCCGTTCATGGAGCTGGTCGAGTCGACACTGCTGGGGGCCGGAGTCGCTCCCGACGACATCCGCATCGAGCGCTTCGAGACGCCGGATCCGGCGGACGCCCCCGACGGTCCGGCCGCCGTGACGGGCACGTCCGTGCCCGGGTCGCTGGTCCTCCACCTCCAGGGGCGGCGCCACGAGGTCCCGTACCACGCCGGCGACACGGTCCTCGAGACCGCCCGCCGGGCCGGCCTGGCCGCTCCCTACTCGTGCGAGGCCGGGAGCTGCGCCACCTGCATGGCGCTGCTGCACGAGGGGACGGTGGCCATGCGGGTCAACAACGCCCTGACTCCCGACGAGGTGGCCGAGGGATGGGTGCTCACCTGCCAGTCGGTGCCCACCAGTGCCGTGTTGCGGATCGAGTACGAGCAGCTCTAGGTGGGACCGCCGGTCCGCCCTTGAAACGGAACCGGGGCCCGACGTCCCGCGCCCCGGCCCCGGCCATCCGCTTCGCCAGCTAGGTTCTACCTCAGCGATAATCGGATTCTCGGAGAGGTGCCATGCCTGAACTCAACGATCTCGTCCTGATCAGCGTCGACGACCACATCATCGAGCCGCCCGACATCTTCGTCCACCACCTCGACCCCTCCTACCTCGACCGGGCGCCCCGCCTGGTGCGCAACGACGAGGGGTCCGACGTCTGGACCTTCGGGTCCGTGGTGATGGAGACCGCCGCGCTCAACGCGGTCGCCGGCCGACCCCGCGAGGAGTACGGACTGGAGCCCCAGAGTCTCGACGAGGTGCGACCGGGCTGCTACGACGTCCACGAGCGGGTCAAGGACATGGACGCCGGTGGGGTGCTGGCCTCGATGAACTTCCCGTCGTTCCCGACCTTCACGGCGCGGGTGTTCGCGTCCGAGGACCCCGACCTGTCGCTCGCCCTGGTGAGGGCCTACAACGACTGGCACATCGACGAGTGGTGCGGCGCCTACCCCGGCCGGTTCATCCCGATGGCCGTGCCGGTCATCTGGGACCCCGACCAGACCGCCGCCGAGATCCGCCGCACGGCGGCGAAGGGCTGTCACTCACTCAGCTTCACCGAGAACCCCGCCGCCCTGGGCTACCCCAGCTTCCACGACGAGTACTGGGACCCGGTGTGGCGGGCGTGCTGTGACACCGCCACCGTCCTGTCCATCCACCTCGGTTCGTCGGGCCGGCTGTCGATCCCGGCGGTCGACTCGCCGCCCGACGTGATGATCACCCTGCAGCCGATGAACATCCAGTCGGCCGCGGCCGATCTGCTGTGGTCACGGGTGCTCAAGAACTTCCCGGACCTGCGGGTGGCGCTGTCCGAAGGCGGCACCGGCTGGATCCCGTACTTCCTCGACCGGGTGGACCGGACCTTCGAGATGCACCACGCCTGGACCCTGCAGGACTTCGGCGGCCGGCTGCCCTCCGAGGTGTTCCGCGAGCACTTCCTGACCTGCTTCATCAGCGACCCGGTCGGGGTGGAGCTGCGCGACCGGATCGGCGTCGACAACATGGCGTGGGAGGCCGACTACCCGCACAGTGACTCGATGTGGCCCACCGCCCCCGAGGAGCTGCACGCGGTGTTCGTGGCGAACGACGTGTCCGACGCCGACATCGCCAGGATGACCCACGAGAACGCCATGCGCTGGTACTCGTTCGACCCCTTCTCCCACCTGCCCAAGCAGGAGTCCACGGTCGGCGCCCTGCGCGCCAGGGCGGCCGGCCACGACGTGTCGACCATGTCCCGCAGCACCCGCGTGCGCACGCCCGACGAGAAGCTCGAGGGCTTCCGCAAGCGGGCCCGACGCGCGGTGGCGGCCGAGCAGCACTGAACCCTCCGGGGGTGTCGGTGTACCGCGCGCCGTCAGGAGGGGGTGGACGTCCCGTCGGCGGCGCGGGCCCGCATCCAGTCGCCGAGGGCGGCCCCCGCGTCGAGCACGTGGGACTCGGCGATGGTGCGGGCACCGGTGGCGTCACCACGACCGATGGCGTCCAGCAGGGCCGCGTGCTCGGCCCGGCTCCGCCGGCCCTGCTCGGGGAAGAGGGAGAAGTAGCTGGCCGGCACGACCCGCACGGCCTGGCGGAGGTACGTGAGGAGGCGGGGCGACCCGGCCGCGAGGTTGACGGCGCGGTGGAACCGGCGGTTGGCGTCGACGACGTCCGGACCCTCGTCCACGGTCTCGGCCAGGGCCCGCAGCTGGTCGAGCTGGGGAGGGGTGATCCTCGAGGTGGCCCACTCGGCCGCCTTGCCGGCCAGGGCGGCCAGGACGGCGAAGTTGTCGACCGCGTCCTCGGGGGTGATCCCCACCACGGTGATGCCACTGCGGGGGGTCACGGTCACGAGGCCCTCGTAGGAGAGCTCGAGGAGCGCCTCGCGCACCGGGGTCCGGCTGGTACCGAACTCGTCGGCCACCTCGTCGAGGTCCAGGCGGTCACCGGGCCGCAGCCGGCCGGTCAGGACACGGTCCCGCAGTTCGTGGGCGGCGCGGGAGCGCACCGTTCCCCCGATCGGCTTGAAATCTGACATATCACATTCTATATTTCATCCTCGGGTCGCCGTCAACGACCCGGAACGGGAACAGGTGGTCCGGATGAAGCAGATGTCCCTGGTGGGGTTCATGCAGGCGGGGAACGCCACCGTCTACGCCGGCTCGTGGCGCCATCCCGCCACCGAGCACGGCTTCCTGACGGCGGGCTACTACGAGAAGCTGGGTCGCACCCTCGAAGAGGGCTGCTTCGACATGATGTTCTTCGACGACCGGCTGGCCATGCCCTCGATCTACGGGGGATCGGTGGACGAGGCCGTCCGCCACGGTGCCCGCCCGGTCAAACTCGACCTGAGCATCGTCCTGGGGGTCATCGCCGGGGTCACGCGGTCGATCGGGCTCGGGGCGACGTACTCGACCACCTACTACTCGCCGTTCCACGTGGCCCGCACCTTCGCCACCCTGGACCACCTCACCGGCGGGCGGGCGGCGTGGAACGTGGTCACGTCGGTCAACGACAGCGAGGCGCAGAACTACGGCGTCGACGAGGTGCTGGCCCACGACGCCCGCTACGACCGGGCCGACGAGTTCCTCGAGGCCACCACCGGGCTGTGGGACTCGTGGGAGGACGACGCCCTCGTCCTCGACCGGGCCGCCGGACTCTTCGCCGACCCCGACAAGGTCCACGAGCTCAACTACGAGGGCGACTGGCTGAAGGTGCGGGGGCCGCTGACCGTGCCCCGCACCCCGCAGGGACGACCGGTGCTGCTCCAGGCCGGCTCCTCGGGCCGGGGGCGTGACTTCGCCGCCCGATGGGCCGAGGTCATCTTCACCGGTGATCCGAGCATCGACGTCGCCCGCAACCACTACCGGGACCAGAAGGAGCGCATCGCCGAAGGTGGTCGGGACCCCGAGTCGGTCAAGATGCTGCCCATGGCGTACACCGTGCTGGGGGAGTCGACGGCCCAGGCCCAGGAGCGTGAGCAGATGTTCCTGAACGACCTCGTGGATCCGATGGCGTCGTTGACGCTGCTGTCCGAGCTCATGAACTACGACTTCTCGGGCATGGCGCTCGACACCCCGATCACCGACGAGCTCATCGAGTCCGTGTCGGGCATCCGCGGCCTGGTCCAGAACCTGCGGGCCCACATCGGGGGGACGATCACGTTGGCCGACCTGGCCGGCCACCGGGCCACCCTGCTGCAGGGCCCGCGCTTCGTGGGCACCGGTGCCGAGGTGGCCGACCAGATGCAGGAGTGGTTCGACACCGGCGCCTGTGACGGATTCGTGGTCGCCGCCACCCACAGCCCGGGCGCCTACGAGGACGTGGTGCGGTTCGTCGTCCCCGAACTGCAGCGGCGTGGCGTGTTCCGGGACCGCTACACGGGCGCCACCCTGCGCGACAACCTGGGGCTCACGCGTCCCGAGTGCGCGGCCCATGGCTGACGCGACGGGCCCGCTCACCGGGCTCCGGGTCGTCGACGCCGCCACCCTCGTGGCCGGACCCATGGTGGCCACCATGCTCGGCGAGTTCGGCGCCGAGGTCGTGAAGGTGGAACAGCCCGGCACCGGTGACCCGCTGCGGACATGGGGTCCGGCCAAGGACGGCATCGGGCTGGTGTGGAAGAGCGTCAGCCGCAACAAACGCTGTGTGACCCTCGACCTGCGTCGGCCCGAGGGCCAGGAGATCTTCCACCAGCTCCTCGCCGTCACCGACGTCCTGGTCGTCGGCAACCGTCCGAGCGCGCTGGCCCGCTGGGGACTCGACTACGAGTCGGTCCACGCCCGCCATCCCCAGCTCGTCATGCTGCACGTCAGCGGGTACGGGCGGGGCGGCCCGGCCAGCGACCGCCCGGGCTTCGGGACCCTGGCCGAAGCCATGAGCGGCTTCGCCCAGGTGGTCGGCCAGCCCGACGGGCCACCCACCCTCCCCCCGTTCATGCTGGCCGACGGGGTGGCCGCCCAGGCGGCCACGTGGGCGGTGATGATGGCCCTGTACCACCGCGACCTGCACGGCGGGACGGGCCAGCTGGTCGACGTCAACCTGGTCGAGCCCCTGGCTCGCCTCATCGAGTCGTCGACGCTCGCCTACGACCAGCTGGGCACCGTGGCCGGACGGGTGGGGAACCACCTGCCGGCCAGCGCGCCCCGCAACGCCTACCGGACCGCCGACGACAAGTGGCTCGCCATCTCGAGCGCCTCGGCCAACATCGTCGTCCGGGTCTTCCGTTGCATCGGGCGACCGGACCTGGCCGAGGACGCCGAGTACACCGAGCCCCTCGGGCGCCAGGCCCGGGGGACCGAGATCGACGCCATGGTGGCCGAGTGGGTCGCGGCCCGCACCCTCGACGAGGCGATGGGGGAGTTCCTGGCCGCGGAGGTGGCGGCGGCCCCGATCTATGACGCCGCCCAGCTGCTGGCCGACGAGCACCTCGTGGCGCGGGGCACGTTCCGGAGCGTCGAGGACCCCGACCTCGGCCCCGTCCGGGTCCAGGCGCCCCTGGCCCTGCTGTCCGAGACCCCGGGACGGATCGACCACCTGGGCGAGGACCTCGGCGCCCAGAACGACGCCGTCTACGGTGGGCTCCTCGGGCTCACCGCCGATCACATCACCGCCCTACGGGCGGAGGGTGTGATCTGACCACCGTCCGACACCGCACCCCGGAGGCACCTGTGTACGAACCCCGAGCCCGTCGCTCCGAGCTGGCCACCCCGGCCAGCAGCGAGCGCATGTGCGCCAAGGCCCCGGGCTCCGGGGCCGACCTCGTCTTCCTCGACCTGGAGGACGCCTGCGCCCCCGTGATGAAGGAACAGGCCCGGTCGATCGCCGTCGACGCCCTCGTCGGCCAGGACTGGGGGCGGGTGGTGCGGGCCGTCCGGGTCAACGGGCTCGACACGCCGTGGTGCTACGGCGACGTGGTCGAGGTGGTGACGGGTGCCCGCGACGCGCTGGACGTGATCATCGTGCCCAAGGCGCGGACAGCCCGTGACGTGTGGTGGTTCGACGTCCTGCTCACCCAGCTCGAGACGAAGCTCGGCCTGACCCGGCGCATCGGACTGGAGGTGCTGATCGAGGAGGCCGAAGGTCTGGGCAACGCCGCCGAGATCGCCCGGTCGAGCGACCGCCTCGAGGCCATCATCTTCGGCGCCGGTGACCTGTCGGCGTCGCTGCACGCCCGGGTGGACGGCAACTTCGACCCGGTCGGGGAGTACCCCGGTGACTTCTGGCATCATGCGAGAGTGCAGATCCTGGCCGCCGCACGCGCCGCGGGCATCGACGCCATCGACGCCCCGTACCCCGCCTACCAGGATCCCGAGGGCTACCGGCGGGCGGCGGGCCACGCCAGCCTGCTGGGCTACGACGGCAAGTGGGCCATCCACCCCGGACAGGTGCCCATCGCCAACGAGGTGTTCGCCCCGACCGACGCCGAGGTCCGCGACGCCGAGGAGTCGATCGCCGTCTACCGGGCGTCCGAGGCCGACGGCGTCGGCGCCATCGGCCGGGACGGGCGGCTGGTGGACGCCGCCCACATGCGGCTGGCGGCCAACGTCCTGCACAAGGCCGGGCTGGTGGCCGCCGAACGGCAGGGATCGTGAGTCCGACCGAGGGGGCCCGACCTCCGTACCGGGTCGTGCAGTGGGCGACCGGCAACATCGGGAGCCGGGCCCTGCGGGCCGTCATCGAACATCCCGCCCTCGAGCTGGTGGGGGTGCGGGTGACGAACCCGGACAAGGTGGGAGTGGACGCCGGCTCGCTCTGCGGGACGGACCCGGTCGGCGTGGCCGCCACCGACGACCTCGACGAGATCCTGGCGCTGGCACCGGACTGCGTGCTCTACATGCAGCAGGGGTACGAGGTCGACGTGCTGTGCCGCCTGCTCGGGGCCGGGATCAACGTGGTGACCACCACGGGCGGGTTCCACCACCCCGGCAGCATGGATCCCGAGGTACGGGACCTCGTCGAGGCGGCCTGTGCCACCGGCGGGACCTCGCTCCACGCCACCGGGGTGAGCCCGGGGTTCATCTCCGAGGCGATCCCCGTCGTGCTGACCTCGATCCAGCGTCGTCTGGACCGCCTCCACATCGCCGAGTTCGCCGACCTCTCGAGTCGCGACTCCCCGATGCTGCTCTTCGACCTCATGGGATTCGGCAACGATCCGGCCACCTTCGACCCCCTGCGCTGGACGTACGGCGGCGAGGCGTTCGGTCCCTCGCTCCGGCAGTTGGGCGATGCGCTGGGTACGCCGATCGACTCGGTGGTGTCCTCGGGGGAGGTCGCCACCGCCGTCCGGGACGTCGAGATCGCGGCCGGCACCGTCGCGGCGGGCACGGTGGCCGGCCAGCGGATGAACGTCGTGGGCTACCACGACGGCTCGGAGCTGCTCTCCTTCAGCGCCACCTGGTACTGCTCGACCGAGATCGACGCCGGGTGGGACCTGCGCCCCGGCGGGTGGCACGTGACCGTCGAGGGTGACTGCCCGCTCGACATGGACCTGCGACTCGACATCCCGCTCGAGCAGATGGCGGCGACGACCCCGGGATACACGGCCAACCGGGCGGTCAACGCGGTGCCGGTCGTGTGCGGGGCGGCCTCGGGCATCCGGACCACCGTCGAACTGCCGCAGATCGTGGCCGACCTCGGAACGGGAGGACGACATGGGTGACACGGACACGGACGACGAGGGGGTACTCGACCCCTGGGTGGCCGACTGGATGGCGGCCAACCCGGAGCGGGCCACGCCCTTCGCCGACCTCGTGCCCGAGCTGCTCGAGCTGGCCCGGGGCGACTACGGGCCCCAGCTGACCCAGGAGATCGACCACGTCGAGGACGAGTCCGTCGACGGCATCCCCGTCCGGGTGTACCGCGACGACGGCGAGCCGACCGGGCTCGTCGTCTACTTCCACGGCGGGGGCCACGTGATCGGCAGCATCGGCATCATGGACGGCGTCGCCCGGGAGATCGCCCACGCCTCGGGGGCGGTGGTCGTGTCGGTGGCGTACCGGCTGGCCCCCGAGGACCCGTACCCCGCCGCCGTCGACGACTGCACGGCGGTGACCTCGTGGGCACTCGACCAGGGCGCCCGGTTCGACCTGCCCGCCGGGGCGGTGGCGGTGGCCGGCGAGAGCGCGGGCGGGACCATGGCCGCGGCCGTGTCGCTGCGACTGCGCGACGCGGGCGGGGCCGCACCCGTCGGCCAGGTCCTGATCTACCCGGCCGTGGCCGGATCGAAGGTCTACCCCTCGCGGGAGGAGTTCAGCGGTCTGGTCATCAGCCTGGAGGCCGGCGAGGCCTACTGGGCGGCGTACAGCGGGGGCCGTGACCTCGACGACGACCCCTACGCCGTCCCGCTGTCCGCTCCGTCGTTGGCCGGCCTGCCGCCGGCACTGGTGATCCTCGGCGGGTGCGACATGCTGCGCGACGAGGGGCGTGCGTACGCCGGCCGGATGCGCGACGACGGCGTCGACGTCGAGGAGGTCTGCTACCCGGGGCAGCCCCACGGGTTCGTCAACTTCGGGTTCCCGGCCGCCGGGCCCGCCTTCCAGCGCACGGGAGAGTGGCTGCGGCGCACGTTCGCGGACGCCCGAGCGCGGGGCTGACCCCGGGCATCGCTCAGGCGGGCTGCCACAGTTCGATGCGGTTGCCCTCGGGATCGGTGACCCACCCGAACCGGCCGACCCCCTCCATGTCCTGGGTCTCCTCGGCCACGTCCGCCCCCTTGCGGCGCAACTGGGCGAGCATCGCCTCGAGGTCGTGGACCCGGAAGTTGATCATCGTCCGCTGGTCGCGGGACCCGAAGTAGTCGGTGCCGGGCTCGAACGTGGCGAACACGGTCGGCCCGGCCCCCGGCTGCCACAGGCCGTGCTCGTCGGCGTCCAGACCGAGGCAGTCGCGATACCAGGCACCCAGCGCCGCCGGATCCTGGGCCCGCACGAAATAGCCCCCGATGCCCACCACGTGTTCCACCACCCCATCCTGCCAGGGTCGACGGGACCCCGCGGGAGGCGACGGGGGGAGCGATGGCGGACCTCCGACGGCCGACGGTTGCCGGTCGGTAGGGCCCGCCTCAGCGCAGCGGCTTCGTCATCTGCAGGGCGGCGACGACGTAGCCCGCCGACTCGTACAGACGGCGGGCGACGAGGTTGGTACCGAACACGTTGAGCCCGATCGAGTCGACGCCCTGTCCGGCCGCCTCGGCCTCGGCCGCGGCCAGCAGCGACCGCCCGAACCCGCGGGACCTGAACTCGGGCCAGACCTCGATGTCGTAGATCCAGGCCCCGCCGCCCGCTCCCGGGTGCCGCTCGAGCGCGAGCCAGACGAATCCGACGGTCTCGCCCCCGGCGGTCTCCGCCATCAACATCCGGACTCCGGGGGTGTCGACCCCCTCCGGCAGCAGGCGATCGGTCTCGTCCGCGGCCCGCACCTCCGCCGTCGCCGGGGCCCACTCGCCGGCCGCCACCTTTTCCGCCGCGTACTCCGAGACGAGCCGGTCGCGGACGGCGCCGAACTCCACCGAGGTCATCGGGCGCATGGACAGTGGCGGCATCCGTCCATCCTGCCCGACCGGGGCGGTCCGGTCCCACCGCGGGTGCCACCCGACCCCGGCGGCGGTGCTAGAACGTTCCGGGGCACGGGGGCGTAGCCGCCAGCGCCACCACCGCACAGCCGTGTCGGTGGCCGGGGACAGCAGGGGGTAACAAGGTGCGGATTCGTCGTCATGCAGTCGTGGCCCTGGCCACACTGACCGTGCTGGGCTCGACCGTGGCGCTCGCCACCGCGGGTCCGGCCCAGGCGTCGTCCCGGAGCAAGCGGCCGAGCGCCCCGGTCTTCAAGTCGAAGGCGTCGGCCACCGTCGCGACCGGCGCCGTGTCGTACGCCATCACGACCAAGGCCGATCCGGTGGCCGCCATCAGCGCCGTCGGCCCGCTCCCGTCCGGGCTGTCGCTGGTCGACCACGGCAACGGCACCGCCACGCTGAGCGGAACCGAGGCCTACGGCGCCGTGTTCACCATCGACCTGCAGGCGTCCAACTCCGTCGCCACGACCGACCAGACCCTGGCGCTGAAGGTGCAGGGCCTGCCCGAGATCCGCCACGTCTTCGTCATCACCCTCGAGAACGAGGGCTACAAGGCGACGTTCGGCGACCCGTCCGTCGATCCCTATCTGGCCAGGACCCTCCCGTCCCAGGGCATCCTGCTGAAGAAGTACTACGGGATCGGCCACTTCTCCAACGACAACTACGTGGCCATGGTCTCGGGTCAACCGCCGAACAGCGACAACCAGCTCGACTGCGCGGTCAGCGGCTTCGCCGACTTCCCGGCCGGCGACGGTCTGGTCGACGGCATCCAACAGGGTGCGGGGTGCGAGTACCCGGCTGACGTGCCCACCCTCCCCGGCCAGCTCGACGCCGCCGGGTTCACCTGGAAGGGCTACATGGAGGACATGGGGAACGATCCCACCCGGGAGTCGGCCACCTGTGGCTACGCGGGCGACAACCAGCCGGACAACACGCTCGTCGCCGAGTCGGGCGACGGCTATGCGGCCCGCCACGACCCCTTCGTCTACTTCCACTCGATCACCGACGACGCCGGCCTGTGCGACAGTGCCGTGGTGCCGCTGGGTACCACGTCGGGCGCCCTGCCCACCGGTACGCCCGCCGGAGTGACGGGGCTGGCGACGGACCTCGGGTCGGTGGCCACGACGCCGAACTACAGCTTCATCACGCCCAACCTGTGTGACGACGGCCACGACTATCCGTGCCGGAACGAGACCTCGCCCGCCGGCTCCGCGGTCGCCGATCAGAACGCGTTCCTCCAGACGTGGGTGCCGCTCATCGAGGCGTCCCCGGCCTTCAAGCAGGACGGCCTGCTGATCGTGACCTTCGACGAGTCCGACCTCTCCGACGCCCGGGCCTGCTGTGGCGAGACGGTGGGCCCCGCCGCCGACGCCGGGGGCAACGGTCAGAGCGGGCCGGGTGGCGGCCTCATCGGCACGGTCATGGTGTCACCGTTCATCACGCCCGGCACCAAGGACGCCACGCCGCTCAACCACTACTCGATGCTGGCGTCGGTCGAGGACCTGTTCGGGTTCCCCCGCCTGGGGGAGGCGGCCACCGTCACCTCGACCTTCGACACCGGGGTGTTCTCCACGACAGCCAAATAGCCCCGGCCCACCGGAGGGAGCCGGTCACCGGAACGGGTGGTTCGCCGGTCAGCCGACGACGGTGATCTGCCAGACCAGGGGACGTCCGGGCACCGGCGTGCACGGGGTGGGCGTGCACACCGGCGAGCCGGCCACGAACGGCACCGTGACGGTGGCGGACCCGGCCCCGACCGCCCGGATGCCGGCGGTGACGTCGGACCCGGTGGATGTGGTCGAGGCGAGCGAGAGCACCCGGGGGTCCGAGATCACCGGTGGCCCGGGCCACGTCCCCCCGGACATGTCATCCCCACCGGTCAGGTCGAGGGTGGTGCCGACGGTCACGCACGCCGTGGTCGTGGCCGCCGACGGCTGCCAGGGCACCGCCACCGTTCCACTCGCGCACGGCGCCGCCGTGGTGAGGGTCGTGGTCCCGACCGGGGCCTGCGTGGTGACGGTCACCGGGGACGGCCGATCCGGACGGGACGCCGTGGTCGACGAGCACGCGGCCACGGACAGCGCCACCGCCACCCCTGTGGCCACCGTCAGGACCGGTCGCCAGTCCGCCATCCCGACAAGCTAGCGATATCGCGGCCCGTGCACCGTCGATCCGGACCGGATACTGTCGACCGGCGGATGCGGGGTCCGGCGGCGCTGGCACCTCCTGGCGAAAGGGGCAGTACATGCGACTTCATTCGGGAATCGTGGCGGGCGCACTCGCCATCGGGACGATCGCCTTCTCCGTGGGTGCGGCCGCGCCGGCCGGCGCCCAGCCGTTCCCCCACCCGTCCGGCCCGCCGCCGACGGTCTTCGTGGGGTCGGGTCCGACCATCTCGGGAGGCTGGGGCGCTTCCTGCCAGCAACCCAACTTCACCGCCATCCAGCCGGCCATCGAGGCGGTGGCCGTGGGCGGCACGGTCGTGGTGTGCAAGGGCACCTATCCCGGCTCGATCAACGTCGACCGGCAGATCACCCTCGCCGGCCTTCCGGGGGCCACGATCGACGCCACCGGCGACGCCTACGGCATCGGCGTGTCCGCCTCGTGGTCGGTCGTGACCGGCCTCAAGGTCATGGACGCCAGTCCTCTGAACCCCACCGCCGGACAGCTGGCCGACGGGATCGTGACGATCGCCGTCGGGGCCGAGGGACCGGTGGCGGCCGATCACGTGAAGATCGTGCACGACGACGTGACGGGAAACCTCGGGTCCGGGATCGACCTCAACTCCAGCTCGGACTCCACCGCCTCGTTCAACGTCGCCGACGGCAACGGGGTCGGCATCAACGTCGCCGACGACATCGGTCTGCCGGCCGACGGCAACACGGTCACCTTCAACACCACGGACGAGAACTTCGGTGGGTGCGGGATCGCACTGGCCGACCACACGGGGGTCGGCGTCGAGCACACCCTGGTCGCCTTCAACCAGTCGGACGACAACGGCCTGGCGACGGCCACCGCCCCTGATGCGTCGGCCGGTAGCGGTGTCATCATGGCGAGCCCGGTGCCCGGGGGGATCGTCTCGGACAACACGATCACGCTCAACGAGTTCAGCGGGAACGGTCACGGAGGGGTCGTCGTGCACGCCCACGCCCCCGGTGACGACTTCACCGGCAACTCGGTCACGTTCAACCGGATCGGCAACAACAACGTCCGCGACGACGAGAACGACAGCGAGACCACCGGTGTGTACCTCGGGAGCTTCTCGCCCCTCAGCATCGTGGTGGCCGACAACATCATCGGCCCCGACTACTACGGGGTGTTCACCTCGGGCCCGGTCACGGTCACCGGAGGTCCCAACCTCTACTACGAGGTGACCCAGAAGCTGGGTACGGCGCCCGGCTTCTGACCGGACCGTCGGCGCTCAGGCCCCGTCCCGTCGGAGGAGCAGGACGCCCGATGGCGTCCCCCCGCCGGTGGTGACCACCGCGGTGGTGGCGTCGGCCACCTGACGGGCGTCGGCCTCGTGGCGGAGCTGGGTGACCGCTTCGTAGACGAAGCCGAACCCGTGGGTACGTCCTTCGCTGAGTTGGCCGCCGTGCGGGTTGACCGGGAGCTCGCCGTCGAGCGCGATCCGGCGGCCCCCGTCGAGCCAGTCCTGGGCCTCGCCCAGGGGGCAGAAGCCGAGGGCCTCGAGCCAGGAGACGGCGTTGAAGGTGAACCCGTCGTAGACCAGGGCGAGGTCCACATCGGCCGGACGGAGGTCGGTGCGCGTCCACAGGTGGGCGGCCTGGCCGAGCACCTGTGGCTCGTGGGTCAGGGTGCCCTGGTCCCACGAGACCCGCTCGAGGATCTGCGTGCCCACGGCCTCGACCCGGACGGCCCGACCCTGGAGGTCCCCGGCCACCGAGGCGTCGGAAACGACCACGGCGATCGAGCCGTCGCAGGGCACGTCGCAGTCGTAGAGCCCGAACGGCGTGGTGATGGGGCGGGCGGCCAGGTAGTCGTCCATCGTCATGGGGTCCCGGTAGATGGCCGCCGGGTTGCGGCCGGCATTGGTGCGGCCGTTGACGGCGATGAGCCCCAGCATCTCCCGGGTGGCACCGTAGCGGTGCAGGTACTGGTTGGCGTTCATGGCGATCCAGTTGGCGGCCGACAGGGCCCCGAAGGGGGAGCGCCACTGCTGCGCCCCCGACGCCCGCCCGCCGCCGGGGGGTCGCAGGCCGAGGGTGGCGAACGTCGACTCCCACACCGTGCGGAAGCAGAGGACGTGGCGACACAGCCCGCTCGAGACGGCGAGCATGGCCGCGACGAGGGCGCCGCCGGGACCGGGGAGGTCCATGCCGCCGTTGGTCCACGTCGGGTGCAGGCGCAGCGCCTCCTCCACCGCGGACACGCCACCCTCGCTCATCCCCATCCCCACGCCGCCCGGATAGGTGGAGAGGCCGTCGATGTCGGACGGCTCCAGACCGGCGTCGGCCACCGCCGCCAGGCAGGCGTCGACGGCCAGCGACAGCGGGTCGACCAGGAGGCGCCGTCCTATGGCGGAGCGACCCACGCCGGACAGCACGGCGTCGTGCTCGAAGCGACGGTCCCCGAGGGGGGCCCGCGGCACGGGTAGGTCCGGCCGGACGTCGGGCTCGGGAGTGGTGGTCGCGCCGGTGGGCTCGAAGAGCGGCAGCCACACGTCGTCGCACTGCTCGAAGCGCACCCGGACCTCGAGCCCGACGGCGACCTCCGAGTCGTCGGCGCCGACGATGTTGGTGGTCAGCCGGACCGAGGGGTCCTCGGCCAACGCCACCACGGCGATCACGTAGGGCGGGGGAAGATCGGGATGCCACTGGTGCTGGTTCACCGTGTACCCGACGATGGTGGCCCGCCCCGACACGGCGGTCGGGGTCGAGTGCCGACTGCGGCACACCGGGCAGACGGGGACGGGCGGGTGCACCAGGGCCCCGCAGTCGTCACAGCCCTGGATGCGGAGCGTTCCGTCCGACCCGGACGTCCAGAACCAACCGCTCCACGGGGTGAGCTCGGGCAGCGGCCTCATCGGGCGGCCATCAGACGAGCACCGGACGCATGCCCGGCCGCTCCTCGCCGAGGGGCAGCTCCACCTCGTCCTCCCGGATCGGCACGCCGTTGACCAGCACGTGGCGCAGTCCCGTGGGCTCCTCACAGGTGAGGCGCTCACCACCCGCCGGGAAGTCCCGGACGCGCGTCATCGGGCCCGGCGCCACGGTGGTGGGGTCGAAGACGCACACGTCGGCCCAGTAGCCCTCGCGCAGATAGCCGCGACGGTCGAACCCGAAGATGTCGGCGGGCTCGCCACTCAGCTTCCTGACGGCGTGCTCCACCGAGAGCACCGCCCGGTCGCGCACCCAGGTGCCGAGCAGGTCGGTCGGCAGGGGGGCATCGCACAGCTGGCCCACGTGCGCGCCGGCGTCGGACAGGCCGAGCACCATCTGCTCGTGGGCCAGCAGTCCCCCCACGCTGTCCGGCTCGTCGTTGGCGATGTAGATGCGGAACCGGGTGGCGAGGTCCTCTTCCACGGCCAGGCGACAGATGACGTCGAAGGGGTCGCACCCCCACTCCCGGGCCACGGCGTCGACCCGCCGGCCCTCCAGCTCGGGGTGACGGGCCGACTCGGAGACCTCGCACGTCTCCCACCGCGGTCGCATGGGCTGCTCGGCCAGGTCGGCGGCGGCCCGGGTCCGCCACGCCGGGTCGCCGTAGGCGGCCAGGCGAGCCTCGCGGTCCTTGTCCATGAGTTCGGCGACCACCGGGCTCACGTTGAGGCTGAACGGGCTGTCCATGGTGAACTGCATGGTGAGCGGTCGTGGCGTCACCTGCGGCCACACCTGCAGGCCCCGGGCCACGGCCTCGTTCTGCATGTCCAGCTGGGGCTGGTTGCGACCGTCGGTGAGGGCGAACATCGGATAGGTGAAGGGTCGCCCGATCCGCGGCTGCCACTCGTACATGTCGGCGTACGTGCACTGCTCGCCCGCCGTGGCCAGGACGACCCCCTTGCCGGTGCTGCCCGCCGCCATGAAGAGGGCCTCCACCTCGTCCCGCTCGGCGAACCGGCTCGGCACCGGCAGTCCGTTCATCCCGCGGTGGGTGTACGCGAAGCTGGTGGAGAAGCCGGCCGCCCCGGCCCCGATGGCCTCCACGACGATCCGGCACATGCGGTCGATCTCCCCGGGGGTGGCGGCCCGCTCGTAGGCGGCGTCACCCATGACGTACAGCCGCACGGAGCTGTGCCCGACGTAGCAGGCGAAATTGAGCTGGGTACCCCGGGAGGCCACGAGCTCCAGGTACTCGGGGTAGGTCTCGAACCCCCAGACGATGCCCTCGGTGAGCGAGCCGGCGTCCATGTCCTCGACGTTCTCGAGCGTCTCGACGATCACCCGGTGGTGCTCGGGGCGCGTGGGAGCGATGGTGAAGCCGCAGTTGCCGGCGACGACGGTCGTGACGCCCTGGTAGGAGGACGGGCGCAGAGCCGGGTCCCAGAACACCTGGGCGTCGTAGTGGGTGTGGATGTCGATGAACCCCGGGGCGACCACACACCCGGTCGCATCGAGCTCGCGGGCGCCGGTCAGGTCCGGTCCGATCCCGACGATGCGGCCGCCCCCGACGGCCACGTCGGCGCGGTAGCCGGGGTCGCCCGACCCGTCGACCACCGTCCCGCCTCGGATCACCAGTTCAGCCGGCATCGGCACCTCCTTCGCCCCGGGCCTGGGCCAGGAGCAGTTGCGTCTGGGCGAACGGGGGACCGGCCGTGGTGCCGCCGTCGACGGGGAGCACGGTGCCGGTGATCTGGGCCGAGCGGTCGCCGGCCAGGAACAGCATGGCCTCGGCCACGTCGGCGCCCGTGCCCTGGCGCTGCAGGGGCTGGCTGAGGCGGATGACCGGGCCGAGGTCGTAGTTGGTGATGCCGGTGGAGATGTGTCCCGGCGCCACGCAGTTGACGCGGATGCCGAACTCGGCCAGGTCGCAGGCGGCCGAGCGGCTGAACTGGATGACCGCCGCCTTCGAGGTGCGGTAGACGATGGGGAAGCCACCGCCGGTCAGGGCGCCCATGGACGTGGTGTTGATGATCGACCCGCCGCCGTGTCCGGCCATGTGCACCGCGGCCGCCCGGCAGCCGTGCATGACGCCGAAGAGGTTGACGCCCATCACCCGTTGGGCATCCCGAAGGTCGTTGTCGAGCAGGCGCCGGAACGAGCTCGAGATCCCCGCGTTGTTGACCATGACGTCGAGTCCGCCGAAGCGGTCGACGGCGAAGTCGACGAGGGCCTGGACGTCGTCGGGGTCGGCGACGTCGGTCCGTCGGAAGGCGGCGGCGGCGCCGAGCGCCTCGGCCAGCTCCTCGCCCTGCTCGGCGTCCACGTCGGCGACGACGACCCGGGCCCCCTCGCGGGCGAAGCGTTCCACGACGGCGCGCCCGATCCCGCCCGATCCACCGGTGACGATCGCCACCCTGCCGGCGAGCTCCTGGTCCATCGCTGTGCGCCTCCTGTCGGTCCTCTGTGGCCACCGCGCCGGGGCCCGGTGAGGGCGCCCAGGGTCACCGACCCCGGGCGGAAGTGGCCGCCGCGTTCCCCCCGGTGGCGATGCCTGCAAACACTATTCTCTCTGACGGCCCGTTGCAGCCGGGACGGGGGTCGAGGGAAAAATGGGGCTCGGCATGGGGAAACGCGCCAGATCCTGGACCACTCGTTCCACCGTGGCCGGCGGAGGGCAGGCTCCGGACGATTGCGTCGGATACGGCACTCTCCTACCATGCGAATCATGTCATCACGCACCCGGGGGCTGGAACACGAATGACCGAGATCGACATCGACGGTACCGACTTCTTCTCGACCAAGGACCTCTACGAGGATCCGTACCCGTACTTCGAGAAGGTGCGGGAGCGGTGCCCGGTAACCCAGGAGCCTTTCAAGCACGTCTTCATGGTCACCGGCTACGACGAGGCCATCGCCACCTACCACGACCAGGGCGCCTTCTCGAACTGCAACTCGGCGATCGGTCCCTTCGCCAGGTTCCCCGTCCCGCTCGAGGGCGACGACATCACCGACATCATCGAGACCTACCGTGACGAGCTGCCCTTCGGTGACCAGCTCCCGGCGTTCGACCCGCCCAGGCACACGGCCCAGCGGGGCCTGTTGATGCGCCTCATCACGCCGAAGCGACTGAAGGAGAACGAGGAGTTCATGGTCGTGCTGGCCGACCGTCAGATCGACTCGTTCCACGCGGCGGGCGAGTGCGAGTACATGAGCCAGTACGCGGGCCCCTACACCCTCCTCGTCATCGCCGACCTCCTCGGCGTGCCCGAGGAGGACCAACCCCAGTTCCTCGAGAAGCTCATGCGCAAGGAGCACCTCTCGCTGGAGCACAGCCCGCTGTCGTACCTGTGGGACCAGTTCACGACCTACATCGAGGAGTGCCGACGCGAGCCCCGCGACGACGTGCTGACCGGCCTCGCCCTGGCCACGTTCCCCGACGGGACCCTGCCGCCGGTCGAGGACGTGATGAAGATCGCCTCCAACCTCTTCGCGGCGGGCCAGGAGACCACCGCCCGCCTGCTCGGCTCCGCCCTCAAGGTCATCGGCGACCGACCCGAGATCCAACAGCAGCTCCGCGGGGACCGGGACCTCGTCCCCGGGTTCATCGAGGAGATGCTCCGCCTCGAGAGCCCCATCAAGGGGACGTTCCGGCTGGCCAAGGTCCCGACCACCATCGGGGGCACCGAGATCCCGGCGGGGTCGACCGTCATGGTCCTCCCCGCCGCCGCCAACCGCGATCCCCGTGAGTTCGAGTCGCCCGACGAGCTCCGGCTGGACCGGGCCAACGCGCGTCAGCACATCGCGTTCGGCCACGGCATCCACACGTGCGCGGGCGCTCCCCTGGCCCGGGCCGAGGCCGTCGTCTCCCTCCAGCGACTGCTCGACCGGACGGAGGACATCCGGATCTCCGAGGCGCACCACGGCCCGCCGGGTCGGCGCCGCTGGCGGTACTCGCCCACGTGGATGCTGCGGGGGCTGGACGAACTGCACCTCGAGTTCACCCCGGTCGGGTGATGGCCACGCCCGGGCCCGGCCCGGACCGCCGCCCCGTCCACCGACGCGCGCCCGGCGGCCGATGACGTCCCCGGTCACCGTCCCGAGCGCGGTCGACCCGCTCGACCTCGTCGAGCCCGGTCGGTTCGCCCAGCGCGGCTATCCCCACGAGGTGTGGGCGACGTTGCGGGCCCAGGCGCCGGTGGTGTTCCTCGAGCCGGAGGGGTACGTGTCCTTCTGGGCCGTCACCAAGCACGCCGACATCACCGACATCGCCTCCCAGCCGGAACGGTTCTCGAGTGCGCACGGCCTCATCCTCGGCCACCCGGGCGCCCCGGCCCCGCCGTCGGAGATGGTGGTCATGCTCGACCCGCCCCGCCACGGCCCGCTCCGCCGGGTGGCCATGCCGCGCTTCACCCCCCGGGCCATCCGGTCGCGGCACGAGGAGATCGACCGCATCGCCGTCCAGGTGCTGGACGAAATCGCCGCCTCGAACGACGGGGAGTTCGACTTCGTGGAGCGGGTGGCGGCGCCCCTGCCGATCGGGGTGATCTCCTGGATCCTCGGCGTGCCCGGCGACGACTGGAAGCTCCTCTTCCAGTGGACCAATGAGATCATCGGCAAGGACGACCCCGAGTTCCGCCGGCCGGGGGAGACACCCGGTCAGACCATCCGGCGGGCCCGTGGCGAGCTGCACGGCTACCTGGAAGGCCTGATCGCCCGACGCCGCGCCGACCCGGCTGACGACATCGTCAGTCAGCTGATCGCCGCCGAGATCGACGGTGCGCCCCTGACCGCCGCCCAGCTCCTCGACTACGCCGAGCTGCTCGTGGAGGCCGGCAACGAGACGACCCGCAACGCCATCAGCGGTGGGCTCCTGGCCTTCTCGGAGCACCCGGACCAGTGGGAGCGCCTGCGGAGCGAGCCCGAGCTCCTGCCGACGGCCGTGGAGGAGGTGCTGCGCTGGGTCAGCCCGATCATCCACTTCGTCCGAACCGCCACCGAGGACTGCGAGATCCGGGGGGCGAAGATCAAGGCGGGTGACAAGGTGGCCCTGTTCTACGCCTCGGCCAATCGCGACGAGGACGTGTTCGACCAGCCCTTCGAGTTCCGGGTCGACCGGCAGCCCAACCACCACCTGGCCTTCGGCTCCGGCGCCCACTTCTGCATGGGGGCCAATCTCGCCCGCGTGGAGCTCGAGACGCTGTTCCGCCACCTGCTCGGCCGGCTCGAGTGGTTCGAGCTGACCGCGCCGCCCGAGCGGCTCAATTCGGCGGTCAACGGCGGGATCAAGCACCTGAAGCTGCGCTGTCGGCTCACCTAGAACGGGAGCGCGGTTCCGTGGAGACCACGAAATTCGGCATCGCCTTCGCCAACATCGGCCCCAACATCGAGCCGGAACGGGCGTGCGCGCTGGCCCGCTCGGCCGAAGAGGCCGGGTTCGAGTCGATCTGGACGGCGGACCACATCGTGGTGACCGCCGGCTACGAGTCGACGTACCCCTACGACCCCTCGGGCCGGCTGCCCTCGGGTGAGGACGCGCCCTTCCCCGAGTCCCTCATCTGGCTCGCCTACGTGGCCCGTGCCACCTCGACCATCCGACTGGCCACCGGCATCCTCATCCTCCCCGAGCGCAACCCGGTCGTCCTGGCCAAGGAGCTGGCCACCCTCGACTACCTGTCGTCGGGCCGCGTCACCCTCGGGGTCGGCATCGGCTGGCTGAAGGAGGAGTTCGAGGCCATCGGCGTCCCCTACGAGCGACGGGGCGAGCGACTCGAGGAGGGCATCGGGGCCATGCGGGCGCTGTGGTCGCAGGAGTGCGCCAGCTTCGAGGGCACGACCGTCCGGTTCCACGACGTCTACCTCCGACCCCAGCCCCGGGCGGGCTCGATCCCGGTGCACATCGGCGGGCACACCGAGATCGCGGCCCGGCGGGCCGGGCGGATCGGCGACGGGTTCTTCCCCTTCGGCGTGGACCGGGCCCGGCTGCCGGACCTGCTGGGCGCCATGCGGGCCGCCGCCGAGGAGGCGGGGCGGGATCCTTCGGGCATCGAGGTCACCACCAGCAGCTTCGCCACCGGGGACGATGCGGTGGCGGACGTCGCGGAGCTGGTCGGGCTGGGGGTGGACCGGGTGGTGATCCCGGCGGCACTCTTCGCCGGGGACACCCCGGCCGCCCTGGCGGACTACGGCGACCAGGTGATCGGGCACTTGTAGATTGGGCGGGGCGGGCGCACCGGCACCCCATGCGGCGCATCCCGGCCGCCGGACGAGGAGGACACCGTGGCACTGAAGGACGACATCACCGCACCCATCCGCCACGCCGACCGGTTCTACATCGGTGGCGAGTGGGTGGCGCCGAGCTCGGGCGACACCATCGACGTCATCGACTCGGGCACCGAGGAGCACTTCTTCAGCGTGGCCGAGGCGCGGGCGCCCGACATGGACGCCGCGGTGACCGCCGCCCGGAAGGCGTTCGACGAGGGACCCTGGCCCCGCATGACCCATGCCCAGCGGGCCGAGTACCTCCGTGCCCTCGGTGCCGGCCTGGCGGCCCGGGCGGAACTGATCGGGCAGATCTGGCCGCGCGAGTCGGGGGTGCTCCACCGGATCGCGGGCCACGCCGGCCTCGGCGCGGCCGCCACCTTCGCCTTCTACGCCGGCCTGGCGGACACCTTCGAGTGGGAGCGGGAGGCCCAGCCCTCCCAGCCCGGCTTCGGCCTGCTGGTACGGGAGCCGGTGGGCGTCGTCGGGGCCATCATCCCCTGGAACGGACCCATGAGCCTGATCAGCTACAAGGTGGCACCCGCGCTCATCGCCGGCTGCACCGTGGTCCTCAAGTCCTCCCCCGAGGCGCCCGGTGAGGGCTACCTGGTGGCAGAGGTGGCCGAGGAGATCGGCCTGCCGCCGGGGGTCCTCAACGTCGTGACCGCCGACCGCGAGGTGTCCGAGCAGCTGGTGCGGGACCCCCGGGTGGACAAGATCACCTTCACGGGATCGACCGCCGCCGGCCGGCGCATCGCGTCGATCTGCGGCGAACGGATCGCCCGCGTCACCCTGGAGCTCGGGGGCAAGTCCGCCGCCGTCGTCCTCGACGACGCCGACCTCGACCTCACCGCATCGCGGTTGGCGCAGGCCGAGTGCATGATGACCGGGCAGGTGTGCTCGTCCCTCACGCGGATCGTCGTCTCCCGGAACCGCCACGACGAGCTGGTGGAGGCCCTCGCCGACCGGTTCTCCCAGGTGAAGGTCGGCAACCAGTTCGACCCCGAGTCACAGATGGGCCCCCTGGCGGTCAGCCGCCAGCGCGACCGCGTGCTCGGGTACATCGACAAGGGGATCGCCGAGGGAGCCACACTGGCCACCGGTGGCGGCCGCCCCGCCCACCTCGAACGTGGCTGGTTCGTGGAGCCGACGGTGTTCGGCAACGTCGACAACTCGTCGACCATCGCCCGGGACGAGATCTTCGGTCCGGTGCTCAGCGTCATCCCGGCGGCGGACGAGGCGGACGCGGTGGCCATCGCCAACGACACCGTCTACGGGCTCAACGCCTCCGTCTTCACGGCGGACGTGGACCGGGCCCGCGAGGTGGCGGGCCAACTGCGGTCGGGCACCGTCGGGCACAACTCGTTCCGGACCGACTTCGGCATCGCCTTCGGAGGCTTCAAGCAGTCGGGCATCGGCCGCGAGGGTGGGACCGAGGGACTGCTGCCGTTCCTCGAGACGAAGACGGTCATCCTGGAGGAGCGCCCGTCCTCCCGCCCCGGATGAGCACGACCGGAGGCGGACCGACCGGGGCCGGACCATCGGGCGTGACCGTGTCGGTCAACCACGTCGGCATCTGCGTGTCCGATCTCGACCGCTCCCGCCACTTCTACGAGGAGGTCCTGGGGTTCCGGTACTGGTGGGAGCTCGACGTACCCGACGAGGCGTCCGGGCCGCTCATGCAGATCCCCCCGCCGGTGGGCTCGAAGGCCGTCTACCTCGTCAAGGACCGCTTCGTGCTCGAACTCATCCACTTCGACGGGGCCGGTGTGCACCCCGCACCCCGCCGGGTCATGAACGACCTGGGGTTCACGCACCTGTCGGTGGCCGTGGACGACATGGCCGCGGTGGTCGACAAGGTACGTCCCGCCGGGGGTGACATCCTGGAGGACACGGACATGGGGGGCCGGGCCATCATGCTCCGGGACCCCGACGGCCAGCTGATCGAGCTCACGACGTTCGGCTTCCGCTCGATGTGGCCGCCGTGGCCCGACGAGGCCACGCCCCCGGGCTGAACCTCCGGTCACCCGGCGCGCGCCACGAGGACGTCCAGGTCGCGCTCGGCGTAGAGGCGGTGCTCCCACTCCTCGTTGAACACGACGAGCAGGCACTGGCGCACCGGGTAGTGACGGGGGAGCGGCCAACCGGGCCCCTCGACCGGCTCCGTCTCGGCGGCCAGGGACGCCACCGTCAGCGCGTCCACGAACCGGCGCACGGTGGACATCCGGCTCCGGCGCAGTTCGAGCACGACCTCGAGCGTCGGCCGCGCCCCACGGTCACGGGGGACGCCCGGCGTGTCGGGCATCTCGTCCCAGGGGAGGTCGAGGGGATCCCACGGCGACGGATCGCCGAGCACGGCCCGTCGCACCCAGGCGTCCGTGGCGAACACGAGGTGGCGGAGCGTCTCGACGAAGGACCACTCCCCGTCGACCGACTGGTGCAGCAGCCGAGGTGGGAGCCGACGCGCCCGATCGACCGTCTCCGCCCAGAGCCGCTCGAGGATGTCCCAGGCCTCGCGGAAGCCGGCGGGGTCCGTCGGGCGCATCCTGGGCCGGAGCGGGTGGCGCCGGTCCAGCTCGGCCTCCACCAGGGGCACCACGTCGACGCCGTTGATCATGAGGTGGTCCAGCTCCCCGCGGATGTCGACGTCCACGAGGTCCACGCCCCGCATCACGACCCCGGAGAGGTCGACGGAGCGGAAGTCGGCACCGCGCAGGTCGACGGAGGTGAAGCGGCCGCCACGCAGGTCGACCCCGTCGAAGGTGGAACCCCGCAGATCCTCGTCGTGGAAGTCAGCCACGGGCGCCTCCGTCCCGCGGGACCGACGGCGGCCGGCCCCGTGCACTCAGGCCGGCACCTCGAGTCCGAGCAGGCCGAACATGTTGCCGCCCATGATCTTGCGCACGTCGTCCTCGGGATACATGGCGGACACCTCGGCGGCCCACTCGAACGGTTCGGCCAGTCCCTCGGGATGGGGGTAGTCCGATCCGAAGAGGATGTGGTCGGGTGTCATGACGTCGACGAGCGCCTCGAGCGAGTCCTCCCAGAACGGGTTGATGTAGATGTTCCGGAGGAAGACCTCCCGCGGGTGCTCCGCGAAGGCCTTGGGCATCTTCCCGTACGTCTTCTCCATCGCCTTGAGGCAGTGCAGGGCCCAACTCCCGCCGTTCTCGACGCTCAGGAGGCGAACGCCGGGGAACCGGCTGAGCATGCCGTGGCAGATGGCCGACGTGACGGCGTCGTTGATGGGCCGACCCGTGTTGACGGCGTCGCTGAAGGGGCGGGGGGCGAACGGCATCATGGCCCGGTCCTCGCCCTCCCACTCGTTGGCGTGGCGCTGGTAGCCGGAGTCGGAGGCGTGCATGGCCACCAGAACCCCGGACTCCTCGACCCGGCGCCAGAACTCGTCGAACGCCGGAAGGAAGGGGGAGCGGGTGCCACGGGTGCCCGCCACCGCGCCGGGCCGTAGCAGCACCACCCGGGCGCCCCGCTCGAGCACCCATTCGAGTTCGGCGATGCCCCGCTCGGGGATGCAGGGGTTGACCACCGGTGTCGTGAAGATGCGCTGCTCGTAGTCGAACGGCCACTCGTCGAACAGCCACTGGTTGTAGGCGTGGACGATCGTGCACGTCCCCTCGGGGTCGTCGAGGAGGTTGACCTCGACGAGGCTGGCGAGGGTCGGGAACATCAGCGCCGCGTCGATGCCCAGTTCGTCCAGCAGCTGGAGACGGGGCTCCGCCGAACGGTAGGCGTCGATGGAGCGTATGGGGGTGCCGGCCATCTCGCGGAGCGTCTTGCCCTCGGGGTTCCTGCCGGCGAAGTAGTCGGCGAACGATCCGGGGGGCGCCACGACCTCGAAGGTGGGATTGGGGATGGACTCGTAGATGTGGTTGTTGACGGCCACCTTGGTCCGCCCGTCGATCTCCACGTAGCGCACGAATCCCTCGTACTCCTTCGGCAGGTAGCGCGTGAGTGCGTCACCGGTCTCGTACAGGTGGTTGTCGGCGTCGAAGATGGGACCCTCATACCTGGACATGAACCCTCGATTCGTTGACGGGGTGGCGGGACGGGCGGACGGTCGGGTCGCGGCGCTCATCCATGGACCTCGTCGACCCGGATGGCCCTCGTCGGGCAGTTCTTCGCGGCGAGACGGACGTTCTCCTCGTTGGCACGGACGTCGCCGACGACGACGGCCACGCCCGAGTCGTCGAGGTCGAAGACGCCCGGGGCCCAGTACAGGCAGTTGCCGGACCCCATGCACGCCTCCCGGTCGATGATCTCGACGGCGGAAACGCCGTTCTCTCCCAGTGGGACCATGCTTCGACGTTAGCACCGGGACCCGTCCGGGACCGGCGGAGATCGGCGCTCAGGGCCCGCTGCGGGGCCCGGGGATCAGCGGCCGGAACGCGGGAGGCCGAGGCCCCGCTCGGCGATGATCGAGCGCTGCATCTCACTGGTCCCCCCGTAGATGGTGGTGACGGCGGCATGCCGGAACAGGTGCTCGACCCAACCGTCCACCGGGGCCCCGTCCTCGCCCCGCTGGACCACGCCCTCGGCGCCCAGCATGTCGACGAGCTCGGCGGCGTCCGACGTCATCGACTCGGCGTAGAAGAGTTTGTGCATCGAGCCCTCGACGCCGGGGAGCCCACCGGTGGCCGCCACGAACGACGTGCGGTAGGCGAGGAGCCGGGCGACCTCGTTGTTGGTGCGCATGGTGGCGAGCCGCTCGCGGACGTAGGGGTCGTCGATGACCCGGGTGCCGTCGGGGCGTCGGGTTCCCTCCGCCCAGGCCACGGCCTGCTCCCACACCCGGTCGGCCTCGCTGAGGCCGAACCCGCCCCGCTCGAAGGTGAGGGCGACGGTCATGACGTCCCACCCGCGGTCCACCTCGCCGATGCGGTAGTGCTCGCTGATCCGGACGTCGTTGTAGAACGTGGCGTTCGTCCGCTCGCCCCCGACGGTGTGGACCGGTTGGATCTCGATGCCCGGCGAGTCGAGCGGCACGAGGAACATGGTGAGGCCCTTGTGCTTCGGGACGTCGTGGTTGGTCCGGGCCAGCAGGAAGACGTAGTCGGCCACGTGGGCCAGCGTCGTGAACATCTTCTGCCCGTTGATGACCCACTCGTCACCGTCCCGGGTGGCCGTGGTCTTGATGGAGGCCACGTCCGACCCGGAGTCCGGCTCGCTGTACCCGAGCGACATGCAGATGCGACCGGCGAGGGCGCGGGGGAGGAAGTCGGCCTTCTGCTCGTCGGTGGCCACCCGGCGGATGGTCTGGCAGACGATGACCGACAGTCCCATGCCGTCGGTCGGCGCCCCGGCCAGGCGGAGCTCGTCACGCAGGGCGGTCATCTCGAAGGGGTCGCGTTCCTGGCCGCCGTACTCGGCCGGCCACGTGGCCGCCAGCCAGCCCTGTTCGCCGATGGCCCGGTGGAACGCCTTGTCGTGCATCGTCCCGGTGCGGTGGGCGCGCTCGATGGTCTCCTCGTCGAGGTGCTCGTCGAGGAACTCGCGGACCTCCGCCCGGAAGGCGTCGCTCTTGGGGCCGAGGCGGAAGTCCATCAGGCGCCCTCGACGGGGCCGAAGAGGGCGTCGGCCAGGTCGGCCGCCCCCCGCCGCGGGTCACCGAGCCGGAGGGGCCAGGCCTGGGCCCGGCGGTAGTACAGCTGGATGTCGTACTCGAGGGTGAAGCCGTACCCGCCGTGCACGTGCAGGGCCACGTTGCTGGCCCGTCGGGCCGCCCGGGTGGCGAACTGGAGCGCCATCGAGGCGAGTGGGGCGAACTGCTCCTCGTCGTCCACCTGGGCCCAGGCGGCCTCGCGGGCGAGCAGTCGGGCCCCGTCCACCAGGGTGGCCGCGTCGGCCAGGTCGCGGGCGATCGACTGGAACGAGCCGATCGGCTGGCCGAACTGCACACGGTCCTTGGCGTACTGGACGCCGATGGCCAGGGCCGCCTCCCCCAGACCGACCAGGGCACCGCTCATGAGGGTGCGCCACTCGTCGAGCGCCAGGGCGTGGGCGACCCGGGCCGATTCCCCCGAGGCGAGCACGGTGCGGTCCGGGCCCCGGAGGGACCGGTCGGCCAGGGACGACGACCCGAGGTTGGCCGTCGCCACCCCGTCACCCACCGCCTCCACGACCACGAGGTCGTCCCCGTCCATGCCCACCACGGCTCGGGCGACCGGACCGAAGGGGACCAGGCGCGCCACGCCGTCCACCGCCGGGCGGAGGGCGACCGTGGCCACCCGCGTGGGCTCCGACAGGAGTCCGTCGAGCAGGGGGCCCCCGGGGTCACCCGACGACGAGAGGGACCGGCAGGCCACGGCGGCCTCGACGAACGGCACCGGGGCGAGGTGGCCGCCGATCTGCTCGCACACGAGCTCGAGGTCGAGCAGGGAGGCCCCACCACCGCCGAGCTTCTCGGGCACCCCGATGGTGGGTCCGGCCATGGCGCAGAAGGCGTCCCACAGCCCGGCGTCGAAGCCGAGCGGCTCGCTGGCGCGCACGACGTCGGACGGGCATCGGTCGGTGAGGAAGGAGCGGACGGCCGAAACGAGCTCCTGCTGTTCGTCGGTAAGGTTCAGGTCCATGGTCGGGTGCCGCCGGGTACGCGGTGGTCCAGCGGTGGGGTGAGAGTACCCGATCCCCCGGACGGGTCGCCCGCCTCCGCCGGTCGGGCCCCGGGGAGCGGCGGGACAGGAGGAGGATGGGGATCCGATGAGCGACGTGGTCGAGCCGTTCGAGTTCCGGGTGGACGACACGGAACTGGAGGACCTGGCGGACCGTCTCCGCCGGACCCGCTTCGCGGCGCCGGTGGCGGGGGACGGGTGGGACGCGGGCGTCCCGCTCCGGTACCTCCGTGAACTCGTCGGGTACTGGGTCGACACGTACGACTGGCGCGCCGAGGAGGCCCGGTTCAACGCCCACCCACAGTTCCGGACCACTCTGGACGGGCAGTCGATCCACTTCCTCCACGCCCGGTCGCCGCACGAGGACGCGCTGCCGGTGGTGTTGGTCCACGGTTGGCCCGGGTCGTTCCTCGAGTTCCTCGACGTGGTCCCCCGCCTCACGGACCCGCCGGCCTTCGGGGGACGGGCGGAGGATGCGTGCCACGTGGTGGTGCCGTCGCTGCCCGGCTACGGGTTCTCGGAGGCACCCCGGGCGCCGGGCTGGGACGTGGCCCGGATCGCCGGTGCCCTGGCCGGACTGATGGGCCGTCTCGGGTACGGCCGCTACGGCGCCCAGGGTGGTGACTGGGGCGCCCAGGTCACGACCCGGATGGCGGTCCTCGATCCGGAACACTGCATCGGCCTCCACCTCAACATGCCGCTCGGCATCCGGCCGTCGGAGCCGGAGACCCTCACCGACGGCGAGCAGGCCGACCTCGCCGACCTGGGCCGATTCACCCGGGACGAGGGTGCCTACGCCGCCGAGCAGGGCACCAAGCCCCAGACGGTGGGCGTCGGGCTCGACGACTCACCGGCCGGCCTGCTGGCCTGGATCGTGGAGAAGTTCCGTGGCTGGAGCGACTGCGACGGCGACCCGGAGACGTGCTTCACGCGGGACCGTCTCCTCGCCAACGTGACCCTCTACTGGCTCACCCGTACGGCCACGTCCTCGGCCCGCCTCTACTGGGAGTCGAACCGCAGCGGCGTGCTGGCCGGACGACTCCCCTTCGTGGAGGCGCCCACCGGCGTGGGGCGGTACCCGAAGGAGGTGCTGCGCTGGCCGCGGTCGTGGGTCGAGCGCCAGTACAACGTGACCCGGTGGGTGGACATGCCCCGGGGCGGCCACTTCGCCGCCATGGAGCAGCCCGCGCTGTTCGCCGACGACGTGACGGCGTTCTTCCGCACGGTGCGCTGACCCGACGAGGACGTTCGTCTGCCGGGCGTCGGTCAGCGGGCGGCCACGGCCTGGGCCCGCTCGGCCAGCCTCGGGTCTCGCAACATCCGGCAGACTTCCTCGAACCCGGCGGCAGGTCCTCGCCAATGGAGGGTGGCGACCTCGTCCAGCAGGTCCGGCTCGCGGCGCAGGGTGGCGAGGTCGCGGAACAGGAGGGCCAGGTCGCGTTGCTCGGCCAGCCGCGCGGCCAGGGAGGCCGCACCCCGCAACCCCTCCCGGACCGCGGGGTCCCAACCGGACACGCGGTCGGGGACGGCGTCGAGGGTGCCGTAGTGGGCCAGCACCACCGATGCGGACCGCCTGCCCCACCCGGCCAGTCCGGGAAAGCCGTCGGCCGAGTCGCCGACCAGGGCCAACCAGTCGGGGATCGAACCGGGGGCCACCCCGAACTTGGCCCATACGCCGTCCTCGTCGGTCACCACGTTCTTCCGCCGATCCAGCTGCACCACCCGCCCGCCGACCACGCACTGCGCGAGGTCCTTGTCGGGTGTGCAGATGATCACGCGGCCGACGGCGGCATCCTCGGCCGCCACCGCCGCCGCCGAGGCCAGGGCGTCGTCGGCCTCGAGTTCGACCATGGGCCACACCGTCAGCCCCATCGCCGCCACGGCGGCCTCCAGGAGCTCGAACTGTGAACGCAGCTCGGGTTCGATGCCCTCCCCGGTCTTGTAGCCGGGCCAGAGGTCGTTGCGGAACGACTCGACGACGTGGTCCGTGGCCACGCCCACGTGGGTGGCGCCGTCGGAGATCATGCTCAGCAGCGACAGGAGGACCCCCCGGACGGCACCGATCTCCTCCCCGGTGTCGGACTGGCGCGGGGGCTGGCCGAAATACTGGCGGAACAGCTCGTACGTCCCGTCCACCAGATGCACGTCCATGACCCCGAGTCTTGCAGTCCGTGGGGACCGTCGCGACGCAGGGGCGCGGCGCCCGCGAGGGAGGGATCCGGACCCCGCGAGTCGCGTCGGGTCGTGTTCGCGGTCGCCCTCGACCCGCCTCGGATTGCGGAGACCGACCGTACGGCACCTCTCGGACGACCTCCCGAGGTTGCGTCTCGACGAGTCGGACCAGCCCTGCTCCGACCGGACGGGCGTAGGCTGATCGCATCGGCGGGACATACCATCCGATCGACGACGGAGACTCGGGGGATCACGATGAAGACACGGCATGCGGTCCGCGGGCTGGCGCTGGTCGTGGCCGGTGGCGTTCTTATCGGTCAGTTCGCCTCGGCCGGGGCGGCGGGAGCGGCGAAGGCGACCGGGAGTGAGACCGTCGTGGGGACGGCCACGATCACCGGTGCACCACGGGGGTGGGAGCCCGACAACTTCTACACGTTCTTCTGCCCGACCGGCGAAGCGTTCAGCCTGTCCTGCCCTGGACAGCTGAGTGGGTCACCGAACCAGTCCACCGGCAGGTACTCGACCCGGGTGCCGGCGAGCCGGTGGAAGCTGGGGATGTACTACTACACGGCCAACGGCGAGACGATGGCCAGTGGTCCCGTGGCGATTCCCGACCGGGCGGGGGCGACGATCGACCGGAACGTGTCGATGGCCTACGTGGTACCGGCGGCCCAGGGCACGGTGTCGATCACGGGAGCCCCGGCCGACTTCACTAACATCGCCTATATGGGCGTCCAGGCGTGCCCGGCGGCCCGGGCGTTCGCCGTCGGCTGCGCCGGAGGCCAGGAGGCCTACGAGGACGTGGCTCCCGGGTCGTCGTACCTGATCGATGTGCCACGCGGCCACTGGACCATCGCCGACTACTACCGGACCGACGACAACCTCCACACCTTTGCCGGCACGCCCGTGGGCTTCGTCGCGGCCAAGGGGACCACGCTCCACATCAACGTGACGATGCCCTACCAGGGGCTGAGCTAGCGGCCCAGCTCCCTCTGCCCGACAGCCGGCGCAGCTCCACGCCCCGGCGCGGACGACAGGGTCAGCTGTTGATCGTCAGGTAGCTGAGCGTCGGGTCGATGTGCCCGGAGGCGATGTCGATGGCCGGGTCGCCCCCACCGGGGAAGAGCGGGTTGCCGCCGGCACCCTTGGCGGCGTCGTAGATCAGCGGGGTGAACTGATCCCCGGCGATGGTGGTGTCCGAGGTGGACGTGTCGGTCCCGGTGTCGGTGTCCTCGCAGATGAGCAGCGTGAAGGTGCCGCCCTTCTTGATGGTGCCGGTGACCTCGCTGCCGATCTCGAACGTGGTACCCGAGAGGCAGGCGGCACCCTTCTCCTCGGTGGTGGTCTTGGGGACCAGGGTGTACGTCTTGCTGCCGTCCTCGACCTTGAAGCCCTTGGGGTCGGGGTTGGTGGCGCCGGACGCCGTCTTGTCGGCGAAGGTGCCCGGCACGTATTCGGTCTTCTTGCCGACCGTCGTCGTGGTGGTGGCGATGGCCGTGGTCGAGAGCGAGACGGCCGTATTGCTCGCACCGCACCCCGTGGCGGAGACCGCCGACGTGCTGATCGTGTAGGCCGACTTCTTCTGGGGGGCCGTCGTGTCGCCGTTCAGCGAGAGGCCGAACGGAAAGGTGGTCGTGCCCCCGATGGCGCAGGTCACGGTCGGGGGCAGGCCGGCTGCGCCGGCCACGCCGGTGGGCCCGGCCAGGGCCAGGAGGGACGTGGGGACGGCCACCGCAGCGGCGATCGTCAAGTACCTGCGCATCATGAACTGCTCCTCGGGGTGGGACGGACCGGGCTGGCGCAGAATGTAGCCCAAAGTCGGCGCTGATCTCAGGTACGACGTGGTCGCTGATCGGGCGGCCTCGGCCCCGAGGTCGGCGAGGGAGGTGGAATCTGACGGGGCTCCGGTTCCGGACCCCGGTACCCGAGCCTCGCCAGCACCCACATCCCGAGGCGATTGGGCTTCTTCGCCCGCTCGGCCGCCAGTGCCTCCGCCTCGTGGCCGCCCGAGACGTGGAAGTCCCGGCCGGTCCAACCCCGACGGTACCTGGCGGTGCCGCTCCACGGCCGGGCCATCGCCCAAGTATGGCTCCGTCCGCACCGCAGCGTCCCGCCATCCGCCGGATGCGCCACGTGATCAGGCCAGATCCAGATCCGAGAGGATCTCCCCGACCGTCCTCCGCGCCATCGCCGCCATGGCCGGATTGGTCGCCGAGTAGTACGGGATGATGAGGACCGCCTGGTGGAGTGCGAGTCCCCGCGCCCGATCCCATGTCGAATCGTCGCAGTCGAGGGCCTGACGGAACGCGGACCGTCCGGTCGAGCCGAACACCGTCCATGCCGCGATCACATCCGCGGCCGGATCACCGATCCCGACCCCGCCGAAGTCGATCACCGCACGGACACGGCCGTCGGCGACCAGCAGATTGGTCGGCAGCAGATCGCCGTGTCGCCAGACCGGGATCCCACTCCACGCCGGCGCCTCCCGCGATCGTTCCCAGGCCTCGGCGATCGGCCGCGTGCGTTCCGCGTCGCCGATGGCACCGATCGCCCACACCGTCTCGGCATCCAGATCCACCAGCGGCCGTCGCCCCGAGGTCGGCGCGCCCGAGGTGTCGACGCCCCGCAACGCACCGATGAAGCCGGCGAGCTCTCCGGCGGCCAGGGCCTCGTCCCGCACCGCATCCGCCGAGTACGGGACCCCCTCGATCCAGCGGTAGACGGCCCAGCGACACGGGTAGCCGAGCGCCGGTCTCCCGACGGCGACCGGTTCGGGAATGCGCATCGGGAGATGGGGGCGCAGGCGGTCGAGCCACCGCAACTCCTTGGCGAGGTCGGCAGCCCAGCCCGGATTGACGGGGAGTCGGACGCAGAGGTCGGATCCGAGGCGGAACACCGCGTTGACGGTGCCGACCGCGTCGAGGCGGTGCACCTCCCGGTCCGACAGGTCGGGCGCCTGGGCCATGAGCAACCGCCGGACCAGCTCCTCGCTGACCTCGATCTCGTCGGGGTGCATCCGCACGGCTACGTGGACCTCCCGTCACATCGGGAGCCACCAGCGTACGTGTCCTCCGGGCCGGCCGGGGTCGACCGTCCACGAACCGTCCTTCGGGAGGAGGCCGTCAGCCCTTGGGCTTGCGCAGACGGTCCAGGCTGGCTCGCGTCGTGTCGTCCTGCCACTGCGCCAACACCTGACGGTCGATCTCCCGACACGCCTCGTCGTCGGCCACCGCCAGGGCGTGCCGGCGGGTCGTGGCCTTGGCCAGGGCGTAGGCCCGCGGATCCAGGCGGGCCAGGGTCCCCGCCAGGGCGACCGCCTCGGTCGCCAGGTCCTCCGCACCGACGACCCGATGGGCCAGTCCGCGCCGGCAGGCCTCCTCGGCGTCCACCAGGGCGGCGTCGAGCATCAACTGCTCCGCATCGGCGCCGCAGGCGTGCAGCAGCAGCTCCACGGCGAAGACGGGGAACGACACGCCGACCTTCAGCTCCGTCGCCCCGATGCGGGCCGCGTCCACGATCAGCCGCTTGTCGCAGGCACAGGCCACGATGCACCCGCCGGCGATGGCCGGTCCGTTGATGGCCGCCACCGTCGGCTTGGGGAACGCGAAGAGGCGGATCAGGGCCGTGTTGAGCGCATCGAGCAGCACGCCGGTGCGGTCGATGTCGTTGTCGACGACCTCACCCACGTTCAGGC
>Ga0181528_10000395_pt1 | contig 33017 bp, 25 predicted proteins | sample PEATcosm2014_Bin_47_FD_119742 | JGI IMG/M metagenome (GOLD analysis project Ga0181528, IMG submission 119742) | Peatland microbial communities from MTU Mesocosm Facility, Houghton, MI, USA - PEATcosm2014_Bin10_10_metaG | ecosystem: Environmental > Terrestrial > Soil > Wetlands > Peat | place...
GTAGCCCGCGACGAGAACGAAGACGCTGAGCAAGAAGGGAATGCGCCAGCCCCAGGACATGAATGCCGCATCAGGCATGAAGTGCGCCAGCGGCAGGAACACTGCAGCGGCAAAGATCTGGCCAGCTTGCACGCCCTGAAGGGTAAAGCTGGAGTAGTAGCCGCGACGGCCAAAGGGAGCGTGTTCGAGAATCATGGAAGTCGCGCCACTGATTTCGCCGGCCACCGCAAAGCCCTGAACTAGACGCAGAACAACCAGAAGTGCCGGTGCCCAAATGCCAACTTGCGCGTATGTCGGCAGCAAGCCGACACCCATGGTCGATATGCCCATCAGGAACATGCAGACCAGAAGCACGTTCTTTCGGCCCTTGGTGTCGCCAAAGTGCCCCAGAAAAAATGCGCCGATGGGGCGGGCAACGTAGCCTACGCCATAGGTCGCAAGCGATGCAACGATGGCGACCTTCGCATTTCCCTTAGGGAAGAAGATCTGCGGGAAAACCAGGGCTGCAGCCGTAGCGTATACGAAGAAGTCATAGAACTCGAGCGCTGACCCAATCCAGCCGCTGGCGGTTGCTTTTTTCGTCTGGCTGCGAGCATGGGCTTTTGCTTCGACAGTAGTAGGCGTGTTTGTTGTCATTTTCTAGTCCTCGGGATCGCTTTCGCAGAGATTGTAGTTTTCAAGACCACAAGTTAAGTTTCCCAAGAGGGTCTCCCAAGTAAACCGCGTGATGCGCAGGGCCACTGAAAGGTGACACAACTCACATCACACAGGGAGGTCTTGACTTGAAGCCATTCGGCTACGGAAGTCTGTCACTACTCTGATTGCGTAGCAAGCCATAATTGCTCAACTTACGTTGAAATTGTTTGTAGTGTTCCGAGGCATGTGACTCACTTGACTCAGGCAAACCCGGGCGGTGCTTGAGTGGGTAGGGGCCTGTGGACGAAGTGTCAAATACCAGCGTTAGTTGCGATCGTCTTCGACTAGGGGGCTCGATGCTATAGCGAAGAGGTACCAGCCGGTCTTTCGGACCCGGCTGGCACCCCATGCTTGGTGTTATGCACGGCTTCCACTCTCAGGAGGGGAAGCTGTGCTTGGTTAGATCAAACTTAGAAGGGCCAATAACGCAGGCACACTTCAACCGCAATGTTGCTCGTGTGCGCCGTTACGCCGTTTTGGTCCTTGAACGAGAACCTGCGACCGTATAGAACCTGCGGCAGGAAGTCGAGATGTCCGAGCTTGGGGTTGTTAATCATGCGATATACCGGAGTGACCAGGAAGTTAAAGAGGGTCCGGTTGTCTGCAGCGCAGGTTGCAGTCAAAGCCCCGGTCGAAGACGTTGTCTTGAGCATGCAGGGCGCTACGCCAGCGGCGCTACCCGTGCTGTACGGATTGCCGTAGCCATAAGCGCTTGTGATCGACGAACCGGCGTTTACGCCAGCCGCGCCAAACCGCTCAACACCAGTCTGGAAGTACATATCGAAGTTCTTGGTGAAATGGGGAATGAACTGGAACGACAGATCCTTCTCGTAAACCGGTACTGGCTTACCATTGATGTCATAGGTAACGTCGGCGCCGTAGTTGTTCATGAGCGAATTGAAGCTGCCGTAGCCTCCCAAGAACTGGAAGTCCAGTTTTTGCGGGATCAACTTGAGGTAGCCGGATACCTGCCCACCACCAGCGTAGACCTTGCCGACTTTAGACACACCCGAAAGAGTTGGGTTCCAAGTTCCAGCGTTGTCTTTATATTGACGGAACATTCCCCAAGCCTCTAAATGGGCTCTCGGGGTCGGGTCATATCCAGCCTTGACGATAATGTCAGGAATCGTGCCGAGGTCGGTGAAGAGCGAACTGCTGTTGTAGGAGGCATCGCTAACAACTGGCACAGCCGCACCGGTAATAGTCTTGCGGTCGCCGCCCCAGGTCACAGTGTTGTTCTCAAAGGCAAGCATTACGGCCGCGTTGGGAGCGATTTCCTTTACGAGGCGCAATTGCATCGTGCGCGAGGACGAATGACCAGGGATAGAAGCATCGTCCGGGACAGGGGGTGCATCGGTACCGGGGAGAAGCGTCCAAGCTAGGTTAGGAGATGGGGATCCATCGGCCTGCACATTGTTGCCGTTCGGAACGATCGTAGAGTAGGCCTGACCAGCTAAAATGTGCCATTTGGCTTTCGTGTTATCGATCTGAACCCAGTTTTGCCGCATACGTGGAATCCAGCTCCCGTTGACATTTCCAGTATTTGCGGCGTTGGAACCGGCCAACAGGTCGAATTCCAGCTTCATTTTCAATACGTAGTTATTGCTCAGGTCGCTGACGCTGTTCAGTCCAAAACGAGTCTGAGGCGGACCGGTTTGAAATTCACTCGCCGCATACTGTGGCTGAATGGGGTACGGGAACGAGCTAACGTTCGACTGTGAAGGACCGGCTATTACGTCGTGCGCACGAAAATTCGCGGACGCTTCGATCCATCCGTTCAGGAACACGTTCGTGTGCCCGATCTGCAACTGCCCCTTGGACAGTTTGACCAAGACTGGGGCCGCTTGTTCCGTGACCTTGACTGCGCTATCGGCCTCTTTCTTTGCTTCGGTGGCCTTGGTGTTGGTAGCTTGAAGCTGGGTCTCGAGTTGCTGGATTCTTGCCTTCAGCGCCTCTAACTCACTCGTTATTTGCTGGTTGCTCGGCTGACCCTGCGCGAAAAGACCTACGCAGGTGGTAGCGATAAACAACGCTACGGCAAGCACCATCCTACATTGCCTATTTAATTCCCTCATTTACAATCCTCCGTGTAAGTACAGCAGATTAAAAACTCCAACAGACCTCTCAACCGAGTCGAAACCAACCTCGCTCGATGCTTACAGACTTGGGCCCAACATCTTGAAAGACGTGGGACGAAAACGTCCTTTGCAATCGCTTGCTGGAAATCAAGGAGAAGATACCGTGATCACGTCCAGATGTCAACATATTAGAACGCTACCATACTACAGAGCCTCCGGCAGCGTGTCCGCAAACTAGCCGTGCTGCGTCGCCCATCTCCCGTCTCCGATTTGCAATCGGCCAGCAAACTAGAGCTCCCAAGCGTTTCCCCAGGAAAACGCACGATGCGAGTGGGCCCAGTGAAGAGACGCCACTCACATCGCACACATGGAGGACCGGACTTAAGGCAATTGAGCTAGGGAAGTCTGTCATCATTCTCAAGGCGCGGCAAGACTTAATCGTTCAACTTACGTTGAAATTGTTTGTAGAGTCCTACGACGAATTATCTGCATCGTTAGAAAGCGTTTCAGCAGTTAGTCATCGGGGCGCTACGCTTGTTTCCAGCTCTTACAGCGCACTTCCGAGGCGTAGCCTTGACCTGTTAAAGGTGGCCGCCGCCAAGCCTCTCGGGCGCGTTAACTATGATTGCTGATACGACCCATCGCGCACGGATTGAGCCCGCCAGTTCACTCAATGTCTGCGGGTGCAATCAGGGAACGCCTGCAGACATCGAGTGCATTCGGATCAGTGCTTTGAGCCGACCAGATAGTACGACGCCACGAGGGAAACACTAACTACTTTGTTTGTATTGCTTCATGCCTTTGGAGCATTGTGCTTCACGCCTCTTACACGGGATGCGGCGTAAGCGTACCGGCATTACGTAGGCCTTACCTGGCGCGGCAATCCCGATTGGAACGCGGATGTGCGGGTCGGTGGCATCGAGGAATTGGGACTCGTGAGTTGGGTAGGGCGACTCCATGGAACGCTACTCTGTCGCGGGGCGCTTTTGAGAACCGGGTCTCCAGCGACCTGCGCCCAAGGTCGCCGGTGGCCCGCCATAGGAATCATACGAATGCGCACAGCAGGGACTCGGAGATGCGGATTACTCTGTGCAAATCAGGTTACTTGGCCTGCTTCAGCAGCGATACGCAGGCGCGCAGAGCGAGCAGGTAGCTATCCACCCCGAAGCCGACGACCGAACCTCGCGCGATCGGAGCAATCACTGACAAATGGCGAAACTCTTCCCGGGCATGCACATTTGACATGTGGACCTCGACAATCGGCACCTTTAATATAGCTAGGGCGTCGCGCAACCCATAGCTATAGTGCGTCCAAGCACCGGCATTGATCAACACGGCATCAACCTTATCGTTGTGAGCCTGATGAATCTTTTCGCAAATCGCGCCTTCGTCATTGGTCTGATAGTTTTCCACCTCGACGCCTAGTTCTTTACCCAGAGCCTCGGTGGCGGCAAAGATGTCCTGCAGCGTAGCCGTGCCATACTGAGTTGGATCCCGCTTGCCAAACATGTTCAGGTTGATACCATTCAGGCATAGAATTTTCGTCATATCGTCCTCCAAGAGTTGTGTGTTAGCAGGCAGGTTCACGTGCCTGCGCATTTCAAATCAAACATCTGCGCTAGTTCAACGGTATAGTGATTCTTGCTATGGTTGGAGCCGTCATAGGACGAACCCCTCGCCACCATTCAAAGGCCTCGGCTGCCTGTTCCACCAGCATGCCAACGCCGTCGGCTAGCCGGTCAACACCGCCCAGCTTTGCCATTCGCAAAAAGGGCGTGAGACCCTTACCATAGACAAGATCATAGGCAAGCACGGTCTCCGCGAAGACTGACTCGGTAATCGGCAGAAGCTGGCCACTCCAACTAACCGATGTCGCATTGATGACAACGTCGAAACTTCCGGGACGCAACTCCGCATAACCGCACGAAGCGACCTTCCCGAAAGACGAAAACATCTCGCGCAAAGCATGGGCTTTGCTAACGGTGCGGTTGACGATTGTCAGCAGGGCGGGCTCCGACTCGAGGATTGGAAGGGCTGTTCCCCGGGCAGCGCCGCCCGCGCCCAGCAGCAAGACGCGCCGCCCACGGAGTGGAACCGACAAGTTGTACTGAATGTCCCTGACCAGCCCAACACCATCGAAATTCTCAGCGATGATCTTGTCATCCTCGAATTTCAGCGCATTCGAAGCCCCCGCTAACTCGGCGTGTTGCCTGAGCTCTGTTGCCAAGGCGAAGGCCTCCAGCTTAAATGGCGCAGTGATATTGATGCCTTTGCCACCACGCGCTCGAAAGGCTTCAACATCAGCCGCGAAGCCGTCCAGCGGGGATTCGATTGCAATGTACTGCAAATCCTGCCCAGTCTGTTCCGCAAAGTGGGAGTGTATGAGAGGAGACTTCGAGTGGCCTAGCGGGTTTCCAAAAACAGCATACAAGTCTGTCACAGTGCGGTTTCCTATGTCACGTCGGATTGTCCTCAACTTGGGTCAAATGGGCTTACAACATCTTCAGCAGACAGAGCACCCTCACGACCATTCCCTTGATTTCTGCGGACGCGGAACCGAGGGCGGCAGCGATGTCACGGCTGTGCTGATCGCTCATGTTGAGTTTCGCTTCTCATTATATGTGCGAACCGCAAAAACTCAGAAACTACCCGGGCGGCGCGGGATCATCAGGCGATGTTCGCCATGCTGGACAACCTCGTCCTTTTGATTGATCAGCTCGGTCCGTAAGACGACGATGCCCCAACCGGGCCTCTTGACCGTGCGCATGCTCTCCACATGAAACTTCACGTGCAATGTGTCGCCAATCCTGATGGGCAACAGAAAATCCCAGGTCCAGCCGAGGGACATGCCCGGCAGAAAGCGCAGGTCCGCCTGCGTCTTTAGTCCGTCTGCAAGGGAAAGTCCAAGCAGCCCATGGGCGACACGCGTTCCGAATGGCGTGGTTTTGGCATACTCCTCGTCCGTATGAATAGGCGTATGGTCACCGGTCAGATCGGCATAAGTCATGATGTGGTCTGAGGTGACGGTAAAGGTCGGACTCACGCCCACATCCCCCACCTTTACCTCATCATAATAGCGTTCAACGATTTCGTCCGACATAACGAATTCCTCGCGTAAGTTCAGATCTACGCCCTGGGGTTGATGGCCAGCGCCTGGGTCACGGCGGGACTACTCGCCTGCATCACCTCGATGCAAAGGCCGTCGGGCAGCGCCAGCCAGTTGCGCCCCTGTGGGAGATGCGTCACGCCCCAGCTTTCCGCTTCTTTGAGTGCCGCCTCCAAATCTTCGGTCATTACTCCGAGATGGCCGATCCGACCTTCCGGCCCTTTGAACGCAGGGTCGGATGTCAATTGGATTCCGCCGATCGTCCAAACCTGTGCGGGAGAGTCCGCGTCCCCTTGCACTTGGCGAAGCGTCATACCCAGAACCTCCCGAAAGAAGCGGATATGCCAGTGGATATCTTTCACGCGGATCGCTACGTGCTCGAGATAGGATTTCTTTTCGTATGCCATAGCTTTACCTTGATGTGGATGAAACAGGGGTGGGGGCGGCAAAGGTCGCCGGGGGAAAATTCGCCATCTGGTACTCGATGCCTTTGATGCAGGCCACCAGGGTTTCATTTACCGGAGTTGGAACACCGCAGGCTTTGCCTGCGCGCACAACAGAGCCATTGATGAAATCAATCTCGGTTGTCCGTCCGCGCTCCAAGCTTTGCAGCATCGAAGTCTTGAACTCGAAAGGCAATCCAGCGGACGCCATGACCCAGGCATCCCGTGGCTCTTTGATCGACAAAACCACGCCCTGCGCTCTCGCCACCGCCATTGCTTCGGCTACTGCGGCAATCGCTGTGGCCTCGGCTTCAGGCACCTGGTAAAGACCGCCATAGGGCAGGCGAGTAATGCTGCTGATCGCACCCGTGGCAACATTGATCAAGAGCTTGTCCCAAATGGTCCCCACGATATTGCGGCTGACGATGGTGTCGAGTCCGGCCCGCTTAAATTCCTCGGCAACTCGCGTCACCCGTGGGCTGATCGAGCCATCGAGTTCGCCAATATAGGTGAGCTTTCCTGCGACGCCCGCGATAACGTGTCCGGGTGCCAGCAAGACGCCGCCGACGTAGGTCTTGCCGGCCAGAAGATGTTTCTTGCCGACCACGTTGGCTAGGATGTCCTCATGGCCAAGGCCGTTTTGAACTGACATCACCATCGTCTCTGGCCCGACAATTGATCGTGCCGCCTCGATTGCGACCTGGGTGAAGTTGGATTTAACCGTGACCACTACGAGATCGACCACGCCAACCTCGGAATAATCTGTCGCCGCTCGTACTTTAACGGGACGGTCGACGCCGTCTTCGCGCATGATCAGGCCATCGCGATTGATGGCCTCGACGTGCGCCTTGTTCCGATTGACAAGGAACACCTCCGATCCGGCCTTGGCAAGAGTACCTCCGATCGCAGAACCCAAAGCGCCCGCGCCGACAAAACAGATTTTCACGTTCTCTCCTCTATATTTTCTAGCGTTGCTTCTACCTTAAATCACGGCACGATTCGCCGCGCAGGAAACGCCGATCACACCCTCGCGGTTAAGCTTTTCGATCTCTTCTTCTGCCAAACCGAGACGCCGCATCCATGCCCGCGTATCGGCACCGAGCGCAGGAGGAGCCGATAGACTGGAGAATTCTTCCGCCAAGCGAAACCCGGGGCGCGTTATGCGAAGCTTCTCGCCCTTTACGTTGGTGGCCGGCAAATACTCGACGAAACCCCGCTCCTGCACCTGGGCATGGTCCAGTACCTCCGGAACGGTCAAAACACGTCCTGCAGGTACGCCATTTTCGTTGAAGAGCGCCTCCCATTCGACAGCGGTACGTCCGACCATGCGCTTCTCGATAAGATCACGCAAAGCTTTCCGATTCGTCTTTCTGGCTTCACGCCCCGCAAACCTCGCGTCGGTCTTGAGCTCAGGCGCTCCAATCAAGTCGCACAATGACTCGTACTGCTTCTGTTCATTGGCGGCGATGTTCAGCAATCCATTGCCGGTACGGAAAGTACCGGAGGGAGCTGCCGTGAAGTTCTCATTGGCCATGGGTTTGGGGATAGCACCGGCGTTGAGGTAGTTCGAAATAACCCAACCCATGGTCGCCAAGGTGGCCTCAAGCATGGAGACATCGATGTAGCGCCCTTTGCCTGTCGTACGCTGCTCGACCATGGCGGCACAGACGGAGAATGCAGCCGTGAGCCCTCCCAGGGTGTCGCAGATAGGAAAGCCTGCGCGCAAAGGCGCTGAATTTTCGTCCCCCGTGATACTCATCAGTCCTGCCAGACCCTGGATGATCTGGTCGTAAGCCGGCCGGTCCGCCCATGGGCCCGTCTGTCCGAAGCCGGAAAGAGAGCAGTAGATAATGCGGGGATTCCGCGCAGATAGGACCGGGTAGTCGAGACCCAAACGATGCATGACCTTGGGCCGGAAACTCTCCACAACGACGTCCGCCTGCGCAACCAGATCGAGAAAGAGTTCCTTTCCCCTGCGGCTCTTGAGGTCAATGGCAACGGATTGTTTGCAGGCGTTCACGGCCACGAAAGACAGTCCCATCAACCGCTTCGCCATATCCGGGTCGGCACCGAGGCGGCGAGCCAGATCGCCGCCTTTTGGATTCTCGACCTTGATAACCTCCGCACCCATGCGGGCAAGTTGATAGCCGCAAAATGGTCCTGCCAGTACGTTGGTCAAATCAATTATGCGTACGCCTTCGAGCGGTAGCATCTGTTTCTTCCTTTTCCCCCGCGATAAGGAACTCGGTGAGACAACGCCAGGAATCGCCAATGTTCTTCATTGCCTTACCTTTGGTTTTTCTGGGAACGGCGCTGCAATTCAGGATCGGCGGCCATCATCGATTCGCGCCGCATCTTCACGACGACGGCCTCGACCAACCCCGGCGTTGATCCCTCCAGGGTTGGTCGACTTGGCAGGTGGTCTGATTCATTTGACGGCTACACAATTAATCCGTATGCACATGGTGTTCTTTCACTTTATGTTCCGGATCGTAGATGTCCAGAATGTTCCAATATCCACCAGTTGGCACAGGATTGTTAACCATGGTCACGTCAATTACAAATGGCTTATTAGACTTGATCGCCTTTTCGAAGGCTGGCTTAAAATCCTGCGCCCTCTCAATTTTTATCGACTCGACGTCATAGCCTTTCGCAATCGCGGCATAGTCCGGCGAGTATGGGTTTCCGTCTCTCTCGAAAACGGTACCAAATGTCGTACCGTAGTTGGCTTTTTCCAAACCGGCGATAGTCCCAAAAGCCCGGTTATTCATAATCACAAAAACGGCAGGAATATCTTCCGCTGACGCAGTCGCTAACACCGCCGGATTCTGTCCAAACCCGCCGTCTCCTATCAAGGAAACAACCACCTTGTTCGGTGCCGCAAGCTTGGCACCAAGTGCGGCAGGAGAACCGAATCCCATGGTGGCCAGACCGCACGGGGTTAGGAAAGTGCCGGGCTCGTAAATCGGAAATTGCTGGCCGACTCCATTCTTGTTCCAGCCCACGTCTGTGGTAATGATGGCGTCCCGAGGCAATACTGCTCGAACATCGGCCAAGATTCGCTGCGGACTCATCGGAAACTCGTCGCTTTCTTCCCATTTCCTATTGCTTGCTTTGAAGTCCTTCTTGTAGGCCGCAATTTCTTGTTCCATCTGTTTGTTTTGTCTTCCCGCGGGATAGAGCGTCTTGGCCACCCGGGTCAACACGGCCAGAGCCTGCTTCACGTCTGCAACGGCGCCGATTTCCACCGGGAAGTTACGGCCAATTTCGCACGGATCAATGTCGATGTGAATGAGTTTTGCCGGCGGGAAGCGGAAACTGTATTCCGGATACCATGAACTGGAATCTGCTTCCTTGAAACTGGTTGCCAACCCCAACACGTAGTCCGCTTCCTGGCACTTTTGGTTGATGAACTTTGTACCCCAAAAACCGGTCATACCCAAGGTCAGCGGATGGTCATCCGGCAGCGCGCCTTTGCCCATGAGCGTATGGGCGACGGGGATTCCCAAATGGTCGACGAACTCTCGTAGCTCCTTGGCCGCATCAGCCGACAAGACGCCGCCCCCAACATAGATAAGTGGATTCTTGGCTTCCACCAGCAACTTGACGATCTTGGCGGCCAGATCGTGATCGATTGATGGCTTCTGGATGTGTTTTGTGTTGTGGCGTTGTCTTTCGAACAAAGCAACGTCAATTTCCTTTGAGAAGATGTCCATCGGCACATCGACAAGAACCGGGCCAGGACGGCCGGATTCTGCCAGTGCAAATGCCTTCTCCATAATTTCGGGCATCAACTCGGCACGATCAACTCGCCATGCGCGCTTCACAAAAGGCCGGTAAACTTCCCACTGGTCGCCATCGGCGTACAAATTTATCTCCTGGTGGGGGTGTTTCCCAAAATAATAACTTGGCACATCGCCGGCGATGACCACCATCGGAATAGAGTCCAAGGCCGCGTTCGCTACTCCCGTCGCGGCGTTGATTAGTCCAGGCCCAAGGTGGGTCAATAAGACAGAAGCCTCCTTGGTGACCCGGGCATATCCATCAGCAGCGTGTGCGGCGATTTGTTCGTGCCTTACGTTGATAAATCTTATCTTGTCACTCTTGGACAAGGCCGCCAGGAAGGCGATGTTGGTATGCCCGCAAAGGCCAAATATGTGCTTCACTCCCCTGGCTTCGAGATATTTCACTAGCTGCTCAGAAACTAGCTCTTTCATTCCGATGCTCCTTCAATTCAAATTGACCGGCCCACCGTGCGCCACTCTTGCAGCCGTATGAGCCGCAGTGCCAAATGTTCAGTCCGATTTTCGTTCCCGCGCTTGTCTTGTCTGCGGAGCAGTCTACCATTTCGGCGCCTGACTCTCGAATTTCGCAAACATACACGCGCTCTTGCTCTGGATTTCCTCGCTTTGCAATTCAACGAGCAGCAGCAACACCGGACAGTCAGGCATTCCGGTCACCAGCGTATGCAGTCCTTCGAGCGCACCAACCGCGCACGCTCGCCACGTGCGCGGTACGAACGAGACCCCATCCCTCGTCCCAACCTGCGTGGGTCCATTCAAGACCGCTACCTTCATCGTCGTGAGTGACCAATAACGCTCCAAATGCGGCTGTAAAGTCGTCGACCGGGGACGGTATAGACGGCAACGCGTGCCGGACCACAGTCGAACCGCATAGCGGTTGTTTGGGCCCATAAAGGTGAAATTGGTTCTTTTCTCCGAAACTGGCTAAAGTCTGTCATCACTCAGGCAGCGCAGCAAGCTATAATTCTTCAACACGCATTGAAATTTTTCTTGGACTCTGACGCAAATGACTGATTTTCCGCCGATGAAAGCTGTTGTCGCGTTTGAGATTGTGGCGCGAAACGGTAGTTTCGGCAAAGCCGCCGAAGAACTCAACCTGACCATCTCTGCAGTGAGTCACCAGATTGCCACGCTGGAGGAATACGTCGGGCGGAAGCTGTTTGTACGCTCTCCGCGCGGCGTCATTTTGACTGCGGCTGGCGAACGCTACCGGCAGAGCCTTTCGGGCGCATTAGCGATCATTGCAGATGCGACACAAACTGCCCGGACCGAAACTGGGACCGAGCTACTGAGAATCCATTCAGTTCCTAGTTTCGCCCGGCTTTGGTTGATGCCCCGGCTTCCGACATTTAGGTCTGCGTACCCCGAAATCCAAATTAGGCTTTCTGCATCTCCTGGATTCTCAGCTTTCCTGCGAGGAGAGATTGACGTTGAAATTAGGTACGGGACCGTGCGTTGGCCAGACCTTCACGTCGAGAGTGTATTTGTCGAGGAAATGATGCCGTTGATTAGCCCAAACCTGTTGGCACGTTTGACTCTGCGCGGCCCAGAAGATTTGTTGCTGCAAAACCTTATTCTCTCAGATGTGAATCTCGTGCAATGGCCGCAGTGGTTTGCTGCCAACGGGATTGGTATCTGCCCCAGTCAATTTGCATTGCGGTTTGATCGAGCTGGCTTGGCCCTGGACGCAGCGGCAGAGGAATTGGGAATTGCGTTTGAAAGTGACAAACTGGCGGCCCAATTCCTCAAGGCTGGTACATTGGTACCTGTTTTCACTGACGCAAAGAACATTCGAGTACACCAACATCACCTTGTTTATCCCCCGCAACACGCCAAACTGAGCAAGGTAGCCCGGTTCGCGTCCTGGCTCCGCGAAGAAGCGGCAAAGTAACTGCCTTTCGCCTTGGCCCGCACATAACCTAGCCAATACGTATAAGGTCTGAATCACCCGAGTCAAAAAAGAAAGGCAGCGCAAATTCTCTGCGCTGCCTCAGTTCATTCTACTTCCTAGGTATCAAAGCAGATCGAGCCCAATCATTACATCGAGCATCTTCCACCAACGTTACTTAACGGCCTGAATCTTCGTGATAAGGTCGCTTAATTCGGGATACTTCGCATAGACCGGCTGCACGGCTTTTTGGAATGACGCCTTCTCAGGCTTCAAGATCGTCGTTCCTTTAGCCACGAGCTCGTTCAGAGATTGCTGATCAAACTCCTTCCATCGTCTCCTCTGCTCGGGCACCGAGTCTTGCGCCGCCTGCGCGATGATCTTCTGGTCATCGGGCGTCAATCCGTCCCAAACCTTCTTGCTCATGAGAAGGACTTCAGGAACCATGGAATGTTCGTCAATAGAGTAGAACTTGGCTACTTCGTAGTGCTTCGAGGTCCACAGGCTGGGAGCATTGTTCTCGGCACCATCGATGATGCCCGTCTGTAGGCCACTGTAAACCTCGCCGTAACCCATTGGCGTGGCCGAGGCACCCAAGGCGTTGACCAAATCTACAAATATTTTGCTCTGCTGGACCCTGATCTTCAAGCCCTTCATATCTGCCGCAGTCTTGATCGGCTTTTTGGCATAAAAGCTGCGGGCGCCGCTATCGTAGTAAGCCAGTCCGATCAGACCCTTCGACGACAAATCATTTAGCAACTGTTTGCCAATCGGCCCCTGTAGCACGTTCCATAGATGATCCGAGTCACGGAACAAATATGGCATTGAGAACACGCCCATCGAAGGAGCAAAGCTTCCCAGCGGCGCTCCATTGATGCGATTGAAGGCGATGGTGCCAGCCTGGGTCATTTCGATCGTTTCTTTTTCCCCGCCCAGTTGCGCCCCGCCGTATACCTGCATCTTTATGCGGCCGTTGGTGCGCTCATCCAACAGTTTGGCCATATATTTCATACCCATGGTTGTTGGATAATCTTCCGGCTGGATATCCGCAGCCTTAAGGATCATTGGGCCCGCAGCAGGTTTAGAACCAGAATTGCAACCAACTAAGAGCACAACAAAGCTCGCCAGAACTCCCGCAACAATCCACTTACTAGTTCGCATAACCAAATCTCCTTTGCCTCTTTGTGTAAGGATTACAAGAACCTGTGCTTCGATGAATCAACCAGGGAAAATTCATCACCGGTCCGCGCCCTGCCTTATCGCATAAACATCTTGGGGAGCGTCATTGTTACTGCCGGAACATACGTGACCAACAAGAGAATAAAAATGAGAACCGGAATAAACATCAAGATTGCCTTGACTGTACTTTCCAGGGAGCATTTCGCAATCGCACAGCCTACGAACAACGCCGTCCCGACCGGAGGATGGATCAGTCCAATCGCCAAATTCAACAGCAGCATAATGCCGAACTGAACCGGGTCCATGCCGATACTTACCGCGATCGGCAGAAAAATTGGGGTCAAGATAAGGATGGAAGCCGCCATATCCATGAAGAAACCGATTACCAGAATGAAAAAGTTGATAATGAGCAGCACATAAAAATGGTTTTGCGTCACGGAAGCAATGCCGACAGCAACCGTTTGCGGAATGCGCTCGAAAGCCATGATCCAGCCAAAGGCCGACGAGGTCGCTATCAGGAAGAAAACCATTCCACAGGTCATCGCAACTTTTCTGAGGATTTCCGGCAGTTGAGAGATCTTCAGTTCACGGTAAACCAGCAAGGTGAGACCGAGCGCATAGACACATGCGGCGGCTCCGGATTCGGTAGCCGTAAAGACTCCAGAGACAATTCCACCAACAATGATTACCGCCGCCATCAAGCTCAGCAAGCCGTTCCGTAGGATTTTGAAGCTCTCTCCTAATTTTCTGGATGGCTCCTTCTGATAGCCGCGCCGCAACGCCAGTATGTAGCTGACAGTCATCAGACCGAGACCGATCAAAAGTCCGGGAACGTACCCAGCTAGAAACAGCGCGCCAATCGAAACAGTCCCGCCGGCAGCAACCGCATAGATAATCGCGTTGTGGCTGGGAGGAAGAATGATGCCGGTAGTGGACGCACAGACCGTGACCGATACGGCAAAATCCTTTCCATAGCCTTTGCTTTCCATCATCGGAATCATGACCGGACCGATGGACGCTACGTCGGCCACCGACGAACCCGTGGTCCCTCCGAAGAACATGCTGCCCACAATATTGACCATGGCGAGTCCGCCGCGCATTCGTCCTACGAGGACACTCGCAAAATCAACAATACGTTTGGCTAGGCCGCCTTCAGACATGATGTGACCGGCCAACACGAAGAAAGGAATGGTCATCAAGGGAAAGGAACTAAGCGCTGCCACCATGCGCTGGCCAAGCGGCAGCAGAGGGATTCCAGAATATAAACACGTGATCAAGGAGGCGATGCCTAAGCTGAAGGCAACCGGCACTCGTATCACTATTAGTGCAATGAAGCTACCTAGTAAAATCCACGCCCCGATGGTCATCTTATTCGGCTCCTGCCTTCCTAAAGAACAGCGTGTAAAGCTGTTCGAGCGTGAAAATGATAATCAGGGCCGCACTGACTGGCAATGATAGGTAAACGTAACCAATAGGGAGGTCCATGGCTGCTGACTTTTGGGACATCGTTAACCGAACCAGCACAATTCCCTGCCACAACAAAACGCTGACGTATACAAGAACCATTAGATACGTCAGTATCTCCAGCGCAAATTGCACTTTCTTGGGCATCTTATCGTAGAAGTAATGTAGCGAAATATGGATGCGTCTCCTCACCCCGGCGGCCATGGCTAACATGCCGAACCAAATCATGAGATAGACCGCAAGTTCCTCCGACCACGGAGGAGTGTAGTGGAGCACGTAACGCTCAAACACTTGATATGTCACCAAAGAAACCATGGCTACGGTAAGAACGATCATGACTACTTCATTCACTCTCGCCAAGTGTCCGATTACGCCGGAAAATGATGGACCTTCATCTCGATCTATTACGCTCATCTACATCCTCGCGTCGATTAATGCGATAGCAGTCACTATCATTGCTCCCTTGGAAGAGGAATTCTTTTCAAAACTCGACACACCAAGCGGAGGTCAAGCCCCAGACGGTCTTCGGCAAGATCAAAGATACGACGCAATGACGCAGTCCAAGAACGCAGCCATCGTTTCGCGAACACTGCCCACAGATATGACAAGGTTAACGACGTGAAGATATTACGATCACGCCAAGATGTCAACATTTTAGTGCGCTACCATACTAGAGTTTTATCGAAATCTCAAGCAGTTCATTCCACAGGCTTGTCGCTGAAATCGCATGGGACCGCCTCTCGCTTCTCGCTGCTCTCCCGGGCCAGTTCCAGCACGCGAATTGTGTGCCAAGCCTGATTCGCCGTGACCGCCAGGGGAGCCGTTCCGAGCAGCGCGTCCCGGACATTCGCATAATAGCCACGATAATCTCCGGGCAGCGTTTGAACTGGGGTGTGCGTGATGGTCCCACGGTCATCCAGGGTGAACTTTCCCCAATCCACCTCCGGCTCTTCGCCCCAGTGCGGCTGGCTGAATTTCTCTCCACGCTTCAATGCGTCTTCCTGCGGATCAAGGCCCCACTTCATGTAACTGCCCTGGGTTCCGTGGATCACAAATCGTTGCGCGGGAGAACACGCCAGACACGTCGTACGCAGGAGCACTGTGAGCCGGGAGTAATAGAGGCGCAAATCAAACGCATCATTCAATATGGCGTTGTCGCGATCAACCCTTATGTCCGCGAAAATCGCCTCCGGCATTCCGAAGAGCATGAGTGCCTGATCCACCAGGTGCGAGCCGAGGTCGTACAGCGCCCCGCCGCCCACTTGATCGTTATCGCGCCATACAGCCAGGTTTGGCCGGGGACGCCAACGATCCATGTGCGACTCAAAACTAACCAGCCGGCCAAGCTTCCCGTCGTCCAACAGCTTCTTCACGGTCAAAAAATCGCCATCCCAGCGACGATTCTGATAGGGCGAAATCAGCCTCTTATTCCTGCTAGCTATCTCGATGAGCTTTGCCGCATCTGTCGTGCTTAGCGCAAAGGGCTTGTCGATTACCACGTCGCGACCTGCTTCGAGCGCCTGTGCCGCCAGGCTGAAGTGGCTCACGTTCGGCGTGGCCACCACGACGAGGCGAATCGTCTCATCGCGCAGCATTTCTGCCACACTGCGCGAAATTTTGACGTGCGGAAAAGCTTGCGCCGCCGCGTCACCGCTGCGCTGCACGATGGTGGCAAGCTCCAATCCGGGAACCGCATCCACGACTGCTGAATGAAAATTGCGCCCAGCATTTCCGAACCCAATTACGCCGACACGAATCGCTTTGGTCCCGGTCATGGTTACTTACTCCGTGGAAAGACAATCTTGAAATGACGTTCGTAGAGATTTGTCGTCACGTTACGCGCAATCGAGGCTACGTTGTCGTTCAGTGCATCGAGGTAACGGTCGCCCATATGAGCGGCAATCTTGTAGCCGACGTGAAGAAGCTGTCGCAGACTCCGGTTGTAGGCCGGATTTGCCTGGTCATGCCGCAACGCTGAAGTGAACTCCAGCGAGCTCCATCCCTGAACTTCCGTAGGTGGCGGGAGCATGGCAACGTCGATGTCGATCACGGCTGCATAAGGCTTGCACAGCTCTTCGCGACGAAGATAGGCTTCGGCATAGATCTGCTTCGCAAGCTCCAGACCGCTGCCGCCGGCCTCTGCCAGGCCGATCAGCTCTTCGAGCCAGGTAGTGCCTGCCGTTTTGAGATGCACGCCCGCGCCGAAATCAGTCACTGCCCGGCGAATCACCGGGAAGATCGAGAACTTGTCGCTGCCCGAGTGAACGCTGAGTTTAAGGTTTGGCGCCATCCCGTAAGCCTTCACGGCATGAGCGATCACCGCAACATCGCCGCGGAACTCGCGCTCGAACTGCGCTACGTCCCCAACGTAATCGACTCCTTTGTTGAAGCGCCCCGTGAATTTGGGGGCGATGGTCTGCAGCGGGATCTTTTCATCGGCTAGGGCTGCGAGAATGATAAGCAACTCACCCGGGGTTTGTGGAGCGTCAGTCTCGTCCATCGAAACTTCGGTGATAAATCTACCCTCGCCTTTGGCCTGCAATATATGGCGGTAGATCTCAGCCGCAGCCTTGGTCGCCGACAGATACTTGGAAGCATAAAGTTCGACGTCGGATGCGCTTAGCTGCAAAAATCCTGCGTCTCCCGATAGATCGATACGTCTCTGCAACTCGGGATGTTTGGCGACGAAGGAGGCGATCGCCGCTTTATCGGCTGGATGTCCAATGTAGTCGGCCACATCGAGGGTGTAGAAGTCGCTGCTGGAGAGATATCGGTCGACGGTCCGGAGCGTGATATGGTCGGCGTCTGCGTAAAATGGCCCAGTCCATCCCAGTTCAGCAACGGCACGCTGAGCGGCAAGTTGTACGGTGGCTGGCTCGGAGCCTACAGTTTCGTGCTCGCGGTTGGACTTATTCCAAACAGGAGTAACCTCGATCCCATCTGCCATAGCAAGTTGACAGGCCCGCAATTGTGCCTTGGCCTGATGTGCGAAGCGGTCGCCGACTCCGACCGAAAAGCGTGTAAGACAAAGTGGCGCGTCGGCTGTGACCTTGTCCGTCGTGGATATTGGTGTGGTCGTAATTTGCCTCCTGCAAAATTGCGTTGCCAGCGTCAGACTGCAAAGCCGGCAACTAGAGAGTCACTCCATCTTTCCAAATAGCAATTTCCCGGTATCCGTTGATCTCGCTCTTCGTGCGCTTACGGCCGGAAGCAGTATCGAGAACAAGGGCAAACAGTTCGTCGGTAAGTGTGTCCATATCGGCGGCTCCATCGGCGAGTCGACCGGCGCCAAAATCGATCCATCCGGGCTTGCGTTCGGCGAGCGAACTGTTTGTTGCAATCTTAAGAGTCGGGACGGGGAAGCCCATGGGCGTGCCTCGTCCGGTGGTGAACAGCACCATATGAGCACCGGCAGCGCTCATAACCGATCCGGAAACACCGTCATTGCCGGGCCCATTCAACAGCGCAATTCCGCCCAAACCGGCGCTTGCCTGCTGACCATAGTCCAGCACCTGCTTAATGGAAAACGTGCCCGCCTTCTGCACGCATCCAAGTGATTTCTCCGCCAGGGTAGTGATGCCGCCATCCTTGTTGCCAGGAGATGGATTCTCGTCAATAGGCTCATTATGGCGGCGAAAGTACTCGCGAAAAGCGTTGACCATGTTGATGGTCCCGTCGTAAACATCAGCATTCACTGCGCGATCAAGCAATATCTTTTCCGCGCCAAACATTTCAGGCACTTCGGTCAAAATACTGGTGCCGCCGTTGGCTGCCAGCCTGTCTGCGATGCGCCCTACCAGTGGATTTGCCGTAATCCCAGAGAGTCCGTCCGAGCCTCCACACTTCATCCCCAGAATTAACTCTGATGCCGGAATCGACTCGCGCCGGAATTGTCCGGCGTATTCTGCAAGTTCGTGAATTCGCTGGACGCCGGTGTCCAGTTCATCGACCACGTCCTGCGCGTTGAAATATCGCACCCGATCGGCGGCATCTTTTTCAACGAATTTCATGAAGGATGACAACCGGTTATTCTCACAGCCCAATCCGAGCACGAGAACGCCCGCAGCATTGGGGTGCTTCGCCAAACCCGAGAGCAGTAGCTGCGTCTGAGCGAGGTCGTCCCCGAGTTGCGAACATCCGAAAGGATGGTTGAAGGTGTAAATTCCCTCAACCGCACTTCCCTCCCGAACCAGTTCCCTGGTGGCGCGTTCAGCAATTCGTGAGGCCGCATGATTGACGCAAGCGACTGTATTAATGATCCAGATCTCATTCCTGATACCAACAGTTCCGTTAGGCCGACGGAAGCCCTCGAAGGTCGCAGACCCCGGAGACACGGATGTCTGCGACGCTCCGGGATGGCTATTTCCCTCTACTTGAAACCCACCTAGCTCAAGCTTCCCTGCCATGGCGCTGGCGACGTTGTGGACGTGAACGAATTCACCTTCCTGAATGTCGATCCGCGCTGCGCCAATGGGATACCCATACTTCAGAATGGCTTCGTCTTTGTGAATCATCCGTAAAGCCATTTTGTGACCAGCCGGAACGTTTTCCTTCGCCGTTACTTTCCCTACATCCTGCCCTTGCGAAATATCGGATAACGCAACGGCAACGTTATCCTTCGGATGTATCTGGAGTATGGTTGCCCGAGGTTCCATGGCAGTAGCTCCTATATCTATACGCTTACGGTTACGGCTCGATCGCCGGAAATTTCGTGAAGTTACTAAGCTGATTTCTTCGCGGGCGCAATCTGCCCCAGCGCAGCCACCATGCCGTCCTTCAAGATAGAGATCAGGTACCCGGTCACTGCATCGGACAGCCCCTTGATCTCACGAAGATCCCTGCCCCACCACTCACTCTGCTGCAGGATGGTATCGGTCAGCACGGCAATAGCCTTGGGCGAACCATCACAGTGAGACCAGAGTTCCGCGAAGGTCTTCAAGATCGCGAGATCGTCTTTGATGTTGTATTCTTTTCCATCCCGCAGACCGATAAGCGCAGTGCCCCTGATTTCCGTCCCATGGTAAAAGGCAATAAGCGATGCCAGGCCAAAACTCAAGTGCGCAGGGGCCTCGCCATGAATCTCCGCGTATCTCTCTAACGATGGGAGGACGCGAGCGTTGTACTTTGACACGGAGTTCAGGGAAATACTCAGCAATTCGTGATTAATGAATGGATTGCGAAAACGCTCGAAGACCGCTGCGGCAAACGCTTCCAATTCCGCTTTAGGCAATGTCAAAGTCGGAATGATTTCTTGATGGACCGCCTTCTTCATATAGTCAAAGGTCAGCGGGTCGTCCATGATTTCAGCGACATAGTTCTTCCCTGCCAGATAGGCCGCGAAAACCGACGATGTATGGGCTCCATTAAGGATGCGGACCTTACGGTCGCGGTAGGGTTTCATGTTGTCTGTCCACACAACGTTGAACCCAGCTTCCTTGAGTGGGAATTCCGCCGCAACGGAGGCTGGAGCTTCAATCACCCAGAGGTGAAACACCTCGGCGCAATCGAACAAGTCGTCCTGATATCCAGCCTTCTTCCACAGACCTTCGGCCTCGCCTCTGGGATATCCAACCACGATGCGATCCACCAGGGTATTGGTAAAGATGTTCGCCTTCTGAATCCATTCGATAAAGGCAGGCTCCATTTTCCAATTGTCCGCAGTCTCAAGAACTGTCTTCTTGAGATTGTCGCCGTTGCGATCAATGAGTTCGCATGGCAGTAGAACGAAGCCCTTCGAGAGATCTCCCTTGAACGCCTTGTAACGTTCCAGAAGAAGCAACGTTAATTTGCCGGGATAAGAACTGGGTGGCTGGTCTGTGGGCCGATCACTGGCAACGTACGCAATGCCAGCTTCTGTTGTGTTCGAGACGATAAATCGCAGATCGGGGTTGTGAGCACACTGCAAGTAACCTTGAAAATCAGTGTAGGGATTGACGCCACGGCTGATCGAGTTGATGACCTGCTGCTTCTCAACCACCTTGCCGTTCTGAACCCCGCGCAACAGCAAGGTATAAAGACCGCTCTGTTCATTTAACTTGGAAACGAGTCCCTGGGCTACTGGTTGGACGATGACAACGCTGCCCCCAAATAGCCCCTTGTGGTTCATCCCATTGATCATCCAGTCGACGAATCCGCGAAGAAAATTGCCTTCTCCAAACTGCAAGATCTTCTCGGGAAGCACGCCCCCCGGCGTCTTGCTGGAAATGAGGCTTGGTTGCTCTTTCAACAACTCGGCGTTCAGCCGCGGTAATGTCCCTGGTGTAGTCATTTTGAATTCACTCCATTTCGAAAAACTGTTACGACGATACTTCGTTCATCGAGCCATACCCATTCCTGGGTTGGCTAGTTGCCGCCGCGCACTTTTTTCACGATTGCCATGTATTTGGCCGCAGTCTCCGTGATGATCTCAGGTTTGCCTTGGGCAACTGCCTTGGTGTCTACAAGGTCGCTGCCAACTCCAAGCGCCAGCGCTCCCGAACGCAGAAAGTCTTCCGCTGTCGCCAGCGAGACTCCACCTGTCGGGATGAGTTTCAACTGTGGCATGGGGCCGTGCAGGGCTTTCAGATACTTCGGGCCACCCACCGCACTGCAAGGGAATACCTTCACAATGTCGGCACCGGCTTCCCAGGCGGTAAGAACTTCAGTCGGGGTGAGCGCTCCCGGGATCACTGCGACGCCGTAGCGAAGGCAGAGTGCGATGGTTTTCAGATTAAGCGTCGGACTGACAATGAACTGCGCGCCAGCGAGCATGCAGGCGCGCGCCGTCTCAGGATCAAGTACAGTGCCAGCACCAATGAGGAGACCTTTCGATTGCTTGACCAGCGTTCGAATCACGTCAATGGCACCCGGCACGGTCATCGTAACTTCCAGAACGGAGATGCCGCCCGCGACGATTGCATCAGCGATTGCAACAGCCTGTTCCGATGAGTCTGCCCGCAACACAGGAAGCAGCCCACTTTCTTCAATCTCTTTTAATACTCGAGTCTTATCCATGATTCCCCCTCTAGCGCAAAACACGCGCCGAGCTACCCTTCATAACTCGTTCAACTTCTTTCACGGTCACCATGGTGGTGTCACCGGGAGTGGTCATCGCCAGAGCCCCGTGTGCAGCGCCGCATTCCACCGCATACTGCGGTCCCTTTCCGGCAAGGAATCCGTGGATCAATCCCGATGCGAATGAGTCACCACCTCCGACTCTGTCGTAGATGTCAAGGTCAGGTCGGTTCCGCGCTTCATAGAATTCGCCGTCCATATAGCAGATTGCGCCCCAATCATTCCGGCTGGCGGTGGTCGCCTTGCGCAATGTCGTCGCAACTACCTGGAAGGGAAACTCTGCAACAACCTTCCTGATCATCGCCTTGAAACTCTCGGTCTTGAAGTCGGCCAGATTTTCGTCAACGCCCTCCACTTCAAAACCAAGTGAGGCGGAGAAGTCCTCCTCGTTGCCGAGCATGACATCGACAAAGGGAGCGATCGCGCGGTTGACCTCTTGTGCCTTTTTCTTCCCGCCAATCGACTTCCACAACGAGTCACGATAGTTAAGGTCGTACGATACGATCACTCCGTGACGCTTTGCTGCTTTCATCGCCTCTAGTGCGACGTCGGGAGTCGTTTCCGAAAGAGCACAGAAGATCCCGCCGGTATGAAACCATCTCGCGCCGCAAGTGTCAAAAATGTGATCCCAGTCAATCTCCCCAGCGCGGAGTTGGGAGACGGCGGTATGGCCCCGGTCAGAGCATCCCAGCGCAGCCCGAACGCCGAAACCCCGCTCGGTAAAGTTGAGACCATTGCGAACCGTACGCCCTACTCCGTCATATTCCACCCAGCGCACCAGGGACTGATCAACCCCTCCCTGGTAGAGAAGATCTTCCAACAGACGGCCCACTGGATTGTCGGCGATTGCCGTAACGATGGCGGTGTCATATCCGAAGCAGCGCTTTAAGCCTCGGGCGACGTTATACTCCCCGCCACCCTCGTACACGTCAAAAGATCTTGCTGTCCAAGTACGCTTATCGCCTGGATCGAACCGCAACATCACTTCGCCGAGACTTACTTCGTCCCAGCGGCTTCCTTGCTTAGATCGAATATTGAATGGCAAAGGTAATCCTCAAAGAGTGACAATCGCGGGTTGAGGCCGCTTGTCTGTTAGGGCAACTTCTCCGCAAGATTTCCAGACCCAAAAGACGTTGAGGTCAGGAGCAAAACGCACGGTCAAGGATAACGGCGTGGCTTGCGACAAAACAGAGAAAAACCTATCGCGATCACACCGGGCTACCAACATTTCAGTCACTCTACCATACTAGAGATCGCCAAACTAGCATTTATTGGTATACTAGTATCGCAAAGAAGCGAGGCCGTTGAAAAATGGCGATCATGGGCAGGGCTGCCGCCAGTAGAACTCTTCCGCGTCTTTCCAATAAAAGCCTCTCGGCATTGGCGCCGAACGTTGGACATCCGGCCTACGACCGTTCCGCGGTTTCGCCAGGCATCGTCCATCTTGGTCTTGGCGCGTTCTGTCGCGGCCACTTGGCAGTGTATACCGACGATGTTCTGGCTTCCGGCGTTCGCGACTGGGGCATCATTGGCGTTGACCTGATGTCGGCTGCAATTTGCGAAGCGCTGAAGCCGCAAGATTGCCTCTATTCGGTCTTTTCGCGGCAAGCCGGAGGAGATCAGCTACGGATCGTCGGGTCACTGCTCGATGCGCTAGCCATACCGGGACAGCTTGATCGGGCGTTGGCATACATGGCCGCTCCGCAAACCAGGATCGTTACCCTGACCGTCACCGAGAAAGGCTACTGCCAGGATTCCGCCACCGGCGATCTGGATGAAACAAACAAGGCAATCATCGCCGACTTGGCCAACCCCTCTGCCCCGCGCACGGTTCCCGGACTGCTCAGTGAAGCCATACGTTTGCGCCGTGCCGCAGGAGTAGCGCCGTTCACCGTTCTCGCCTGCGACAATCTGTCGCAAAACGGCGCGACCGCACGACGGGTGGTCATCCGCTTTGCAGAACTGCGTGACAAGGAACTCGGCAACTATATCGCCGAAAACATCTCTTTCCCCTGTACCATGGTCGACCGCATCACGCCCGCGACGCTGGATGAAGATCGCTCGGCTATCGCTGCCGAGTTTGGCGTCGAGGATGCATGGCCGGTGGTTTGCGAGCCCTTCCGGCAATGGGTCATCGAGGATCGATTTCCCCTCGGACGTCCTAAATGGGAAGATGCCGGGGCGCTTCTCGTCGATAACGTCCACGCCTTCGAAGTGATGAAACTGCGCTGCCTCAACGGCGCGCATTCGACCCTCTCCTATCTGTCGGTCGTCGCCGGAATCGAGACCATTGCCGAAGCGATGGCGGATCCTCAGTTTTCCGCCCTGATCCATCGCCTTTGGGCCGAGGATCTGGTTCCCACTCTGCCGCCGGTTCCCGGTACTGATGTCTCTCTTTACACGAAGGCCCTTGAGGAGCGATTTCTCAATCCCGGAGTGCGCCACCGGACTTTACAGATTTCCTCCGATGGATCGAAGAAACTTCCACCACGGCTACTTGAACCAGCGCTAGCCCGCTTGCGGGACGGCGCCCATCCGCGAAATATTGCCCTGGCCGTCGCGGCCTGGATGCGGTTTGTCGTGGGAGTGGACGAGCACGGCATTGCCTATGAGATTGCCGATCCGTTGGCCATGCACCTTCGCAAGATAGGGCAGGATTGCGGCCAAAACGCCGCGCGCTTGGCCACCGACCTGTTCGGCGTCACCGAAATCTTTTCTCCAGAACTGATTGCTTTCGATAGCTTCCGACGGGACGTCGAACGTTTCCTGAGTAGCCTGCTAACCAAAGGAGTCCACCAGACACTGACGGACTTTCTAGCGTAGCCGCAAACTGATCGCAAGGGGTGCCACGAATGCTTCAAACATGGCGATGGTTCGGACCGGATGATGTGGTGACCCTGGAAAATGCAAGACAGGCCGGTGCCGCTGGAATCGTAACTGCCCTTCACAAGATGAACACGGGCGGGGCGTGGCCCGTCGACGCGGTACAGGATTGCCGTCGCCAGATCGAGGCGGCTGGGTTGCAATGGTCAGTCGTGGAGAGTATCGGAGTCGGCGAAGAGATCAAAACGCGCACCGGTAACTTTCAGGAGAAGATCGACAACTACAAAGCCTCCATTCGGGCCGTGGCTCAGGCCGGCGTTAAGGTGGTCTGCTACAACTTCATGGCGATTACCGACTGGACCCGAACCAGTTTGATGTATAGGCTGTCCAGCGGGGGCTATGCGTTGCGCTTCGACAGTATCGACTTCGCCGCCTACGATTTGTTCGTACTGAAGCGCCAATCTGCCGAGGCCGACTACACGCCACAGAGGATCAAGCAGGCTGAAGAACGTTTCAAGGCAATGTCGCAGTCCGAGAAGGAGGAGTTGGAGAAGATCCTCATAGATTGGCTGCCGGCACGCGATTTCGTTTATGACCGCGCCGCCTTCAAGCGGATGCTCGAACTCTACCGGGAGATCACGCCCGAGAACCTGCGTGCAAACCTCATCGCGTTCCTGCGCGAGATCACTCCTGTAGCCGAGGAAGAGGGCGTGCGGCTGTGCATCCATCCCGATGATCCGTCCTTCCCGATCTTTGGACTCCCGAGAGTCTTGTCGAACGCCGAAGACGTTCGTGCCCTGTTCGCGGCAGTCCCCGAAACGGCCTGCGGTCTGACCTTATGTACCGGATCGTTCGGCTCTAATCCCGGCAATGACCTGGTGGCAATGGCCCGGGAGTTCGCTCCGCGCATTCATTTCGTACACTTGCGCAACACCCGGCATGAGCCGGATGGCTCGTTCTACGAGGCAGAACATCTCGATGGCAACACGGATCTGGTCGCTGTCGTCGCCGCCATCATGGCCGAGGAAAACCGCCGTGACGCCGAGGGTCGCGAGGATGCTCAAATTCCCATGCGCCCCGATCATGGACACCTGCTTGGCAGCGATGTCGGCAAAAAGATGAATCCCGGCTATTCTTTTGTTGGACGGCTCAAAGGACTGGCCGAGTTGCGTGGCGTGATGCGAACCGTTGAAGCCTTCCGGTCTGGCCGCGTCATTTGACCGCGTCCGGTGGTGCAGAGGTTCTTTGCGAGTCTGGTGCATGATGTTGATGATCGAACCGGTGCAGGTTATTTTGCAATAAGACGAGGTTCCAGAGCTTAAACAAGGTGTTCGGGGGGTTGCAATGGCATTTGAAAATCGACATAGACGATTAGCCGACCAAGTTTTAGAAGAGATAAAAAACCTGATCGTCAGGGGCATCCTTCCGCCAAACACGCGACTCTCCGAGGTGGAGTTGTCAAAACGGCTAGGGGTTAGCCGCACCCCAGTGCGCGAGTCATTCATCCGGCTTGCCGAAGACGGGCTCGTCAATGTGTTCCCGCAGATCGGCAGTTTTGTCGCTCCGATTTCGATCGAGGCTGTCCAGCAGGCCCAGTTTATCCGTGAACACCTGGAATGCGCGGTAGTCGTTGACCTGGCGAAGTGCATCGACAACAATACCCTGCGAAGGCTGCGGGGCAACCTCTCGCAACAAGCTGAGGCGGCGCGGAATAATGACTGGGACGCTTTCTACAGCCTCGATGAAGAATTGCATTCTACCTTCGCGGCATCATGTGGCCATCCTGGTGTCTGGCGCGTGATTCAGCAATCCAAAACGCAACTAGACCGAGTTCGCCACGTGGGCGACTGCCGGCCGGAGCATGTGGGGCGATTGGTCACCCAACATACTGCCATTGTGGATGCGATAGCCAGCGGTAACGCGGTCGAGGCGCAAGCGCTGATGAGAAGCCATCTGCGCGAGGTTCTTACCACCATGTTGGAGTTTGGCATCGCCAAAGGGGGCGAGGTATCGATACCTCGAGTGGACGGAGCATCCCCTGGACCGGTGGACGGCTTGCTTGATACAAATCCACATTGAGGTCTTGTCCCCGTGCAGCCCTTTAACTGAGTTGACCGGAAAATGGAGAATCAAATGTTTATTCACGAAGACTTTCTACTAAACAACGCCACGGCAAAGTCGCTCTTTCATACCTACGCTGAGCAAGAACCAATCCTTGACTATCACTGCCATCTTTCGCCAAAGGATCTCGCGCAGGACCGGAAGTTTGAAAATCTCTTTGAAGTATGCCTTGAAGGGGACCACTACAAATGGCGTGCAATGAGAGCTCATGGCATCGATGAGAGATTCTGTACGGGAGACGCAACTCCATACGAAAAGTTCCAAGCATGGGCGAGAACCGCGCCGCAAACGCTGAGGAATCCACTCTTTCACTGGACTCAGCTTGAGTTGAAGCGCTACTTTGGCATTACCGAATTCCTCTCGGAGCGTACTGCAAAATCGATCTGGGAAACCGGAAACGCGATGCTGGCCACCAAGGATTTGAGCGCGCAGGGTATTCTACGCAAATTCAAAGTCGCCGCATTGTGTACCACGGACGATCCTTGCGACGACCTTCGCTATCACAAACAAATGGCAGAGTCCGGACTTGAAACAAAAGTCTATCCAGCATTCCGGCCAGATAAGGCTTTGGCGGTGAATTTTCCCGAAGCATTCAATGCCTGGGTCGCAAAACTCGGCGCGGCTAGCAATGTGGACATTCGCAACTTAAACACGTTCCTTGAAGCTCTCGAACAACGTCATCAGCATTTCCACCAAGTGGGCGCAAGACTTTCGGATCACGGGCTGGACAGGTGTTTCGCTTCCTTCTGTTCCGAGTCAGTTGCCGCCGCCATCTTCAGCAAGGTCCAATCCGGCGTAGCCGCCACGCCTCTGGAATACGATCAGTTTGCTTCATTCATGATGTTATTTTTTGGACGCATGGATGCCGCCAAGGGTTGGACCAGCCAACTGCATCTTGGGGCTCTGCGTAACGCCAATACAAGGAGATTCCGGCAATTGGGTCCGGATGTAGGTTTCGATTCCGTCTCCGATCTGTCCCAGGTAGGGACCATGCACGCGTACTTGGATCGTCTTGACGAAGAAAATTGTCTTCCTAAAACCATCGTCTACAATCTGAATCCCGCGGACAACTACGCTTTCGCAACCATGGTCGGTAACTTCCAGGATGGATCAATTCCGGGCAAAATGCAGTTTGGCAGCGGCTGGTGGTATCTCGATCAGAAGGAAGCGATGGGCTGGCAGATCAATGCCTTGTCCAACGTCGGTCTCCTTTCTCATTTTGTAGGCATGGTGACGGACTCGCGCTCATTCATGTCTTACCCACGCCATGAGTATTTCCGCCGGGTGCTGTGTGATTTGCTCGGTGCTGATATGGAGCGCGGGGAGATTCCAAATGACGAAGAAGCCGTGGGCACAATGATTCGGAATATCTGTTTCCAGAACGCCCAGAGTTACCTGGGTTTGCACGCTGCCGCCGAGAAATCGATCGCGACTCGTTAGCCCCTGCACTTCCTCTAATGCTGAGCTAGAGTTGCTGTAGCCTTGGAGTCATTGAAATGGAACGGCTTCAGCCATGCCGGAGCGGGGCAGAAACCCAAGACATTCAGGCCCTGAGGTACGTTTCCTTAGCGGCTGAAGCCGTGCCTTCTTAAGTCCGCTCTATAGGAACGCTGGCTTTGCTCTGATGCCTACGTGCATACCGCGTTCTGTTCGCAGTGGATAGTTGGGTGGGCCTCTAAGTAGCGCTTGACCGACTCGAGACATCGCCGGGCATGTTCCTCGTAGCCATATTCTGCCACGCGTTTGCCGTGCGGCAGTTCAATCGAGTAGGGAATCAGCGGCATCTGATCCAGAATGGCGGCAACGTCAATTGCCCCTTCGCCGACGTAGAGGCGCTCATCGCGGACTACGTGGATCATTTCCTCGCGCGTCGCCGGCACCTCCTTCGGACCATCGCACAGGTGCGCCATGTGGAACCAGCTACGCGGCAAGGCACTCACTTCGTCGAGTCCAACGTGCGAGAAATGTATGTACAGCGTGTCGATCAGGATACCGCCGTTTTCCCGGTCGGCGGCACGTACAACATCCGCCGCCTCCTGCAGATTGGTCAGCCTCGAGAAGCTGGGGAATTCCAACTCCACGGTCATTCCCAGCGGCTTGGCCAGATCACATATCTGCCCAAAGCAATCGACCAGATAGTTGCGATCAGTCCGGTCGGTTGTCCAGGCGCTTGAGATGACGTGACGGGCACCCAACTCGGCGGCTGCTTCCATGGCCGGCAGGTAGCTTTTGGGATCGAGACCGGCAATGATGCGAGCCAACTCGAGGTCGAGCATCTTGAGGCCGGTCTCGGCCAACGCGGCCTTAGTTTTCCGCAGCATGGCATGGTCTTGGGGCAGGTTCTGGAGTTCGCCGGGCGTCCCTAAGGGAATGAATCGGAAGCTGACGAAATCGTAGCCTGCGCGGGCGGCGAGATAGGTCATCTCGGGAGGGGCACAGTAGAGTGCGGTAAGCTGGGCCAGCGAAAACTGCCGCTTCATGATTGTTGCTCCTAGCATGTAAACTTCTGTTCCCGGAAAACCCCGGGAACCGCGCTAAAGTCTGTCACCCAGCAAGCAGTTCAGCAAGTACCATTCGATCAACATTAGTTGAAGTTTTTCGTAGTGCTCTCTTCGGAAAACTCAACCGCCAATTCGTGAGAAGCCAGATGCCGCTCAGGTACCCCGGTGTAATTGTAGGGAATGCTTGGCGGCATCGGTCCCTTGATGCGCCCGCCTTGTTGGGACTGTTCCCACGCATGCGCAAGGATTCCAACAGAGCGCGAGAGTATGAACAAACCGCGTCCAAGCGGCGGGGGGAAACCAAGTTCCGAATAGATGACGGCGGTTGCGCCATCAATATTCATCGGTACCTTCTTGCCCTTCCGCCGCTCCAGCACGCTCTCCACGGTCCGTCCAATATCGGCAAACCGCCCGTCCACAAAACCACTCTTGCGAGCGTCGTCCACAAGTGCGAGCAACCTTATGGAACGCGGGTCCGTGGGATGGAATCGGTGGCCAAAACCTGGGATGATCTTGCCGAATTCGGCGACGAACGCTGCAAGCGCTGCTTCGGTGGCGGAAACGATTGGCTCGCCGCTATCAAGCCGTTGCAAAATTTGCGCATAGAGAGTCATGCACTGCTCTCCTGCGCCGCCATGAATGTCGTCAAGTACGTTGATGGCCGATGCCATCGCGCCATTCAATGGCAAGCCACACGTGACCGCCATCCTGGATATTGCGATCGAGGGTGCCTGTGGACCATGATCGACAGCGGACACGAGAGCCGCTTCGAGCAAGGCGCTTTGCTCGGCAGTTGGCAGCTCGCCCCGCAGCATGAGCCAGATCATCTGCGGAAAGCTGATGCTGCCGATTAATTCTTCGATCGCATAGCCACGCATGCGGATACTGCCTGGCTTAACGTCAACGATCTCAGTTGTCCACCACTCGCTTGCCCGCCTCACCTGTTCCGCGGGCTCGACCTTCTCATTCTTATCCCTGGCCATTTACTGTCCTCCAATCACCCGATGGTGTCTCGCTTACTTTTCCATCTCTGGATCATAGAAGTCGCCAAACAATTCAGCATCGGAAGGCTTATCTTCGGGTATGGGGACCGCCACCCAAGTAGTGTTCATATAATGCTTGAGGTGGATGTTCTCGGAGACGATATTTCCTCCCCAAGTACCGCAGCCTAAGCTCGATGTCATCGGCATTCCGTTGTTAAATGCGCCGGCATTTGCCTTGGACTGAGGCTGCCTTACCATGATTCGGCTCACCGGGGCTGCGAGGGCGAGTTGATGGATGTGTTCTTTGTTGAAGGAATAGATGCCGCAGGAGTGGCCCTTGCCTCCGACCTCATAAATGGCTCTCATCATGCTCAGCGCGTTATCAAACCCGCTGTACTTGTAAATCGCACACAGCGTAGTTAGCTTCTCGCCAGAAAATAGATGCTGCTTCCCGATTCCGTCGCCATGCACGACGATGAACTTGCGATCCGCAGCGATTTTGAAGCCCGCAATCTCGGCCAGCCTTTGCGCCGAAATCGCCACGGTGTCTGGCAGGCGATGCCCATCGGCATCCCACATTACGGCGCGAAGCTTCGCTTTCTGCTCTTCCGTCGCAACGTGAGCGCCCTCGATCACTAACTGATCGAGCAGCGGCGTGAAGACGTTCTCGTCAACCAGCAGATTACCGTCGGACGAACACCCCGATCCGAAATCGGAGGTCTTGCTTAACATCGTGTTATGCGCGGCTTCCTGTACGTTTGCCGTCTCGTCGATAATCATCGTGGAGTTACCCGCACCCACGCCGTACGCCGGGGTGCCCGAGCTATATGCAGCGCGAACCATGGGCTGTCCGCCGGTAGCTAGCACCAGGTCCGCCCTAGCCATCAGGGCTTGTGACATAGGGATGTTAACCTTGGTAAGGCACTGAAGAATGTCGGCAGGTGCACCTTCCCGTTCAAGAGCTTCCCTCATAAGTCGAACCGTTTCGAAGGAGGTCTTTTTTGCGCGGGGATGCGGCGAAAAGATCATCACGTCCCGAGCCTTGATCGCATAGACTGCGTTTCCCGCCGGAGTCAAGTCAGGATTGGTTGTCGGGATGATCGAAGCGATCACTCCAACCGGTTTTCCATACTTCACGAGGCCTTTCTCGGGAATTTCTTCGATAATTCCGACACTTTTCTGTCGCAGCGCATCGCGAAGAATGCCTCGAATTTTCATTCGCTTTCCCATGCGGCTGACTGGATCGCCAAGACCGCTTTCCAGTATTCCCATGTCGACCAGGCCCTTGAATGTCTTCTTATTAGCCACGGCCCATGCTACGGCTTGACATAGGCGATCTACTCTCGCCTGATCATAAGTCGCGATTACGGCTGCGGCTACGCGGGCTCGTTCGAGTATTCCTTCCAGTTCCTGCCGCTGCTCTTCGGTCAATTCTTTTGATTTACGCTCCGACTCTTTGCCTTTGGCTTGTCCGTGAGACTTCGTGTCGCCCAGGTGTTCACGGGTTTCCGGTTCTTGCTTCTGCTCTTCAGTCAATTCTTTCGGCATTTTCTTCTCCAGTGCCTGGCCTTAGGCTTGTCTTTGATACTGCGTCGTTTTAGACATTCGCACGTATAGATGCTTGTTATGAAAGTCTTGGAACGTCTTCCCCGTCGCTATCCGCAACTGACGGAATCGGCGGAAACTGTATTCTGCTAACCCAAAACGCCTCGGGAAATCCCGGATGTATAAAGTCTGTCACCCGGACACTGGGTCGAGCAAGCATCGTTCAGTCAACCTGCGTTGAAATTTTTCCCAGAGCTATGCTCGGAATGAAGTCGTTTTCACTGGGTTGGCAAGGGAGCCGTTCGGCTGAACGGTGGGATGCACTGGTCCTGTCATCGGAAATGCTAGGTCAAGTTTTGGCTAGTACACCGGTGGGGATGGGGACGCTGCGCCAGCAGGTCTGCCCATTCCATCAAGGCAGGAACCCTCTATAAACAGTGAAGACATACGCCAAGTGATCCTCATTACGGTGTACGCGCCATGCCCTCAGGGCATGATGTAATACATACAAAGTAGTTTTTTCTGCCCCTATAACAAGGTACTATCCGTCCCGAATTACTACTGCCTCGATGGTGCATGTCTGTGGGATCCTGCTTTAGTGATGCCGCGCGCATGGGCATCTGTTCGGGGGCCCCTAGAGGATTCATCCGCATATTTGAGGACCACAATTCTACGAAAGCAATCTTGAGGATTAGAAAATGACAACACAGACGCCTACCCTCGCCGAGGAAAGGGCGCACCTACGCAGCCAGACGAGAAAAGCAACCGCCAGCGGCTGGATTGGGTCAGCGCTCGAGTTCTATGACTTCTTCGTATACGCCACGGCGGCAGCCCTGGTTTTCCCGCAGATCTTCTTCCCTAAGGGAAACGCGAAGGTCGCTATCGTCGCATCGCTCGCGACCTATGGCGTAGGCTACGTTGCCCGCCCCATCGGCGCATTTTTTCTGGGGCACTTTGGCGACACCAAGGGCCGAAAGAACGTGCTTCTGGTCTGCATGTTCCTGATGGGCCTATCGACGATGGGCGTCGGCTTGCTGCCAACATATGCGCAAGTTGGCATTTGGGCACCGGCACTTCTGGTTGTTCTGCGTCTAGTCCAGGGCTTTGCTGTGGCTGGCGAAATCAGTGGCGCGAGTTCCATGATTCTCGAACACGCTCCCTTTGGCCGTCGCGGCTACTATTCCAGCTTTACCCTTCAGGGCGTGCAGGCCGGCCAGATCTTTGCCGCTGCAGTGTTCCTGCCGCTGGCGCACTTCATGCCTGATGCGGCATTCATGTCCTGGGGCTGGCGCATTCCCTTCTTGCTCAGCGTCTTCGTTCTCGTCGCGGGCTAC
>Ga0181528_10000397_pt1 | contig 32979 bp, 26 predicted proteins | sample PEATcosm2014_Bin_47_FD_119742 | JGI IMG/M metagenome (GOLD analysis project Ga0181528, IMG submission 119742) | Peatland microbial communities from MTU Mesocosm Facility, Houghton, MI, USA - PEATcosm2014_Bin10_10_metaG | ecosystem: Environmental > Terrestrial > Soil > Wetlands > Peat | place...
CGCTTCCGGACGGCGTCACAGAGGCCGCGCCGAGGCAAGACGACCAAACGGCCGACGTGGGCGTCGGCCCCCATTTCCGGAGGTGGCCTGGGGGTCCGCCCCACCACGAATCACGCCCTCACGCCAGGTTCCGGCGGCTTCAGCCGCAACCCGGCTTTCAGTCGGAACCCAAACCACCGCCTTATAGGCGGTGGTTGTTTAGGTCATAATGCTTGAGCACTTCGAATCCATTTGACTGGACGCGAAGTACGATAGCCGAAAGGACCTGGGCCCAAAAGCGCGAAATCGAATTGTCATAGCACTCCTCCGGACGCCAAGAAGCCGGCCCAGTGGAAGCCACGGAAGCATGCAAAGCCTGTGTCGTCAGGTGTGCGGCAGTAGTTCAAAGGCGCGCGCACGTCAGCCCTGGCTCCTGTCACTCTCCGATATCGCCGCCCCAATCCCGTCATTAGGCTCCGCCGGCGAATCGTAGGTAGACCCTCGACGGGAGCTACTTCAACCGAGGGGCGTTGTGGGACAAATTCCGGATGGCCGACCAACCATTCGGTGTACAACGGGAACTGGGCTTGCAGGATTCCTAAATCACGCTCACGGCTTCCGATAGTCAGCGCAGGAGGGGCCATCACCGCAAACCAGTTCGACAAATAAGTCCGAGCAGATCCTCCATCCGGCTCCCGTGCCGCGCCACATCGCCATATAGGTTCCTCCATAGGCGCGGCTCCCGCGCGGCCGGGTTCCGATCCAGTTGCCGTGTTCAGCGGCAAGTGGAGCAGCGTTCGAGATCTCGATCTTGTCGGGAATGCGTTCGAAACGTATCGCCGTGGGGTCGTCGAAGTCGCGGGTAAATTAGGTCAATGTAGGCTTGGCGCGACGGGACCAGGACGCCATTGCCTCTGATCATGATGAAATCAGCGTCAAGGCTGCTGGCGAATGTCTTAATGTCGTGACGTTAAATCGCTTCGTTCGAAGCCTGTCGCGCGGCGCGTATTATCGGATTCAGGGGAATTGGACTGGGATTGGGCCGCAGCACAGAAGACGCTAAAGCTCAATACGGTGAGTCTTGTGATCATAGAATCTTCTCGAAGGGCGGCAGGCAGATTCTACCGTGCGCTGGGTCCTACCACCTTCGGTCCCCCGGGAGTGTCTCCTCGCGCGGGCTTGCCAGTGGTTGCAGTGGATGCAGGCAGCGCGCCCACTTCGATCAAGGTCCACGGGGTACACGACGAACTCGCCAAGTACAAGCCAGAAGGATGGCGGTAGAAGGCGTAATAGGGGAGCTCGAAGCTCTGGGCGCCATCGACACGCCATACGGTGCTCAAGAAAACTACGTCATCACCACCGGTGCAAACAGGAAACGCTTGCGGCGGGCCGTTTATCCGGTTGAACCGATCAACAAGATCGTGATCACGTCGGCGACGCAGATGCGAAAGAGGCTGGTCATCCTGGTCGAAATGGCCTGCACACGGACGTTCGGCGCTATTTGCCAGGCGGGCGCCACTTGCTTTCCCAGCGCACGAGGGCCATGCATGTGACGTCCGCGTCCTCCTATGGAGGAAGCACGATCCATGCGCAACGATTCAAAGAATTCAATCATCCCGCTCAGGTAACGATACGGGTAGAGTCATCCGCCAAACTCCGGCGAGCTGCCACTGGTTGCTCACGCCTGCGATAATCCTTAGGCGGTTCGGGTGAGTTCTTCTGACTCGGAATCTGCGCCGTGTTCTAATACATCTCCAGGAGGCGCTGTTTTGATGCCCGATATCATTCGCCAGCTTGCCGAAAAACGTGAGGCGGCCCGGATGGGCGGAGGCGCGGCGCGCATCGCAGCGCAATACGCCAAGGGCAAACTCACCGCGCGCGAGCGTATCGAGTTGCTGCTGGATCCCGGCTCTTTCGAAGAGTGGGACATGTTTGTCGAGCACCGCTGCGTGGATTTCGGCATGGACAGTCAGAAGCCGCCTGGCGACGGCGTCGTCATCGGCTACGGCACAGTCAATGGCCGCGTCGTCTTTGTCTTCAGCCAGGACTTTACGGTCTTCGGGGGATCGCTGTCTGAATCCCATGCGCAGAAAATCTGCAAGATCATGGATCATGCCATGAAGGTGGGCGCACCTGTTATCGGGCTGAACGACTCCGGTGGCGCCCGGATTCAGGAAGGCGTGGCCTCGCTGGGCGGCTACGCCGACGTGTTCCAGCGCAACGTTCTTGCTTCTGGCGTGATTCCACAGATCTCGCTCATCATGGGCCCGTGCGCCGGCGGTGCGGTCTATTCCCCGGCGATGACCGACTTCATCTTCATGGTGAAAGACAGCTCATATATGTTCGTCACCGGTCCTGACGTGGTCAAGACTGTGACGCACGAAGAGGTCACGGCCGAGGAGTTGGGCGGCGCGATCACGCATTCCACCCGTTCGGGCGTGGCTGATCTCGCCTTCGAAAACGACGTTGAGGCGTTGATGATGGTACGCAGGCTCATCGGCTTCATCCCCTCGAGCAACCGCGAAAAGCCGCCCACCGTGCCACCGTTCGATCCCGCCGACCGCGTCGACTACTCGCTCGACACGCTGGTCCCGGACAACCCGAACACTCCTTACGACATGAAGGAGTTGATCCAAAAGATTGTTGACGACGCCGACTTCTTTGAGCTCCAACCCACCTACGCCACAAACATCATTACGGGTTTCGCCCGCATGGACGGCGCCACCGTCGGCATTGTCGCCAATCAGCCGTTAGTGCTCGCTGGCTGCCTCGACATCAAGTCCTCCGTGAAGGCCGCACGCTTCGTGCGCTTCTGCGACGCTTTCAACATCCCGGTCGTCACCTTCGTCGACGTGCCAGGCTTCATGCCCGGCACCGTGCAGGAGTATGGCGGAATCATCAAGCACGGCGCCAAGCTGCTCTACTCCTACGCCGAATGCACCGTGCCTAAGATCACCCTCATCACGCGCAAGGCCTACGGCGGAGCCTATGACGTGATGGCCTCGAAGCACCTTCGCGGCGACGTAAACTTCGCGTGGCCTTCCGCCGAAATCGCTGTCATGGGTCCCAAAGGCGCTGTTGAGATTATCTTCCGTCAGGACGCCGGCGACCCGCAAAAGCTCGCTGAGCGTACCGAGGAGTACCGCGAGAAGTTCGCCAATCCATTCATTGCCGGCAGCCGCGGCTTCATCGACGATGTCATCATGCCGCACGAAACGCGGCGGCGCATCTGCCGTTCGCTGGCTATGCTTAAGCACAAAAGGCTGGAGAATCCGTGGCGCAAGCACGGCAATATCCCACTCTGAGCACTGGAACAAAATAGGCTTTGCATGTTTTCCAAGATTCTGATCGCAAATCGCGGGGAGATCGCCTGCCGCGTCATCCGGACCGCCCGCCGGATGGGTATCCGGACCGTCGCAGTCTACTCCGAGGCCGACAGCCGCGCGCTGCATGTCCGCCTGGCGGATGAGGCCGTGGCCATTGGCCCTGCACCGCCGCGCGAGTCTTACCTGTCGATGGACCGCATCCTCGAAGCCTGCCGTAAGACCGGTGCCGAGGCCGTGCACCCCGGCTACGGTTTCTTGAGCGAGAACGCCGGATTCTGCCGCCTCCTGGAGTCCGCAGGCATCGTCTTCATCGGTCCGAAGACGCACTCCATCGAGGCCATGGGCGACAAGATCGCATCCAAACACCTGGCCGCTCAAGCCGGCGTCAACGTCATCCCCGGCGACGCAGGCGCGTTGAAGATGCCGCGCACGCCGCGCGCATTGCCGCGGAAATAGGCTACCCGGTGATGATCAAAGCCTCGGCCGGAGGCGGCGGCAAGGGCCTGCGCGTGGCCTGGAACGAGACGGAGGCGCACGAAGGTTTCGACTCCTGCGTGAGTGAAGCCCGCACCGCCTTTGGCGACGGTCGCGTCTTTGTCGAGAAGTTCATCGAAGAGCCGCGCCACATCGAGATTCAGGTGCTCGGCGACGCGCACGGTCACACGGTTTATCTGTGGGAGCGCGAGTGTTCCATTCAGCGCCGGCACCAGAAAGTGATCGAGGAGGCGCCGTCGCCGTTCCTCGACGAAGCGACCCGGCGCGCCATGGGTGAGCAGGCCGTAGCGCTTGCCCGCGCGGCCGGTTACCAGAGTGCCGGCACCGTTGAGTTCGTGGTGGACAGGGACCGGCGCTTCTATTTCCTCGAAATGAACACGCGCCTCCAGGTGGAACACCCGGTGACCGAAATGATTACCGGGCTGGATCTGGTGGAGTGGATGATTCGCGTTGCCGACGGTGAGCCTCTCGCCTTCTCACAGGGTGACATTCGCCTCGACGGTTGGGCCATGGAATGCCGTATCAATGCTGAGGATCCATTCAGGGGCTTCCTGCCCTCGGCGGGCCGGCTGCGGCGCTACCTCCCCCCTGGGGAGGAACCGGACCGCGTGCGCGTGGACACAGGCGTTTACGAGGGCGGGGAGATCCCGGTGCATTACGACTCGATGATCGCCAAGCTCATCGTGCACGAGCCCACGCGGCCCCAGGCTGTCGCGCGAATGCGCGCCGCCCTCAACGAGTTCTACATCCGCGGGGTTTCCTCCAACATCGCCTTCCAAGCCGCGCTCATGCAGCATCCGCGCTTCGTCTCGGGCGATTTCAACACGGGTTTCATCGCCCAGGAGTACGCGCACGGCTTTCACTCAAGCGACGTCATCCACGAATCGCCCGCCTTCCTGGCGGCCGCGGCCGCCGTCGCGCGCCGCCGCTACATTGCTCGCGCCGTGCGCATCAGCGATCAGACGCGCGGCATGGAGCGCAAGGTCGATTCCGACTGGGTGGTTTTGATCGGTCCGGACCGCTACGCGGTGCATCTCGACCCAATCGCCGGCGGCTATCGCGTTGTCTCGGCGAACGAGAAGTTCGATCTACTCACGGACTGGCGTTTTAGCAGTCCGCTTTTTCGAGGTACATGTAATGGGCAGCCGTTCTGCGTACAACTCGAACGCATCGGTTTGCGCTTTCACTTGGCGCACAACGGCACCGAAACCGACGCGATTGTGATGACCGTGCGCGCCGCCGAACTGCTGGCCCGCATGAAACCGAAGCCCAAGCGCGACCTAAGCCGTTTTCTGCTCGCACCCATGCCGGGCCTGTTGACTCACATCGCTGTCCAGGCGGGCCAGACCGTGAAGGCGGGCGAGCGCCTAGCCGTCATCGAAGCCATGAAGATGGAAAACGTTCTCAGGGCCGAGCAAGACGCCACAATCGCCGTCCTCCTAGCCGAAACCGGCGCCAACCTCGCGGTCGATCAGCCGATTCTCGAGTTCAAGTAGAGTCGCCGGGAACAGCCGGCAACGGTTGGCGCGGGAGCAACCGGCGACGGCCCGCACGGTTTGATCAACGACAGGCGCGGCGCTGTTGCGATAGCAGACGGGGCCACGAATCGGAACGTGTAGTCCTATCCGATGTGCGTTTCGAAAATGAGCGGCTCGCGCTGAGGCTGGCGCTTTGGACCGGTGCAGCCTCGACCTCACCGTGCCGACCGGAACGCCAAGCACCGCAGCAGCCCTCTCATAGGTCAACTCCTCGAACTCGCAAAGGACGCTGGCTTCCTTCAGCGGAAGTGGAAGATCATCCATCCCGTGCCGCACAAGAACCACGGATTCGCGCCGGCTCAGGATTGCATCGGGATCATCATCCAGTGCCGACGTCTCGCCTTCTTCGTCGTCGGCACTGGATGGGCGCCAACGGTCCCGGGTCTTGATCTGTTTCCAAATCATGTTCCACGCGATGCCACAGAGGCAGGTCGCCAGTTCGGCCCGCGTCGGATCGAAGCGTCCGACCTGTTTGGTCAAGGCTAGGAATACTTTTTGATTGACCTCCTCCGCCATCGACTTGTCCCCCCTCAGGCGTGACGAGAACCTGTAAGTCAGGCCGCCATGACGCTCGTAGATGGCGGCTATCGCATCGCCGCTGCCCTTTGCGACTGCACGCGCCAGTGCGGCATCGCAATCGGATCAACGAGTGGTTCGCCACGACCAAGCATCTGCGGTTATGGTTGCTGTCATCGCCGGAAATAGTTCCACAGTGTGCGCCAAAAACTCCAAGCTGCTCGACCTACGGCTCAGCGCTCAATGGACCGGCAGCCGATGTCCCGGCTGGAGTCCCCAGCCTCCACCCGACAACTCTCCTTTGTTTGCAACACGCTCCGCAATTTGAGATCGCGCAAGTTTGGAAGTAACTCTTTGTATAACAACTCTTTACCCATGACTGATCAATGCTGGCGGAAAACAGGCAAGGTTGCACCAAACTTGAGCCAGAGCCCAAAAAAGTCTCGAAAAGTGCAAGACTCTGGGCTAGAATCAGCAGCAATCAAGTCTTTCCGGTTGAGGACTCCAATGGATGCACGAGACCTAAATCGCCATTTCACTCGCCGTTCGTTCTTGGCTACAGCTGCAGCCAGCGCCTCGCTTTCAGGGGCGTCCAATCTGTTTGGAAACCCTGGCGGGACATCGACCAAACCCGATCCGGCGCTCGAACGACTCGGGGCCGTCGCGCTGGCGGAAGCCAAGAAGCAAGGGGCCAGCTACGCCGACCTGCGCATCGGGCGCTTCCGAATTCAGTTCTCGGGTTACCGGCTGTCCCCACAGCGGGGCAGCAACATCACCGACGAGGTTCCCTTCGTCACGGATCGGAACAACTACGGGTTTGGCGTGCGCGTGATCCTCAACGGCCAATGGGGATTCGCCGCGTCGCCCCTCGTCACGCCCGAGGAGATCGCGCGCATCACGCGTGAGGCAGTGATGGTCGCCAAAGCCAACTCAGCGGCGCAGCGTCAGCCCGTGCAACTGGCACCCACCAAGGCGTATGTAGACCGCTGGACCTCGGCTTTCGACAAGGATCCTTTCTCGGTGCCGATGGATGAAAAGCTGGAGTTGATCCATAGCGCCGCACTCTCTATCAAGAAGGATCCCAAGGTGTTCTCCGCCTTCGGCGCGCTAGGCTTCCAGTCCGAGGACAAGTACTTCGCGTCATCTGAAGGCTCCTCCATCCAGCAATATGTAGTGCGTGTTTATCCGCTTTTGAGCGCTGTGGCGGTCGATTTCCAGAAGGGCCTCTCGCGCACGCGCAATTACAGCGTTGAGCCTCAGCTTGCCGGCTGGGAAGCGATCCCCAAGGCGAATCTGGGCGAGAACGCGCCGCGAATCCGTGCCGAGGTTTTGGAGCATCTAGCAGCGCCGCCGGTTTCGCCCGGCAAGAAGGATCTGGTTCTGCTGCCAAGCCATCTCTTCCTGACGATCCATGAATCCATCGGACATTCCACGGAACTCGATCGGGCGCTCGGCTTCGAGGCGAACTTTGCCGGCACCAGTTTCCTGACGACCGAAAAACTCGGGAAATTCTCATTCGGTAGCGAATTGGTGAACGTGTTTGGCGATCGCACGAACGATCGCGGGCTCGCAACAGTCAAGTACGACGACGACGGGGTGCTGACCACTAAGTTCCCGATCATCGAGAAGGGCGTTTTCAAGCACTATCAGACCATTCGCGACCAGGCACACCTGATCGGAGAGACCGAATCGCGCGGCTGCTGCTACGCGGATTCCTGGTCGAGCGTTCCGTTTCAGCGGATGCCTAATGTGTGGCTGGCTCCGGGACCGTCGACCGTCACGCCGGATGACCTGATCTCCGGAGTTGACGATGGAATCCTGATCGAAGGCAACGGCAGTTTCTCGATCGACCAGCAGCGCTACAACTTCCAGTTTGGCGGCGATGCGTTCTGGGAGATCAAGGGCGGCAAGAAACGCGGCATGCTTTCACGCGTGGCTTATCAGGCAAAGACGACAGACTTCTGGCATGCGTGCGACGGCATCGCGGGCCCCAGCTACTGGCAGCAGTTCGGCGCGCCGAACGATGGTAAGGGCGAGCCCGAGCAGATCAACGCCGTGAGCCACGGCTGTTCGCCAAGCCGCTTCCGGCAGATCAACGTGCTGTTGACCGACTAACGAGGGGAACCGGAATGCTCAGTCAATCGGACGTCAAGAACATCATCGATCGGGTGATCGGCTACTCCAAGCTGCCCAGTTGCGAGGTAAACGTGCAATGGACCGAGGACGATTTCATCCGATTCGCCAACAATGGAATCACGACCTCGGGTTACCGCGTTACCCAGCAAATCTCCATCACGAGCACCACCGCGGACAAGCGGAGCGGCAACGCCACCGTCGGCGAATTGACGGATGAAGCGCTCAAGAGTGGGGTGGCACAGGCGGAGGGGCTGGCGGCTATCTCGCGGCCGGACCCCGAAAACATGCCCTCCTTGTCGTGGCAGGAATACCCGCACCTGAGTAATTTCGATGCCTTCACCGCGTCCGCTCGCGGAGACGTGATGATCCCGCACGTCAAGGCTGTAATCGACAACGCACTTAGCAACAAACTGATCGCGGCGGGTTTCATCCAGCGCTCCGCCAACGCCGTGGGCGTGGGGACCAAGGCTGGACTCTTTGGTTATCACAACTACACGGATTCGAGTCTTACGAACACCATGCGCAACGCGGCGGGAACCAGCTCCGGTTGGGCCTCGCAGAGTTCGGTGTCGATCAAAGACCTGAACGGCGAATCGGAAGCGAAGGTGGCCGCGCAGAAGTGTCTCAACGGGATGAATCAAAAAAAGCTGGATCCCGGCAAGTATACGGTGATTCTGGAACCAGCGGCGGTGGGCGACTTGATCGGGTGGCTGAGCTTCGCCTTCGGCGCGAGGGACGCCGAGCAAGGGCAGTCTTTCCTGAGCAAGCCGGGAGGGGGTACCCGTCTCGGCGAAAAGATGTTCCCGGAGTTCATCACCTTGCGCAGTGACCCGTTTCATCCTAGGCTGGCGTCGACGCCCTGGGCTGATTCCCTATTGCCAAACGAGAGAATTGCATGGATCGAAAAGGGCGTCGTAAAGAACCTTATCTATGACCGGTTCTGGGCGGAGAAGGCCGGCAGGAAGCCGACACCCTCCCCCAGCAATCTGGTTCTGGAGGGGCAACCGAATACCCTGGCGGATCTAATCAAGTCCGTGGACCGGGGCCTCTTGATTACGCGGCTGTGGTACATCCGCGTAGTCCAGCCGCAGACGTGGCAGTTGACTGGTTTGTCGCGCGATGGAGTTTTCCTGGTAGAAAACGGGAAGGTCAGCGATCCGGTCACAAACTTCCGTTGGAATGAAAGCCCCACGGAAGTTCTACAGCGAACAACCATGTTGAGTGAACCGATCCGGGTAACCGGCGACGAGACGGGATCTCAAATGGCGCCGGCTTTGATTACGACCGACTTCAACTTCACGAGCGTTTCTGACGCAGTGTAGGAGTGGTCCGCAGCACTAGACTCAAGCCCATCCAGGGCCGTCCTTCCGCAGGGAAAGAACTAGCGAATTGGAAGCGGCCGGCACCCGCGGTTCTCTGCGAAAACTCTGCCCCAACGACGTTTCAGTTGGCAACCCGCAAGGGGTTGGCAATCTTCAGGTCCGCGAAGTCTTTTTCGTTATCCGCTACAACGACGCAATCATTCACTTCAGCAACGGCGGCAATGATCATGTCGAGCGGGTTCCGTGGCCGACCAGCGGCCGTCCCGTCGGCCATCAACCGCGCCCAGACGAGGCCGGCCTTCTCGCCGAACGGGAGGACTCGACCGGCGAACAGTGATTGCGGGCCCTCGGGGCCAGAGAACCAACGCTCCAATTCCTTGCGCTTCTTTCCGGCAGGCTTCTCCAATAGCCCGCGCCGGATTTCAGCCACAGTCAGAGAGCAGATGAACAGATCCTCGTCGGCTTGTTCGGCCATCCCCGTTAACAGAGCTTCCGATGGCAAGGGTTTGGTGACGTTGCTGATGATATTAGTATTGAGGAGATAACGCCTCATCGATCCACCCAGCGCGCAGCCCTTGCCGGCCGTGAGAGATCCAAACCGGCGCCGACCAGAGGCGACCGGCGCAATGCACCGAGGATGCCGCCCTTCTTCGACGATTCCCCTGAGATGGTGCGGCGTACCGCGGCACGAATCTGCGCCGAATCGGGATCGTCGGTGGCGAGCCGTTTGGCGAGCGACCGAATCAGATCGCGATCGGCGTTGAGCCCGAAAACCTCGAACCGGGCCATCCCACGCTGGTTGCGGCGCTCCTGGTAGTTCTTCAACGCTCGCTTCTGTGCCGTGATAGGCTTTCGAAGCCGTATCGTTACTCACCCGCACCGCAACGGACATCTTCCCACACCTGCCCGCCGCGAACAGACCGGGCCTGACGGCATTCACCGCGACGAGTCATGGGCAACTGCTCGGCAAGGGATTCATGCAAGGCGTCGCCGGTTCCGGCTCCCTGCTCAAGGGCGAGCGCATCCCAACGGCAGCCGACTGCTATCGCTACGTCCTGAACCGGCCGGAAGTGGATGTGTGCATGACGGGGCCGAAAGGCGCGGCCCAGATGGAGCGCGCGCTCGAAGCGTTGCGTGTCGGTCCCATGAACGAAGACGAACTGGCATGGATGCGCCGCGTCGGCCGCGCGGTGTCGGGCAAATAGGCCCGGCCCCAGCGTCCAGCATGGCGCGCCGCACGGCCTCAGACGAGTTCGGGCGCGGCCGGCTTCACCACGAGATCGACGTGACGCGTGCCGAGGTAGGGGTGCTTCGCCGTCAGGCGGATTGCGCCCGCCGCTTCCCTTGCTTTGATCCACACCGCGCCGGCGCCGCCCGCGAGTGAGAAGGGATTCTCGCCTACGATCTCGCCCGGGCCGGAGATGGAGAGCGAGATCGCCGCACTGGCGAAAGGCTTGATGTTGCCGAATTCGTCGGTCACCATCAGCACCACGCGCGTGGCGTCGCGCCCGTCGCCGATCAACTCCTTGTCATCCGGCAGCACCTTCAAGTCCACATCTTTTCCGGTGCCTGAGAGCGTCAGCGTCTTCACGAGCTTGCCTTGGATGTATCCCTCGATCTTGAGATCGCCCCACGGGTTCAACGGGAAGTCGCTGAGCTTGGCCGTGAAGGGCGGATACTTCAGATGCTGGAACTGCTTGCGGTCGGGATCGAGATCCTGCGTCAGCTTGCCGTCGTAGTACACCTTGACGTGATCGCAATTCGAGAGGATCGGCACGGAGCCGACGCCGCCGCCTTCCGACTTGTCGCCCTGCGACCAGAAGAAGCCTGCCTCCAGGACGATCTCTTCCTCGGGCTCGCACTGCGATTTGTAGAAATACGCGGCGGGCTTCGGGATGCGGAAGATGTCGCTGACGCCGTGGTAGCAGATATGGTCGCCCGAGCCGAAGTTGCGGTGCGTGTTGTAGTCGAACGCGCACCAGCCAATGCCGCCCGCATAGCCGTCGCTTGAAGCAAGCTGGTCGTGCACGCGCGCATGACGGACCACATGTTCGGCCACGCGCGAGACGTTGTCGAAGCGTTTGGTCGAGAACATATGCCCGTTGAATTCGGTGTTGAGATACAGCGGATGATTCGGCGGCATCAGCGGGAATCCGAAGTCGTTCATGGTGAAGACGTCTTCCAGGAACTCCGATTCCTGGAAATAGCGGACGCCGCAGGTCTGGCGCACCTCGTCCAGCGAGTGTGCGAGCTTGTTCGTGCGGGTGTAGAAATCGTGGTTGTCTTGCGACTCGTTGATGCGTACGCCCCACAGGATGATGGACGGATGGTTCCAGTCGCGGCGGATCATCTCGCCGACGTTGCGCACGGCGAGGTTCTGCCAGGCCTGGTCGCCGATATGCTGCCAGCCGGGAATCTCTTCGAGCACCAGCAGCCCGAGCTCATCGCAAGCGTCGAGAAACGCCGTCGACTGCGGATAGTGAGATGTGCGGACCAGGTTGAGATGCAGTTCACGCCGCAGAATCCAGGCATCGCGCCGTTGCACGCGCTCGGGCATGGCGCCGCCCGCGTAGGGAAACGTCTGGTGGCGGTTCAGACCGCGCAGCTTGATGTGCTGCCCGTTGAGCATGAAGCCAGCGGGCGTGAACTTCGCTTCGCGGAATCCGACGCGCGTGGCGAGCTCGTCGTGGCTGCCATCATGGCTCGTCAGTTTCACGGCGACTGTGTAGAGCTTGGGAGTCCTCAAGTCCCACAACTCCACCGCGCCAATGCCGTCGAGGCTGACGTCGTAATGCTCAGCCGCGCCTTCAATCGCCGCCGTCGTGCTCTTGATCACCTTGGCGCCGTCGCGCAGTTCGACGCTCACGCTGGCTGGCCCATTCAAAGGACCATTGACATAGCAGCGCAGCGCCAACGCGCGGCTGTCTTCCATCGGGCGCACTTGCGTGACGCGCACGTTTTCCAGAAAGGTCTTCGGCACCACGCGCAGCGACACGTCGCGATAGATGCCGCCGAAGGTAAGGTAGTCGATGTTGTCGCCGAAGGGCGGAACGTCCTTGCGCTCCGTGGAATCGAGTTCAACGGCAACGACATTGTCGGCGTCGTACTTGAGCAGCTCCGTGATCTCGAAGGAGAACGGCGTGTAACCGCCCTTATACTCTTCGAAGGCATGCCCGTTGACGGTCACTTTGGCGGCGGTCATGGCGCCGGCAAAATCGACGAAGACGCGCTTGCCTTTCCATGCCGGCAGCGTCCTGAAGTGGCGGCGGTAGGCCGAGACGTACTGGAAGTCCTTCTCGTCGAAGCTGTGCCACGGCAGCCGGACATTGGCATGCGGAAGCGTGATCTTCTCCCACTTCGAGTCATCGAAGCCGGGCGTTTCGAATCCTTTCCCGGCCTTACCGCCGAAGAGCCAGCCGCGGGACATCTCGTAAATGCGCCTCGGATGCGCGCCCGCGGGAGAGGCAGCCTTGTTCACCGTTTCTTGGGAAGCGGCATCGAGCGCCGCCGGAACGAGAGCCGTGCCAAGGATAAATGCGCGGCGGCCGAACTGGGAATCTCTGTTCTGCATGAAAGTCACTTTGAAGAGTTAAGGTAGCATACTGGCAGCACCGCGTAGCGCCTCCAGGAACCTCGCGTTTCCTGTGATGGAAACGTTCCCATGCGCGCCGGCCAATACGAACCCGCAGCACTCAGCAGTTTCGGACGAAGCGCAGCACGGATCTCTCCATGACCGGCAAACTGGTCACCCCCCAACGATGAAGATGGGCCGTTCTGTGACCTTCGCGGCGCTGTGCTGGTGGTGATTGCGCGCACAAGCGCCGCGGTATCAGCGTCCGCGTTTTCTGAGTAGCCGCGCGCGAACAGAGCGGCCCGATACTGGGGAACGTGCGCACGGCTTTCTTCCTTTGAAGGTGACCGGTCCTCTGTCATGAAGAGAGCTGTGCTGGCAGCGGCTAAGCACGGAACGACTGCGGTCTGCAGAAGACGTGGAACAGCCCTATTGCTTCGCGTGCCCGGTGAAGGTGTCTTTTCCGAGTTCGATGTGTACCCTGGCGGAGACGATCCAAACCGGTCCGCGGTCCTGGTTGTAGGCGGGATTCGAAACCCGCTGAAGATCGAGACTTGTAAAAACTCCAGGCAGCAGGCGCACCCGGTAATAGGTCTCCGAAATGTACTCGGGTCCGTACTGCAGGCGGCCATCTCCAATCAGAAAATCATCGCCTCCGCGCGCCAGATAGAGAGCATGGACCCCGGAGATCCCGCTGGCCGTGAATTCGGTCCCCAACGTGTCGAACGGTCTGCCCCAGCGCCGTCCCGTGATCGAGATGCCGCCCGTAGCCAGACGGTCGATGGCCGTGAACTCAAAACTCTCCGTCTTTCCGTCATTCCAGCCGAGCCGGGCAAAGACGCCGATGTCCTTGGTAATCTCCTGTTCCAGGTTGAGCCCGAATCCATATTTGAGGGTCCCGTTGCGGCGAGTTGAGATCACGCTCGGAATGCCACCGCTGATTGCCGCCTCCTGAATCGCCTCGGCGTAGTTGCCCGCGTTGGCGTGGTTTTCAAAATTCAGGAGCCGGATCGTCCCGGCGTGGGTCTTGATGGCGTACCGGTATTCTCCCTCGAACACATCCCCGCGATTGCGGAGGAGTCTGCGATCGAATCGAAGCCCATTCGCCACCCTGGACATCGCGGCGCTCGCGTATCGGAAAGACCAGTTGCGGGTGTGGACCTCGTGCACCCAGCCCCAAGTGTAGCCGCGCACGTCGGCGGGATAATCCCACGCTCCGTTGTACATCACCGCCCAGCCCATGAATTGTGATCGCGGGTCATGCGAGTAGCGGTTATTGTCGAAGAAGTCGGTCAACGTAAAGCGTCCGGCGGTGACTGTGTAGCGGTTCACCGGACGCTGGCCGGCGAGCTGGTTCTCGTCGCTTTCGACCGATTCCATTTCATCGCCGAATCCGAAGTCATGAGAGACGTACAACCGGGCCACGTAGGGCTTTGGCATGGCCGACGCGACGCGCGGCAGTTCGCCATTCGAGGAATTGGCAAGGCCGTTGACTCCGCTGAATCCCCGGCCGCCGGCGATTTCCGGGTCGAAATACAGCACCGTGTTTTTCTCCAGGCGAAGCCCGAAGAACAGTGTCGTGGTCAGCGACGCATCGCGCTCCATATAGTCCTGCAGGCTGAAGGAACCCGAATATGGCGAATGAAACGTGCCGTGGTATTGTCCAATGGATGTTGCCTGATAGAACAGATTCCAGCGTTCCGGGTCGGGCGGTGCGGCTGGTGGCTGGCTCGCTTCCTGTCCCGCAACCGGATCGCCTGGCGGCGGCGTCTGCGGCGGTTGGGATTGTTCCTGGGCAGGTGCGGTCAGGCTGAACATCATCAGCGTGACCGCATAAACGGCCGTGCGGAGAGCGCGAACGTCGCGCGTCTGGTTTCTGTGTGGAAATCGTCTTGTAAGCATTATGTTCTCGCACAGGTGGCGCGCACCAGTTCTTCGCTTGCAGTGGTAGAAACATCTTCGGCGTCCACGAACTCCCAGAAAATGACGGCGCCGCCCTCCTTCTAGGATAACCGCGTTACGATCTGCCCCACGGCTTGCACGTTCGGACCGGCGATCCGCTGATACGCCGGCTCGCGTGCTGATTCGACCTGACGCCCTGCCCCCTGGTGTACGCCGCTCGGAAGACTTTTTACAATTCCGGGGAACTAGTTTTCAGCGATAGTGTCCAATTGAATGCAAGCAGAGAACCGGCAATACAGGGCCGGTTCCAGAAAGGGAGGTGCGATGATGTTCGAGCAAGCATTACTCGAAGTAGCTGGCAGAACAAACAAGGGCTGGACTGTTCTTGTATCTTCAGGAATGCAAATGGGCCTGGTCGCCGCACTCAGTGTTATCCCTTTGTTGAATACAGACCTGTTGCCGAGGACCACGCTGCAAATGATGATGGTCGCGCCCACTCCGCCGCCGCCACCTCCGCCTCCGGCTCCCGCGGCGGAGCGAGTCCCGCGGACGCATCCCGTGGCGCGACGGCAGTTCGACGGTCTCCGCCTCTCGGAGCCGGCGCGAATACCGGAGAAGATCGCCGTGCTCGCCAACGATGAACTGCCACCGATGGCAGGCAACGGGCCCGGCGTTCCCGGCGGTTTGGAGAACGGCGTCGCGGGCGGCATCAGCAACATGGCTCCGCGCTTGTTGGGAGTCCCGCCGGTCTTGCTGGCCACTGCTAAGCCGGCGGAGACCGTTGCTCCTATTCCCCGGATCACCGTGGGCGGCCATGTTCAGGAGGCGCTGATCATCCACAAAGTGATCCCTGTGTACCCGCCGCTAGCCCGGCAGGCCCGCCTCTCCGGCACCGTGCGGTTTACCGCTATCATCGCGAGGGATGGAACCATCCAGAATCTGACGCTGGTTTCGGGCCACCCGCTGTTCGTACCGGCGGCCACGGATGCGGTGAGACAGTGGCGCTACCGCCCGACGCTATTGAACGGGGATCCGGTGGAGGTGATCGCGCCGATAGAGGTGATATTCATTCTAAATTAGTAGCCATCCCGCAGAGACTGGCTTGCCCTGTCCCCAAACTAGTGCCGGGACTGCGTGATGTGGTGTTTTTGTGGACCGATCTCTCACGGATGCGCTCTGCGTGGAACGGAGCCGATCTGAAGATCGGCGTCCCCAGGGGCGTGGTCACAGTCGCGGCTCCGTTCCGGTCGGAGCCGCGCCCGTCAGGAACCGCCTGGATCGACAAAACAGACAACAAAAAAGGGCAGCGCCCGAAGGCCTGCCCCTTTTGATTTCGTGAAGAGACGAAAAACTATTTCGCCTTCTTCTGTTTCTGCTGGCCCACGCGGACCTTAAACTGCTTGTTCTGCATTTCTTCCCACGCCTTCCAGTCGAAGCGCTTTTTCGCGTCTTCGAGGTAGGCGTCGGTGTCCGTGCCCTTTGGTACGACAGCCATTAGCGTCGCCCACTGGCCTGACGGACCCTGAATACGAAATCGACGGACATTGGGGATCGCCATAACGCTACTAATATAACACGGCGCCTCCCCGGTAAGCATCGTCAGGAAAGCAGGTTCCGGAGGGCCGGCGCGAGTTCCGGCCAGGAGAACTGGAATCCGGATTGGGTGGCAACCCCCGGGATGACGTGCTGGCTGCCGAGGATCACGCTCGCCATCTCTCCATACATCAGTCGCATGGCGAAGGCGGGAACAGGGATCACGGCAGGCCTGTGGAGCGTCGCGCCGAGGACGCGCATGAACTCACCATTGCGGACGGCTCCCGGCGAGACGGCGTTGACAGGTCCTCGGACTGCGGGGTCTTCCACAGCCCAGGAGAACAGGCGCATCAGGTCCTCACTGTGGATCCACGAGAGCCACGCCTGCCCCCCGGCGATGGGGCCGCCCAGCCCCAGGCGGACCGGTGGCAGCATCGTGGCGAGCGCTCCTCCGCGAGGGTGAAGAACCACGCCGATCCGCACGCAGACGACGCGGATTCTTAACTCGCCCGCAAGCCACGCCGCACGCTCCCACTCCACGCAAACCTCGGAGAGAAATCCTGAACCGGGATGCGCATTCTCGCTCAGCAACTCATCGGCCCGGTCCCCGTAGTAGCCGATGGCCGACGCGCTCACCAGCACCTCCGGCCGGCGGGTGAGATCCGCAAGAGTCTCCACCAGCGTTTGGGTGCCCAGCTCCCGGCTGGACCGGATACGCCGCTTCGCCTCCGGGCTCCAACGCTGGGCGACCGGTTCGCCCGCCAGGTGGATGACGGCGTCCGAGCCTTCCAGCGACTCCCGGGGAGGCGCGCCGGAGATCGCATCCCAGGCGAACCAACCCGGCTGGGACGGCGCTTTGCGGCTCAGGCAGCGCAGTTCGTGACCGCAAGCGGTGAGGTGGCGGCGCAGTCCGCCCCCGATCAGCCCGGTCGCTCCGGTGATAGTGATTCTCATGGTGCGAAGAAGCCCAAGTCGAGGTTACTCCAGTTTGGAACTGTTGAAAACGCGGGAATGTCTGCCGAAGACAGGCCGACCAGGGGGTGTCGGCCGCGGACGAGGGCGTCCGCCCTACCTGGTGCGCGCCCGAAATGCGGCTTTCTTTCAAGCGACCTTGAACGGGTCGCGGCCAGTCCGCTCCAGATCGGCGATCTCTCGGAGATACGCATCCACGCCGGTCTTGCGCTTCATACCGTCGTAGGACATGTAGCGGATGCTGCCAAAGATGGGCCGGGTCTGCCAGGGCCGGTCGTGCAGGCCGAAGCACCAGAGAATCCCGGTGGACGTGTTCGGATCGCGGCCGTCCAGGGCGTAGCGGTCGTGGATGCGAACCATCGTCTCCAGAGCGGCCTGGCAGGTGGGCGACCATTCGATGATCTTCTTGCCCCAGTACATGCGGTAGTAGCCGTGGATCTTGCCCCTGAGCAGCATCTCTTTCTGGCAGGCATTCCAGAGCGGGTCGTGTGTCTGCGCCTGCTCAAACTGCGCGTAGCTGTAGCTCGGCTCGCGCAGGTCGCCGGCATGTTGCGACAGCGTTTGCTGCGCCCAGGCGGGCAGATTCTCAAGGCTCGCGGGCGCCTCGACGTGCCGCGTGAAATTGAAAGAAAGTTCGCGGCGGACGATCAGTTCCTCCAGAAACTCGTCGGCAATCAAGTCGTTCTCTTCTGCATGGCGCTTCGCCGCCAACGCGATCTCGAGCGACGAAATCTGGCCAAAGTGCAGGTAGGGACTCAGCCCTGATGTCGCGTGCGCGGAAGGCTCATTGCGCTCGCGGGCGTAGCGCCTCAAGTTCCGTTCGAGGAAAACGCGCAGAGCCTGCTCGGCGGCGAGCCGGCCTCCGGCAAAGCTGATCGACGGAGCAACCGAGTGGTCAATCTCGCTGGCGGCCACGAGCGACGGGATCTCGCTCCCGGTCACGGTGGTGTGCCAGACAGGGAGCGGCAGATCCCATCTGTGCGCCACCTCGACTGGCGGGCAGGGCTTCAGGTATTCCGGCAACAGTTTTCGAATCTTGGGACGAATCGTGTACGCCGCATACTCGCGCTTCTCCAGCCGGTTCATGGGCACGACGCAACTCGAATCGACCACCTCGTAGAGCACATTCAGTTTCGCGGGCACGGAGGCGTTGTGCCGCGCAGCGACGAACGTGGGGTAGTCGTCGGACACGACGCAGGCGGCGGCGTCCGCCAGCCGGTAAAGGACGTCATTCGGATCGGATGCGCGCCGGCGCAGGTAGAAGCAGTAGCCGATGCCGAGTTCTTTGACCCGCCGCACCTGCTCCGCTACGCCCTCCAGAATGAACGCGTGCAGACGGTCGTTCGCGCTTGGATACGAGCACGTCAGCGCTTCGTAATACAACACGGGAAGCCCGAGTTCGTTGGCCCGGTTCACGGCGTGGAGCAAAGCGTGATTCGAGTCCACGCGCCGGTTCATCTGCGACCAGTAAAGGACGTAGCTGGCCTCGGGGCGGATGGGCGACTTGTTCAGTGCGCGAACACGTTCCTGCACAGCTTCATTGATGTACGGGCTGGACGTGCGGGTCTAGGCAATTGAACCAGTTAATCAGCGTGCGGGAATGTCCTGGGCGTCCGCAGTGGTCCCCGTCTTGAGGGGATTCACCATGTGGTGCTGCTCGTAATAACCCGGCTGAACGCGCTCGACGATCTGCGCCGTGCTGCGCTCGATCATCGTGAAGAACGGACGGGGCGTGATGCCAATCCAGAACGCGGCGATCAGCAGCGGAGCGAAGACGATCACCTCGCGCAGGTTCAGGTCCTTCAGCGACTTGTTCTTCTCGTTCAGTTCGCCAAGCATCGTCCGCTGGAACAGCCAGAGCAGGTAGCCGGCGCACAGCGCGATGCCCAGGCCGCAGGCCAAAGCCCAAAGAACCGAAACCTCGTAAGCGCCCTTCAGGATGGTGATTTCGCCGATGAAGCCGTTCAACGGAGGCAGGCCCATGGAACTGAGTGCGGCGATCAAAAACACCGCGGTGAAGACGGGCATCACGCGGTAGAGTCCCGTGTATTCGGCGATCTCGCGCGTGTGGCGGCGCTCGTAGACGATGCCGACGATGAGGAAGAGCATGCCCGTGGAAACACCGTGGTTGATCTGTTGGATGATCGAACCGGAGATGCCGGCCGGATTCAGGCAGATAATGCCGAGGGTGCAGAAGCCCATGTGGCTGACCGACGAGTACGCTACCAGCTTCTTCCAGTCCTTCTGCATCAGGCAGACCAGCGCGCCGTAAATGATGGCAATGATGGAGAGGCTCGCAACGATGCCCACCACGCGAGGGTCTTTCGCCGTGTCAGGCAGGAGCGGCAGAGAGAAGCGCAGCAGCCCATAGGTGCCCATCTTCAGCAGGATACTGGCCAGGACCACCGAGCCGGCCGTCGGCGCTTCGGTATGCGCGTCCGGCAACCAGGTGTGCACGGGCCACATCGGCACCTTCACGGCAAAGCCGATGAATAGCGCCCAGAAGACCCACCATGCCTCGCCGGAGCTGAGCTTCACGGCGATGAGGTCGGTCATGTCGAAGCTGTAGTGGCCGAACTGGTCGTAGTACTGGAAGTAGAGCTTCAACACGCCGAGCAGCATGAGCATGCTGCCGACCAGCGTGTAAATCACGAACTTCATGGAAGCGTAACCGCGCCTCTGGCCGCCCCAGATCGCGATGATGAAGTACATCGGGATCAGGGTCAGTTCCCAGAACAGGAAGAACAGCAGCAGATCGCGAGCGGCAAAAACGCCCAGCATGCCGAACTGCAACAGTAAAAACTGCCCGTAGTATTCCTTCAACCTCTCGCTGATCGCCCTCCAGCTCGAAAGCATGGCGAGGAATCCGATCAACGTGGTCATCAGGATCAGGAGGGCCGCATACCCGTCCACGCCCAGGTGCCAGGAGGCGCCGAGCGACGGAATCCAGCTTACCCGTTCCTCAAACTGGAAATCTGCCTTGGGGTTAAAGCTGAACCAGAGCGGCAGCGAAACAACGAATCCAGCCAGGAAAACTGCGTTTGCCCAGAGCTTTATTAGCCGTTCTTGTGTGGCAGGTATAAAGAAAAGGACGAAAAGCCCGATTAAGGGAGTGAGGAGGATAAGGCTGAGGAGGTGACCCATATTGGCAGAACCAGCCAAAAGGTCATTCTAACCTAGCAGGCGCACAAATGGAGGAGTTTATCCTGAATCACCATCCACGGCGGAACGAACCTTTTGGGCGTCCTCGACTGTGCGGGCTTGATTTCGCGCGATCTGGCGCCGTGAACCGGAAGGAATACCTAGCCGAACGGCCGCTGGATTGCAGCACGCTCCGGAGAGATGCCATCAGGTCGGAGCACTTTTTGAATATGGGGTACTTCCGGTTTCGCCCACCCGGCCCGTCTGCCGCGGGCCAACCCGTATTCCTCACCTGGATACTCCACGAGAGTGTCCCCGATGAGCGGCTTATCGCCCCGGCCGCAGCGCCATCCTGGGAAGCGTTTGCTTCGGCAGACCGCTTCCTGGACGAAGCGCGAACCGGCCCGCTGTATCTCCGTCAACGCGAAGTCGCGGCGATGGTGGTGGAAACCGCCCGCGCATACGGTTCGGCTCTCCGGCAATACGACCTGCACTCGTTCGTCGTCATGCCGAACCACATCCACCTGTTGCTCACCCCGCTCGTAGATCTGACAAAGCTGACACAAATCGTGAAAAGCGTCATCGCTCGGCGGGCAAACGAGCTATTGGACCAGTCGGGTTCGCCCTTCTGGGACGAGGAGAACTGGGAGCACCTCGTCGGCGACAGCCACGAGTTCGGCCGGATCCGCCAGTACATCGAGCGCAACCCGGTGCCCGTCGGCATGGCCCGGGAAGCGGCGGATTATCCCTATTCGAGTGCGGCCCGCGAAAAGCTCGCGCAATCTGCCTGAGGAGAGCGTGATTCAGATGCAAGAGCGCTGCGCGATCGATGCAGGATCTGCGCACGTTCCAGGATGGGGCCGCCGGCCGAGCGTCTACTCCCTTGGTGCGATGCCGAGTGCGCGCATTTTCTTATAGAGATTGCTGCGCTCCAGGCCGAGCGCCTCGGCGGTGCGGGATACGTTGCCGCCGGACTCTTCGAGCTTTTTGAGAATGTAGTCCCGCTCGGCCGCCTGCCGCACATCGTGCAGGCTCGCGGGGCGGTCGGGACCGCGCGATGCGTCCGGCTTGCGGGTAACCGGCAGAGGGATGTGTCGCGCATCGATGCGGATTTGCGGATTCATGATGACGATCCGCTCCATCAGGTTCTTCAACTCGCGAACGTTGCCGGGCCAGGTGTAGAGCTGAAGTATCTCGATCGCCTCCGGCGTCAGTTCCTTATGTTTCCGGCCGTAGGACGTGGCAAACTCGTGCAGAAAGTGCTCCGCCAGCAGGGGAATGTCCTCGACGCGTTCGCGTAAAGGCGGAACGGCGAAAGGGATTACATTCAGGCGGTAGAACAGGTCCTCGCGGAAGTTGCCGCGTTCGATCTCCTCCTCCAGCGTTTTGTTGGTTGACGCGATGACCCGCACGTTGGTCTGGACGGTTTCGGACGAACCGACAGGCTCAAAGCGCTGCTCGTCCAGGACGCGCAGGACCTTGGCTTGGGTGCGCAGGCTCATGTCTGCGACCTCATCGAGGAACAGCGTCCCTCCATGGGCCTTCTCGAATTTGCCCGACTTATCCTCGTTCGCCCCGGCAAAGCTCCCCTTGCGGTGGCCGAACAACTCGCTCTCGATCAGATCTTCGGGAATGGCGGCGCAATTCAGCTCGACGAAGGCCGCTTCGGCGCGCGCGCTGCAGGCGTGGATGCCGTGGGCCACAAGCTCTTTGCCCGTGCCGCTTTCCCCGTAAATCAGCACGCGGCCATTGGTCGGCGCCATGAGGGCAATCTGCTGGCGCAGAGCCTTCATCGGAACGCTCTCGCCGATGATGGCCAGGTTGCCGCGTCCGATGGTCCGCAGTTCCCGCAATTCCAGGCGTAGCCGCCGTTGTTCGATGGCGTTCCGCACGACGACCATCACCTTTTCGATGGTCAGAGGCTTCTCGAGGAAGTCGAATGCGCCCAGCTTTGTGGCGCGTACCGCGGCTTCGATACTGCCATGGCCCGAAATCATGACGACTACAGGCCGCTCGGGATCCGCGCGCTGCTCAATCCGGTGAAGCACCTCAAGGCCGTCGATGCCGGGCATCCATACGTCGATGAGCGCGACATCAAATCCTTCGCGATCAAGTACTTCGAGGCATTCTTCTCCGCTGGCGGCAACGGCTGTCTCAAAGTCCTCATCTTCGAGAACACCCGAGAGGGACTCCCGAATGCCGGGCTCGTCGTCAACGACCAATATGCGATTGCGTTTCATTTGAGGCTAACCCGGCGTAACCGTCGTCCTGGGGTGCGGTTCGCTCCCGGCGGAGTGATATGCCGGCAGTTCAATGATAAAGCGTGCGCCGGCCGGGCGGTTATCCTCGACGCGGATGGTGCCCCGGTGTTCACTGACGACATTGCTCACAATGGCCAGGCCGAGCCCCGTACCGCGTTGCTTGGTGGAGAAATAGGGCAGAAAAAGTTTGGACTTGTCCTCCGTGGAAATGCCACAGCCCGTGTCAGAGATGCAGAGTTCGACGGTATCCGGCGCAGCCAATGAAGTGGAGATCGCGAGTTCCTTGTAGGGAACGTCCTGCATTGCCTCGGCCGCGTTGTCGACGAGATTCACCACCACCCGTTTGAACTGTCCCGCATCCAGGCGAACCGGGGGAAGGCCGGCGGCGAGATCAACCCGCATGGTCACGCCGCCCAATCGTCCCTCGAACACGGCCAGCGCGTCGCGTACCGCTGCGTTCAAATCGGCCTTCACCGGATGCGCCGAGGGGAAGCGGGCGAATTGGGAGAACTCATCGGCAAGAGTCTTGACGCTGTCCACTTCCCTGCGGATCGTGTCACAGCACTTCTCGACGATCAGCCGCACTTCCGGAGGCGGGTTCAGCTTATCGATCTGGCGTTGGATCCGCTGGGAACTGAGCGCGATCGGCGTCAGGGGGTTTTTCAGTTCGTGGGCAATCCGGCGCGCCACCTCATGCCAGGCCTCCGCCTGCTGGGCGCGCAACAAATCGGTCGTATCCTCAATGACGATCACGTAGCCGCTCGTCACGCCGGGCGAAAGGGCCGCCACCGTCACCGAGAGATGACGGCTGCCTCCGGCTACGGGGAACTCGATCTGGCGCGAAGAGGAGCCGGTCCGTCGCGCGCTCTTCAGAAGCCGCCCCAAATCCGCGCCCATGTCCGCGGGGATCAGCTCGGCGAGGTGCTGCGGATCCGCCGCGCGCGGGAAGATATTGTGGAACGCACGGTTCGTCAGGCGGACCGTGCCATCGGCGTCGAGAGAAACGACGCCCGAGGGAATGCTCTCCAGAACCGCCTCAATGAATCGCCGCCGCCGCTCCAACTCGTTACGGTTGGTCTCCAGATCCTGGGTCATCTCATTGAAGGCCCGGACCAGGGTTGCGAATTCGTCCGTCGCGGCAACCCGCACGCGGTAGGCCAGGTTTCCCCCGCGAACGGCGCGCGCGGCGTCGAGCAGGGCCGTGACGGGATTGGTGATCTGGCGCGCGAGGAACAGGGCCACCCAAACCGCGACAAAAAGCACGAACAACGAGATGAGAACGAGGAGTTGCAGGTAGAAACGCCGGATGCCCTTACGGGTGGCCGCCAACTGGTCGTAGTCCGCGATCTGGCTGCGCAGCGCTCGCTGGGTTTCGTCGATGTCGAGAGGCATCCGCACAACGACGACCGCTTCTCCAAGCCCGGGGATTGGCGCCCGGCCTTGCACTTCCCGGCCGGAAGCGTTTGATTCGCCCTTCTGTCCAGCCGGCGGCTGAGAAGCTTCGCATACCATGATCTGGCCGCCATCGGTTCGCTGGATCCACGCGCGCTCTACGCCGGTACCTGAACAGGCGCCGGCGAAGAATTCGGCCGGCAGGTGCCCGGATTTGACGAAGTCCTGAGTTTCGTCCGCATCGGCCAGCCACAGGGCGAGCGCGGAGGCGCGTTGATGCGTCTCCTTTTCGAGCGTCGCCCCAATATTCTCGAGACTCAAGCGAACGTTTTGCGCCGGACGGCTGAACCACTTGTCGAGATTTCGGTTGAGCACCTCGACGCTCCACAGCACCTGAAACATGGTCGGCAGGAAGCACAGACTCAGCGCCGCCACCAGGATCTTCGTACGGATCTTCGAGCCTTCGACGCCAGCCCGTCGCGCGATGTAGAGCTTGATGGCGTCCCGGAACAGGATGAAGCCGAGCAAGACCGTGAGCAGAAACGTGAGGGTCGAGAGGCCCCAGTAAACGTAAGTCTGCTCGGGACTCGTGGGGCCGTATTCTCCGGTGCTGAACGAACCCTGATAGAGAACCACAGCCAGCAATACGCTCAGCAACCCGATGCCAGCGCCGAATTTGACTTTGTGGCTCACTTGGGGCGAAATGTCCTGCTTTGAAGATTATAGGCGGTTCCGCCCGGCGCGGGCTCCCTGCAGGCTGACCGGGGCGGACCCATTGGGTCTATCCGCCGGCCGCCCGGGCGTTGGACAATGAAAGGCATCCCTCCGGGATGCTCACTACAAATGCGCCGAGTTTTCTATCTCATCTGCGCCCTCATTGCCTACGGGTCGTTGTATCCGTTCCACTTTGTCGCGCGCGCTTCGCCTCTGGGCGTCCTCGCCGTATTCGCGGATTCGCTCCAGTTCACTCTGGACCGGAGCGAAATCCACGACCTGCTGGTGAATCTGCTGATCTACATCCCCGTGGGTTTTTTCTACGTACTCGATGAACGCGATCGTCGCCCCGCCTGGAGGCGCTGCCTGAATGCGACCCTGGCTGGCGCGGCCCTATCGCTCTGCATGGAGACGGCCCAGTATTGGTTTGCGCCCCGCTGCCCAAGCCTGATCGACCTGCTTACAAATACGATCAGTGCGGGCGCCGGGGCGATCCTGGGCGTGGTCTTCGCCCATCGCGCCCGCCATGCGTTCGATTCTCTGACCGAGACTGTGCTCGGCCACCCGTCGTCGGCACTGTTTCTGGGGATCCTGTGGTTTGCGACGTTCTTCAATCCCGGCGATTGGGGCGGCCCTGGCGCGGTGCAGCACATCCGGGCCATGCTGGCTGCGCCGCATTTCGCTCCCGGCCACGTCTTTGTCAGCTTCAGCCAATGGCTGGGGCTGGGCGCTCTGGCTGCGGCGGTCCTCGGGCGGAAGCGCGCGCCAGCGGTGTTGTTGTGGGCCGGCCTCGCCACGCCGTTGCGGTTCGTTGTTCCCGGACAGCGTCCCGAACTGCATGAATTCCTTGGGGCGGCGGCGGCTATCGGCGTCTGGTATGCGCCTGCGTTCCGGAAACGGCTGAGCACGGGAATGATCGCGTTCCTGCTCGCCAGCGGCCTGGTGGTGGAAGAACTGCGGCCGTGGCACTTCTCCAGCCACGCTGGGGCTTTCCTCTGGATCCCCTTCCGGTCCATGCTCGGCTCCGCCGATTGGGCGCCGACGCTGCTGGTGCTGTTCCGAAAATCGGCCGTCTACGGGACAACGGTTTGGGCGATGGCCCGTGCCGGCCTCGGAGTGCCGGGAGCGACAGCGTTCGTCGCCCTTCAGCTCACCGTCCTGGAGATGGCGCAGATCTTCCTTCCAGGGAGAACAGCCGAGACAACCGATCCGATTCTGGCCGTGGTGCTGGGCGTGATCCTACTCCAGTTCGACCGCAAGTTCGGCGCGGACCCCGGCGCTGGCAACGCGCTGCCGGATCCGGAGGTCCGGACACCCCCGGCGGCGCCACGGCCGGCAACTCCCGGCATTTGGACCGGCGGGCGACGGCCAGGGCTATGAGCATTGCGGAACGGCGCGCGAGCTGAAGAGCGGAAGGCTTCAAACGGACCAGGATCCGCTCTCCTGCGTCGTACTGCATGCGGTGAACGGTTCTTCATGAACAGACTGGGTCACGACTGCGGCGAGTCTTTCAGCGATCTGCAGCGTCGGCCGTAAACTAAACACCCAAAATGCTTTACCGTTGATATCGGGCCGAGCCCCCGCATCCCAGCGCGCGCGGTGGCGCCCGGCGCGAGCAGGCTCTTGCGTGATGAGCCGTAAGAAATCAAATCCTGAGGCAAAGCGCGGACCGGCCCCCGAACCTGCCGAGGCCGACCGTCTGGATGCCGCCGTCTACCAGATTCTGCAGAAGCTCAAAGCGGGCACACCGGTGCGCTTGCCGGGGCTGGGCGTTCTGCGCCCCGGTCCTAAGAAATCGGTGCTGTTCGACGTACTTCAGAGCGGCGAAACCAAGGTGGAAACCGATGCCAGCAAAAAGCCAAGCCGCCGCTGACTCCCAATCTCTGCCGCCGCCCGCGCGGGACCTGGCATCTGCGCGCCACGTGGCCGCCGTCATCCGCACCTGCCTGAAAGAAGGCCGCCGCGTCGAGATCGAGCGCCTGGGCGAGTTTCGCCCGGTCTGCGGAGGCGGCTTCCGGTTCGTGCCGGAACGCCGGCCGAGCGTCTTCCTGGCCTATGTCAGCGAGGATGCCTCCCGGGTGGAACACCTCTGCGAAGTCCTGGAAGGCGCCGGCTTCGACGCCTGGATGGATCGCCGAAAGCTCCTGCCCGGGCAGAACTGGCCGCGGGCCATTGAGCGCGCCATCGAGAACGCCGATTTCTTTGTGGCCTGCCTGTCCCGCCATTCCGTGAACAAGCGCAGTTGCTTCCAGGGGGAGATGCGCTTCGCCCTCGATTGCGCACGGCGGGTGCCGTTCGACCAGGTCTACTTCGTGCCGGCCCGGTTGGAAAACTGCTCGATTCCTTTGCGGATTGAGCAGCAACTGCAGCGCGTCGATCTGTTCCCGGATTTCGACGCTTCCGCCAAACGGCTGGTCAGCTTCATCCGCTCGGAAATGCGGCGGAGGCGGGCGGTGTGAGGCCGGCTCAGTAACCCATGATGTGGTAGCCGGCGTCGACGTAGATGACGTTGCCGGTGACGCCGCGGCCGAGGTCCCCGGCCAGGAAAACGGCCGTGTCCGCCACTTCGGCCGGGTCGGCATTGCGGCGCAACGGCGCCTTGGCCGCGACGAAATCGAGGATGGTCGAGAAGTCCTTGATGCCGCGCGCCGAGGCGGTCTTGATGGGACCCGCCGAAATCGCATTCACGCGAATGTTCTTCGGCCCCAGGTCGGCGGCGAGGTACCGCACGCTGGCCTCCAGAGCGGCCTTAGCCACGCCCATCACGTTGTAGTTCGTAATGACCCGCTGCGAACCGAGATAGGACAGGGTCATGATGGAGCCCCCGTCCACCATGGCGGGAGCCACGGCCCGGGCGACGGCTACCAGCGAGTAGCAACTGACCTCATGGGCCAGCAGGAAACCTTCGCGCGAGGTCTCCGAGAACGGGCGGGCAAGATCCTCACGATTGGCGAAAGCGATGGAGTGGACCACGGCATCCAGCTTGTCGCCTTCCGCGAGCAGGATCTCGGAAAGGTGCCGGATGTCGGCCTCCTGCGTCACATCGCACGAGAGAATCCGCGAGGCGCCGAGTTCATCGGCCAACTCCTCAACCGTATCCTTCTGCCGGTCACCCTGGTAGGTCAGGATCAGGTTCGCGCCTTCCCGTCGGAACGCCTTCGAGATGGCGTAGGCGATACTCCACCGGTTAGCGAGGCCGAGAACCAGGGTGCTTTTGTCCTTGAGAAGCTGAGACATGAATTCTCCATTATACCGAATGGACTTTGCAACTCGGCGCAAACACAAGGGTTGCGCACCCTGGCGGATGGTTCAGCGGATGGGCGCAGGCGCGCCGCCGGCTTTCAGGCTGCGTTGTGAGGCGTCCATGAATTCAAACATCTCCAACGTTTCCTGTTGCGGCACCGGGGACACGCCCGTATGGAAGAACTTGAGGATCTCCACCACCAGCGCCCGATAACCGGTGTAAAGATCCTTCTCGTTCGTGCGCACCTCTTTGGGAGAAAAGACCGTGGCGCCGTAGGACGAGTAGGGCCGGATCAGACGGACTACACCGATCTTGCCATCCTTCCAACGCCCGGTGATCACATCCTGATCGGCCGTGGAAACCCGCGAGACCTGCTCGCAGCCCGGCCCGAGGATCGTGTACAGCATCTCGACGCCATGAATGCCGTACCAGCTCAGATCCAGTTCATGGTGCGCTTCCTGCGGACCGGGCGCCCAGACGGAAGCGCCATTCAGGCCCGCAATGCGCAGCGCGGGGATCCCGTCGCTGAAACGCAGAGAGGACGACGTGAACCACGGCACGCCGGCTTCCTTGGCGGCCTTCGCGATTTCGAACGCGTCCCGCAACGTGGAGGCTAGCGGCTTGTCGATGAAGACCGGCTTGTGGCCCTTCACGATCTCCCTAAACAGGGCGAGGTGCGGCCGGCCATCCACGCTTTCCAGCAGCACGGCGTCCACTTTGCTCAGCAGCGTCGCAATGTCGGGCACGATTTCCACGCCATATTTCGAGTGGAGTTCGTCGGCGTACTTGTCCACCCGGCTGGCGCTCTCTTCAATATCCGGGCTTCCGCCCTTGTAAGCGGCGACGACTCGCGCACCCGGCAAGTAATCCTTCGCGGCCGGATCGTTCAAGATCGACGTGAACGCAACGGCGTGCGACGTGTCCGTGCCCACAATGCCCAGGCGCAGATCGGCGCTGAAAGCCAACGGGCCGGCGCACAACAGTATTCCAGCAGTCAGCAAAAAGTAAGGCTTCAATTCGGGATACCCCCCAGGGGGCATTGTACACTGAGGGTTTCCCGTGGACCTCGCGACTCCGATCACCTACGTCAAGGGCGTCGGTCCACAGCGTGCCGAAGCGCTGGAAGCCAAAGGGCTCGCCACGGCCGGCGATCTCCTCTTTTACGCCCCTTTTCGCTACGAAGACCGCACGAACGTCAAGCCGCTCGACGCGCTCGCGCCGGGCGAGATGGCGGCCGTGATGGCCACCGTGCATTCGGTCGCCACGCCCAAGCTGCGCCGCCGCAATCTGGGCATCGTGGAAGTTGTCTTTACCGACGGAGTGGGCGGCCGGCTGCTGGGCAAATGGTTTCACGCCTCGTCGTTTCTCACGAAGATCCTGGAGCCCGGAGTGCGCGTCGCGCTTTACGGCAAGGTGGAGTTCGACACGTACTCGCGGGAGCTATCGATGATGCACCCGGAGTACGAAGTGCTGCGCGGCGACGACGAGGAGGGCGACGAGAGCCTGCATACGGGCCGCATCGTGCCGGTCTATGAAGCCGCGGGCAAGATGAACACGCGGCTGTTTCGCGCGGTGCTGAAGCGGCTGACCGACCAGTTGCCGCCCATGAGCGACGCACTGCCCGAGCAGATCCGGCGCCGGCTCGGTCTGCCCGGTCTCGAAACGGCCGTCCGCGAACTGCACTTCCCTCCCCCGGGTACAGATCTCCGCCTGCTCAACAACTTCCGCTCCCCGGCCCAGGGCCGCATGATCTTCGAGGAGTTCTTCTGGCTGGAGACGGGCCTGTCGCTGAAACGGCGGCAGGCTCAGACCGAGCATGGCATTGCCTTCGCGCTCACCGACCGCGTGCGCGAGCAAGTGAAGAAGATGCTGCCCTTCAAGCCCACTCCCGCGCAAAAGAAGGTGCTCGGCGAGATCGCCCGCGACATGGCCGCGCCGGTCCCGATGAGCCGCCTGCTGCAGGGCGATGTCGGCAGCGGCAAGACCATCGTGGCCGCCCAGGCGGCGGTCATCGCCGTCGAGAACGGGTACCAGGCCGTACTGCTCGCGCCCACCGAGATCCTCGCCGGCCAGCACGCCGTCAACTTGCGGCGGATCTTCGAGCCGCTCGGCTACCGCATCGTGCCGCTCACCGGCTCGATGACGAAGAAGGAAAAGGAACTCGTCAAGCGCTCGCTCGCTTCCGGATACGCCCAGATCGCTGTCGGCACGCACGCGCTGCTCGAAGAGGACGTCGAGTTCCACAAACTCGGTCTCGCCATCATCGACGAGCAGCATCGCTTCGGCGTGATGCAGAGGAAAGCCCTCCAGCAAAAAGGCGTCTCGCCGGACGTGCTGGTGATGACCGCGACGCCAATTCCGCGCACGCTCGCTTTGACCATCTACGGCGACCTCGACGTGTCCACGATCGACGGCATGCCTCCGGGGCGCAAGCCGATCCAGACGTTCCACAAGACGCACATCGAGATCGAGCAGGTCTACAGCTTCGTGTTGCGCGAAGTGCGCAAAGGACGGCAGGCCTACATCGTCTACCCGGCGATTGAAGAGTCGGAGACCGTCGCCATGAAGGCGGCGCAGAAAGCCTACGCGGATCTCTCCACGCACGTGTTCCCCGAGTTGAAGGTCGGTCTGTTGCATGGCAAGCTGCCCACGGAGGAGAAGGAAGCAACGATGGCCGCATTCGCGCGCGGCGACGTGCAGGTGCTGGTCTCCACCACCGTGATTGAGGTCGGCGTGGATGTGCCCAACGCGACTGTCATGATCGTCGAGAATGCGGAGCGCTTCGGGCTGGCGCAGATCCACCAATTGCGCGGCCGCGTGGGGCGTGGATCGGAGCAGAGCTATTGCGTCCTGGTCACCGAGAAGCTGAACGATCTGGGCCGCGAGAGGATCCGGACTCTCGTGGACTCCTGCGACGGGTTCAAAATCGCCGAGATGGACCTGCGTTTGCGCGGGCCCGGCGAGTTTCTGGGAACCAAACAATCGGGGCTGCCGGTGTTCCGCATTGGCAACCTGATCCGGGACTCCGAGATCCTCATCCTGGCGCGGCACGAGGCACAGAGTTTTGTGACGCATCCGCCTTCGGCGGAGGCTCTTGAAGAGGCGTTGCGCTACGTCCACGACCAGTGGCAGCGCCGCTACGGCCTGGCGCTCATCGGCTAGTGTGGGGCGGACCTCCAGGTCCGCGCGGGCTCTCCAGAGCCCGCTCCGCAACTAACCTCGGTGCAAGCTCTGGAGCGCCGCCCCACTCAGGCGAGACGTTCTGATTCTGAGTGGAGCGAGAATGGAAGGATTATGCGTGTGATTGGCGGAGAATTCCGCAGCAGGAAGCTCAAGACCCCGGCCGGAGACTCCACTCGTCCGACGCCCGACAGATTGCGGGAAGCTCTGTTCAACATCCTCTTGCCGCGGATCGCCGACGCCGTTTTTCTGGATGCCTATGCGGGCAGCGGTTCGGTGGGCATCGAAGCCCTCAGCCGAGGGGCGCAGCGGACGATCTTCATCGAAAAGAGCCGCGCGGCCTTGCGCGCCCTGCAGGAGAACATCGCCGCGCTGGGTATCAAGGAGCGTTGCGAAGTCTACCCCGACAGTGCCTCGACCATCATTACGCGGTTCGAAGCGGACATCGTGTTCCTGGACCCGCCGTATCCGCGCGAGGTTGAGTACGTCCGATGCCTGGAAGCGTTAGGCGGCCAACCGCGGCCCTTGGTTGTGGTTCAACACACGTCGAAGTTCACCAGCCAGCTCAAGGAGCAGTATGGCGCGCTGAGGCGCGTTCGTCTGGTCAGTCAGGGCGACAATTCCCTGAGCTTCTACGAGCCGCGCGAGTAAGCTCGAACGGACCCAACGCCCGAGACATAGCCGCATAACGCCCGAGCAAGCGCGCCCCTGGGAGCGCCGATCTCCAGATCGGCTTTGTCCGGTTCGCACTTCGACCATCCGCAACTCAGTGCCTGCTCCCCGCTGCGCGAAGGAACGCTAAAGTTGCCGCTCGCACGGCTCACCAGAGCCGATCTGGAGATCGGCGCTCCCAGGAGCCGCAACCGCAATGGCGCCGCCCGAGCGCGTCCGATTCATCCCGCGGCGTGACAGATCATCGAGAGATCGGCGCCGATTCTTCCCTAAACCTCGCCATTTCTCGCCAAAGCTCGCCATCTCGTGACTGGCGCGCTACGGCGCAGTCACTCTTGCCGGAACGCTTCGTACATGAATGCAGAGGCACACAGAGCCACACAGGAAAAAGGAGCACGTCAAAATGAAACTGATTTCAAGGCTAGCAATTACGAGCGCGGTTCTCGCTCTTGCATTCATTTCCACCGCCAACGCCCAGAGTATGAACGTCAACGTCCCGTTCGGCTTCCACGCCGGCAAGCTGTCGCTTCCGGCAGGCACCTACAAGGTTGATTTGAACCAGGCTACTCAGTACGTCACTTTGCATCAATTGGACGGCAAAGCCGCTTGCATCCTGATGGTCAAGCGATTCGCCGGTTCAGGCATGGCGGACCGCGGATCGCTCGTCTTCAACCAATACGGAGCCTCGCACTTCCTCACAAGCGTCAAGACCGGCGGTGTGGACGGAGCCGCGGAATTGTGGAAAAGCCGAGCCGAGCGTGAGATCAGCCAGGCGCAACCCGGCGTGGAGCCCGCGATGGTTCTCGCAGCCACCCGGTGAAAACCCTGCCAGATTCCCGCACTCACTGCGCCAGGCTGTGGCCCAAGCCCACTGCCCGTTCTGAATCCTCATCCTGGCGGATCTCCTTCGGCCGGTCCGAAAGCGGACGGTTGCGGGGGGATCCGCTGGTTAGCATTTGGCCGCACTAGTGCTATGACCGCCTGAAAAAGTTCTTTACAACATCTTCCATTGGAAATGTTTTGGCCGCATACTTGGGTATGCGGAGTTACCGGCGGCTAGATTTACACCTCACAGCGGTTGAGGC
>Ga0181528_10000400_pt1 | contig 32752 bp, 28 predicted proteins | sample PEATcosm2014_Bin_47_FD_119742 | JGI IMG/M metagenome (GOLD analysis project Ga0181528, IMG submission 119742) | Peatland microbial communities from MTU Mesocosm Facility, Houghton, MI, USA - PEATcosm2014_Bin10_10_metaG | ecosystem: Environmental > Terrestrial > Soil > Wetlands > Peat | place...
CGGCGACGCAGCGCCCACTCGAGGTGGTGGCCCGTCTGCTCTCGGGCGTGGACCCCGACCGGCCGCCGACGGCCATCGTCGACTGCGGGCACGCCCGCGACCTCGACGTGGCCATCGAGCTCCCGGGCAGCGAGCTCGAGGCGGTGGCCAGCGGTGCGCAGTTCTCCGACGTCCTCGACCGGATCGCCGGACACGTGCTCGAGCACCGCACCACGCTCGTCTTCGTCAACACCCGCAAGATGGCTGAGCGCGTGGCCCACCAACTCGCCCTCCGGCTCGGCGGCGAGGAGGGGGCCGTCGCCGCCTCCGGTGGCGAAGTCGACGCCGCCCTCCAGGTGGCCGCCCACCACGGGAGCCTCTCGGCGGCCCGCCGGCGGATCGTCGAGCAGCGGCTCCGGGCCGGCGACCTGCGGGCGCTCGTCGCCACCGCATCCCTCGAACTCGGCATCGACGTCGGACCGGTCGAGCTGGTCTGCCAGATCGGCTCCCCCCGGGCGATCGGCACCTTCCTCCAGCGGGTGGGGCGGGCCAACCACCACGTCGAGGGCACCCCGTCCGGACGCCTGTATCCCCTCACCCGCGACGAGCTGGTCGAGTGCACGGCCCTGCTGGCCGGCGTCCGCGCCGGACGCCTCGACGTGCTCCATCCGCCGGTGGCGCCGCTCGACGTCCTGACCCAGCAGGTCGTGGCCGAAGTGGCCGCCGCCGGCGAGTGGGAGGTCGACGCCCTCTTCACGCTCATGCACCGGGCCGCACCCTTCGCCGACCTCCCGCGCGAGGCGTTCGACCAGGTGGTCGACCTCGCGTCCTGGGGCATCCAGACGGGGCGGGGCCGCCGGGGGGCGCACCTCCACCACGACGCCGTCAACGGTCGCCTGCGCGCCCGTCGGGGGGCTCGCCTGGCCGCGCTGACCAGCGGCGGGGCCATCCCCGAGACGGGCGACTACCGGGTCGTCCTGGACCCCGAGGGTGTCACGGTGGGCTCGGTGCACGAGGACTTCGCGGTCGAGGCGACGGCCGGCGACATCTTCCTCCTGGGCACGCACTCGTGGCGCGTGGTCAAGGTGGAGACGGGCACCGTGCGGGTCGTCGACGCCGCCGACCTGCCGCCGACCATCCCCTTCTGGCTCGGCGAGGCCCCGGCCCGCACGGCCGAGCTGAGCGCCGAGGTCGGTGACCTCCGGGCCGAGCTCGAGCCGCTCCTGGCCGCGGGCGACGGCACCGGTGCCCGGGCCACCGTGCGCGCCCGGGCTGGGGTGTCCGAGGAGGTGGCCGACCAGGTGGTGGCCTACCTGGGCGCCGGCCTCCTGGCCCTCGGCAAGCTGCCCACCCGCGAGCGCCTGGTCGTGGAGCGGGTGTTCGACGACGCCGAGGGTACCCAGCTCATCGTCCACTCCCCCTACGGGGGACGGATCAACCGGGCCCTGGGCCTGGCCCTGCGCAAGCGCTTCTGCGTGTCCTTCGACTTCGAGCTCCAGGCGGCCGCCGACGACGACACCGTCGTGCTCTCCCTCGGGCCCCAGCACAGCTTCCCCCTGCCCCAGGTCCCCTCCATGCTCCAGAGCGGCACGGCCCACGAGGTGCTGGTCCAGGCGGTGCTGCCCCACCCCATGCTGGCCGCCCGCTGGCGATGGAACCTCAACCGGGCGCTGGTCGTGCCCCGCTCCCGAGGGGGCACGCGCCGTCCCATCCACCTCCAGCGGATGGAGGCGGAGGACATGCTGGCCGCGTCCTGGCCGGCGTTGGCCGCCTGTCAGGAGAACGCCCCACCCGGCCCGATCGCCGTGCCCGACCACGTTCTCGTCCGCCAGACGGTGGACGACTGCCTGAGCGAGCCGCTCGACGCCGACGGCCTGGTGGACCTCCTCGTCGAGGTCGAGGCCGGTCGGGTGTCCATGCACTTCGTGGAGTCGGCCGAGCCGTCGCCCCTGGCCCACGGGATCCTGACGGGGAAGCCCTACACCTTCCTCGACGGCGCCCCGCTGGAGGAGCGACGCACCCGGGCCGTGGCGGTGCCCCGGGGCCTCGGCGTGCTGGGCCCTGACGGCCTGCCGCCCGGCCTGCCGGTGCCCCCGGGCGAGCTGGCCTCCTTCGACCCGGCGGCCGAGGCCGAGGTCCTCGACCAGGTCCGTCCCGCGCCGCGCGATGCCGACGAGCTCCACGACCTGCTGCTCTCGCTCGTCCTCTGTCGCGAGGTCGCCGACTGGCGCCCCTGGTTCGCCGAACTGGTCGCCGACGGACGGGCCGGGTCGGTCGGCGGCCACTGGGCCCCCACCGAGCGCCGGGCCGAGGCGGAGCTCGTGGTCGCATCGTTGACCGATCCCCTCGTCGACGCCGACGAGGCACTCGCCGAGTGCGTGGGCGGCCACCTCGACCTGGCCGGACCGGTGACCGTGGAGCGGCTGGTCGACGAGGAGGACCTGCCGTCGGGTCCCGTCCGGGGCGTCCCGGTGACGGTCGCCCGGGCGCGCTCGGGCCTCGCCCGCCGCCAGGCCGCCGGCTCGGCCATCGAGCTCCCCGACGGCCGCTGGTGCGCACGCCACCTCCTGGTACGGATCCACGCCGCCAGTCGGTCACGCCGACGACGACGCGTCGAGGCGGTGCCGCTCGCCACCTACGTGCGCTTCCTGGCCTGCTGGCAGCACCTGGCCCCCGGCACGCGGGCCGAGGGGCGCGCCGGACTGCTCGCCGTCATCGAGCAGCTCCAGGGCATCGAGGCACCGGCCGGTGAGTGGGAGCGCCACCTGCTGCCGTCCCGCGTGGCCGGGTACGATCCCCGCTGGCTCGACGAGCTGTGTCTGGCCGGCCAGGTGGCGTGGGGGCGACTCACGCCGCGGGCCGATGCCGCCGCCGTCCCCGACGAGCAGGGCCACCGCGGCACGGCCACGCCGTCGCCGGCCACGCCGCTCGCGCTCGTGTGCCGCGAGGACCTGGGGTGGACCCTGGCCGCCGTGCGGGCCGGGCGGGAGGTGGTGGAACCGTCGGTGGGCGCGTCGGCCGACCTGCTCACCGTGCTCCGCACCCGCGGCGCGTCCTTCCGCTCGGAGCTTCCCGGGGCCACCGGACGCCTGGGGACCGATGTCGACGAGGGCCTCTGGGACCTGGTGTCGCGCGGCATCGTGACCGCAGACGCGTTCTCCGCCGTGCGCAGCCTGCTCGCGGCCCGGGCCCGTCGCCGCGGCCCCGGTCGCGGTGTCGCCCGACGGGCGGCCCTCGGTCGGGCGCACACCCTCCCGGGCAGCGGCATCGGCGAGGGACGGTGGTCGCTCCTGCCCGGGCCGACGGTCCCCGACCCGGCGGCCGGCCCCGAGTCCGAGGAGCTGGCCGAGGTCGTGGCCTGGCAGTTGCTGGCCCGGTGGGGCGTGGTGGCGTGGGACGTGTGGGAGCGCGAGTCCTACCGGGTCCCCTGGCGCGACGTGGTCCGGGCGCTCCGCCGGCTGGAGGCCCGCGGCCAGGCCATGGGCGGGCGGTTCGTGGCCGGTATCTCCGGCGAGCAGTACGCCGCCCCCGACGCCGCCGATCTCCTCGGCCAGGTCCATCGGGACCCTGCCCGCGCCGCCGAGGTGACCGTGGCCGGGGCCGACCCGCTCAACCTGACCGGTGGCCTGCTGGCCGGGCCGCGGGTGCCCTCGGTGCGCAACCGCTCCGTCCGCTACCGCGACGGCGTGCCCGCCGACGCCGCGGCGGCCGCCTCGTAGGCTCCCTGGCGGCGTGTGGCCCGTGGGCACCGCCGACCCGTTAACGCCGCTACTACCGGCGAATCCGGCCCTGCCGCCCGCGGATCCGGGCGCGGGCCGTCAGGTCGGCCGGCACGGTGTCGCCGGCGTCCGGGCCGCCGACCCGACCGTTCATTCGCCCTGCACGTCCCGGTGGCGGAAGGCCCACCCGCCGACCAGCGCGGCGGCGATCCCGACGGCGGCCATGATGGCGTTGGCCTCCCAGTGGGGCGCCACGGCCGGCGCCGACGCCATCTGGTGGAAGACCGACGTGTCGAGCACCCAGTGGCTGACCGCCCCGATACCTCCGACGACGACCAGCAGGAGCGACCACCCGAGGAGCCCGTAGACGGCCCAGGACGTGACCCGGGGGCGGATGCCGAAGGCGAGCACCCCCACGCCGAGGATCACCATCGACGGGGGCACGAGGTTGATGCCCGCCCCGAGGAGGGTCACGACGCTGAGACCGGAGTGCTGGGTCGCCGCCCCCAACCAGGCGAACAGGCCGGCCGCCAGCCCGGCGACGACCATGACGCCGAGCGCCACGACCGACCGCGCGGCTAGCCACGACCACCGGGAGACCGGTCGCACGAGGAAGTGGTCGAGCATGCCTTCGGACTCCTCGGCGCGCGCGGCGGTCACCTGACCGGCGGCCACGAAACCGATCAGGATGGCGAGCACCAGGAAGCAAAGACCGAGGACGGCGTCGGCTCCGCTCCCGACGGCGCCGAGCTTGGCGAAGACCTCGTGCACCGAGCCGCTGATGGCGGTGCCGGCCGACTTGGCGATGAGCCCGTAGAGGAGGGCGGCGAGGGCGATGGCCACCCACCACCCGATGATCGTCGCCCGCAGCAGTCGGACGGCGAGGCCGGCGGGGCCGGTGAGCAGACGCAGGTGCGCCTCGGCGTGGGTCCGGTCGGCGACGATGCTGGCGCCGACGTCCCGCCGACCGGCCAGCTGCACCGCCACACCACACAGGACGAAGGTGAAGACGGCGATCGGCACCAGGGCGGACGGCCGGGGCGCGGTGAGCGGTCGGAGCTCCTCGACCCAGCCCAGGGGGGTGACCCAGATCAGGGCGTGGAGTCCGACGCCGGCGTCGGCCAGGAGCCGCAGCGCGTAGGACACGCCGAGCACGACGGCCGCGGACGCCGCGGCCTGACGCCGGGTGGCGGCCAGCTGACTGGTGACGGCCCCGACGGCGAGGAACATCACCGCGGCCGCCACCTTGGCCAGTGCGAAGTAGAGCGACGGGACCACACCCACGTGCACCTTGGCGCCGTGCCATCCGACGATCGTGACGAGCGCGGTGACGATCCACAGCACCGCGGCCCCCGCCCCGAGTCCGGCGATGGCCTGGGCCGTCGCCCGGCGCCGGGTGGTCTGGCCGGCCACGAGGAGGTCCCACCGGCCCCGGTCCTCCTCCCCCCGGAGGAGGCGGGTGCTGGTGAGCAGCCCCCACACGGCTCCGAGGATCATCAGGGTCATGGTGACCTTGAAGTCGGTGAAGCCGGTGACGGTCTGGAGGTTCGGGGCCGGCCCGAACAGGGCGCTCATGGCCTGGCTGTGGCCGTAGGTGGCCGCCAACGCGTCGCGGCTGGCCGCGGTCTTGTAGATCTTCGTGTAACTGACCGCCGACGAGGCGATGACCACGCCGAGGAGCAAGCCCCACAGGGCGCCGGAGCGGACCGCCGAGCGGGCACTGCGCGCGGCGACGGCCGTGACCGGCGACCGACGCGTGGGGGTGGCGACGGTGGCCGGCGGGGCGACCGCGAGGTCAGCCGACATGCCCGACCTCGCCGTACTGGGCGAGGAAGAGCTCCTCGAGGGACGGCTCCCGGCTGAGCAGGCCGGTGACCCCGGCGGCGGCCAGGGCGCTCACCAGGGGCTCGACCGAGCCCCGCACCTGCAGATGGACCGTGCGGCCATCGGTGGCGACGGCGCTGACCCCGGGCACGTGGGAGAGGTCGGGCACGGTCCCCTCGAACGTGGCCTCGATGGTCAGGGCGCTCAGATGGCGCATCTCGGCCAGGGTGCCCATCTCGACGAGCACCCCGTCGCGGAGGATGCCGACCCGACCACAGAGGGCCTCGACCTCGCTCATGATGTGCGACGACAGGAACACGGTCTGGCCCCGGTCGCGGGCCTCGGCGATGCAGACCCGGAAGGCCTGCTCCATGAGGGGGTCGAGCCCACTGGTCGGCTCGTCGAGGACGAGCAGGTCAGGCCGGACCATGAGCGCGGCGATGAGGACGACCTTCTGGCGGTTGCCCTTGGAGTAGGCGCGGACCTTCTTCGTCGGGTCGAGGTCGAACCGGGCGACCAGCACGTCCCGGTAGACCTCGTCGACCCGGCCCGAGACCCGGCCCAACAGGGCCAGGGTCTCCTCACCGGTCAGCGACGGCCACAGATCGGCCTCACCGGCGACATAGGCCAGGCGACGGTGGACCTCGGCGGGTCGCTGCTGGCAGTCGAGGCCGAAGATCTCGGCCTTCCCCCCGGTGGGCCGGCTGAGCCCGAGGAGCAGGCGGATGGTGGTCGTCTTTCCGGCGCCGTTGGGTCCGAGATACCCGACGACCTCACCCCGGTCGACGTGCAGGTCGAGGTGGTCCAGCGCCGCGACATCGCCGTAGCGCTTGGTGAGACCCTCGGTTCGGATCGCTTCATCGGACACGATTCGGGTCTCCTCGACACGCTATGCAGCCGGACACCTGGTTGTACGACTGTATAGAGGTGAGGTCGGGACACCAGGGCCGAAGGTCCCGGGCCGCGACCCGCCGAAGCCCGCCGTTCCCGGGTGTCCGGGTGTCCGGGGAGGTGGGGGCCGTCAGTCCGTCGGGTACTGGTCGTGGCGGTGGAACCAGGACAGGTCACCCTCGTTCCGGCCCCGGGGCGCGCGGTCGAGCCACTGCCACATGGGCCAGAGCGCGTCGAGGCCCCGGGCGTACGCCGAGTAGGTGTGGAACACGTCGCCGTCCTCGAGGACGAAGGCACTCATGCCGGGCATCTCGCCCGACCAGCCGCGCCAGGCGGCGCCCGTCGCCTCGAGCTCGGCCTGGTCGCGATAGTTGTACTCCACCGGGGTCACCGACGCGTCGATCGTGACGTGGAAGTCGTAGTTGAAGTCGCTCCCCTCCGAGGACGCCCACGGGAAGGTCCAGCCCATCCGGTCCCGGTAGGCGAGCAACTTGTCGAGCGGCGCCCGCGACACCGCGGCGAAGGCCACGTCGTGGTGCTGGAGGTGGATGTACGTCTGCTCGAATCCGTCGGCGACCGATGAACAGCTCGGACAGGCCTCGTCCCACCCGGGGTCGAACATGAGGTGGTAGACGAGCAGCTGCGACCGACCTCCGAACAGGTCGGCGAGCGAGGCCGGTCCGGACTCGGCGTCGAAGGTGTACGCCCGGTCGACCCGCACCCACGGGAGCTCCTGGCGCTGGCGGGCCACCTCGTCACTGAGGCGGGTCAGCTCCTTCTCGGCCTTGAGCAGGTCGATCCGGGCGTCATGCCACGCCCGACGGTCCACGACACGATGGTCAGTCATCACGGTTCCTCCTCTGGTTGTCTTCCTCGATCGCCCGGGCGTGGGCCGCTTCGGCCAGTCGCTTGATGGCGACCAGCCGGCGGTCCCACTGGACGGCCAGTTCGGTCATCTCCCGGGTGGCCTGGTCGAGGCGGTCGATCTCCACCTGGTAGAGCACCTCCCGCCCCTGTCGTTGCCGGCTCACGAGGCCGGCCCCCTCGAGCACCCCTAGATGCTTGGACACGGCCTGGCGTGAGAACGGGACCTGATCGGCCAGCCAGCTGGCGCTGACCCGTTCGTTGCCGATGACCAGGTCGAGCACCCGGCGACGGGACGGGTCGCCGATCGCCGACCACAGCCGGTCGTCGACCTGGACCGTCATCGGGACATGGCCGACACCACACCGGCCAGACGGTCCAGGAACTCGCCCCACCCCTCGCGGTGCTCGTCGGCGTACCGGACCTTCTCCTCCTCGGCCCAGTCGCGGTGTTCGACGTCGCGCTCGGCCACCTGGAGCCGGGTCCGCTGGTCGCCCTCGGGCGTCAGCCGGAACTCGACCAGCATCGAGTTGCCGGCCGCCGGCACCTCGTCGCGGGGGTGGTTCCAGCGGAAGGAGAAGAGCGTGGGCGGATCGACGGTCTCGATGACGACCGGACCCCCCTGGTCCCCGAAGGACAGGTAGCCGTGCGCCCCCGGCTCGACGACGAGGTCCACCCGGTCGGCGAACCAGAGGCTCATCTGCTCGGGCTCGGTGATGATCCGCCACACCACGTCCGCCGGCGCCTCGATGAGGATCTCCCGTTCGATGTTCAGTCCGGTCATCAGTGCACTCCTTCGGTAGGGGCCCGTCCCGTCGCCCACCGGGACCATGACCTGCAACAAATGGTAGCACCTCATCCCAGGAAGTGCAATACCTTGTTGCACCTCGGGGAGGCCGGCGCGTTGATTTATGCACCGGGGGTGGGTAGGTGTAGGGGAGAGCCAGGCGGAGGAGGATCATGCCCCCACGCAACCGCCGACATTCGCCCGACCCGGACCGGAGCGCCCGGGCCCTGGCCGCCATGGCCGAGGCCGCCCGTCGCTCCCGGGTGGGCGGAGGCGGCACGCAGGAGGGGCCCGCGGACCCGCCGCCTCCGTCGCCCGATCCGACGGGCGACGACCGGCACGAACCGACCTCCCACGTGGTGGCGCCGTCACCCACCACCCCGCCGCGGCCCGTCGCGCCGCCGGCCGACGCCGCGCCGCCCGCACCGGCGCCGCCCCCGCAACCTCCGCGGCCCACACCGACCGAGCCGCCGTCACCACCCGCCACCTCTACCGAGCCGGTCGCGTTGCCGCGGGCCGCGGTCCCGGTCATGCCGGTCATGACCTTCGATTCGTTGGCCGGGGAGTCGGCCGACGACCGGACCGGCGCCCCCGGGCACGGACCGTCCGGTCACGGATCGACCGCCGGAACGGTCGGGGCGCCCCCGCCCCCGGTCATCCGCCACCGCCACGCCGCAGCCCGGCCGCCCGACCGCGACCGTGGCCTCCGGCGCGCGATCGCCATCGTGTCGGCCGCCATCGTGGTGGTCCTGGCCGCTCTCCTCGGTTCGGTGCTCGCCGGCGGCGGCCCGTCCCCCGGCCCCTCCGGCGGCCACCGGTCGTCGACGGGGGTCACCCGGCCCGCGCCGTCCGCGCCCTCCACGACGAACGCTCCGACGAGCACCGCTCCGGCGGAGGCCCCGACCGCCTCGACCACCACCACGAGCACGACGTCCACGACCAGCCCGCCGACGGGCCCGGGCGGGGCTCCGGTCCTCACGAGCCTGCAGCCCTCGTCCGGCGGTGTCGGCCAGGCCGTGGTCATCTCCGGCGCCGGCTTCTTCAGTCCGTCCGGAAGCATCCGGGCCACGGTGGGCGGTCAGACCGCCTCCGTGAGCTGTACGGACCAGACGACCTGCACCCTGAAGATCCCGCCACTCACCGGGACCGCCACCACGGAACCGGTGGTCGTCATCACCGACGACGGCCCGTCCAATCCGCTCCCCTTCACGATGGGTTGACGTACGGTCGGCTCGGCCAAGTGACCGAGGGGCGATGTCTACAATGTAGGCATGCCCGTCCGGAGCCCCGCCCGTCCCGCCAAGACCCGCCTGACCCGGGAGGTGGTGACCGCCGCGGCACTCGCCGTGGTCGACGCCGACGGGCTACCGGCCCTGACCATGCGCCGGCTGGGGTCGGAGCTGGGGGTCGACCCGATGGCGGCCTACCGTCACGTCGACCGGAAGGCCGGCCTGCTCGACGCCATCGTGGAGGCGGTACTGGCCGAGATCGAGATCCCGGCGCGCACCGGACCCTGGGACGCCTGGTTCGCCCGGTTGGCCAGGAACTTCCGGGCCACCCTGCTCCGCCATCCCCACACCCTGCCCGTCGTCTCGACCCGGCCCCCCGTCACCCCGGCCGCGTGGCAGCCGGTCGAGGCGGCATTGGCCGTGCTGGTCGAATGCGGCTTCGACCTCCAGGCCGCCAGCGATGCCGTCGACTGCATGACGTACCTCGTGCTCGGCCACGTCACCGCCGAGGCGGGCATCGGTCCCGGCCCCGACAGCCGGGACGTCGATGCGTCGCACGTGGCGTCCATGGGCGTTCTCGATCCCTCCGCGTTCCCACACGTGGCCGCGGCGGCCACCACCACCGTCCACGACCCGACGGCGATCTTCGAGCTGGGCCTGGACGGGATGCTGCGGGCGCTGCGGGCGCAGCGGCGGGCGGCCGGCTCGGGTCGGTGACCCGGGCGGCACGGACGGACCGGACTGGCCGTTGACCGGGCCCCTCCGGATGTCTACGATGTAGACATCCGGAGGGCAGAAGACTACGGCCCGGTCGGGTCGCCCCGTCCCGGGAAGGAGCTTCCATGCAGCTGTACTTCGACGACGAAGGCTTCGACGGCCAACTCCAGCGCAGTGTCGGCAAGGCCGACTCCGGGATGGCCAATGTCGGCGAATGCCTGGCCATCGCCGGGCAGATCACCGCCGGCGACCGCGACAGCTGGTTCGCCGCCTGGTCCGAGTTCGCCGACCGCCTGGACGCCCAGGGGCGGGCGGCGCTGGCCTCGGGTCACCGGGCGAGCGCCCGGTGGGCCCTCCTCCGGGCGGCGGAGTACTACCGCCAGGCCTTCTTCTTCCACCGGGACGACCTCGGCGGTGACGAGCTCACCCGCGCCTACCGGTCGAGCGTCGACGCCTTCCGGACCGCGTTGCCCCTGTTGGACCACGACGCCGAGGTGCTGACCGGCGATCTGTCGGGGTACCTCTTCACCCGGCGCTCCGACCGACGGTCCCCCACCGTCCTCCATGTCGGCGGCTACGACGGCACCGCCGAGGAGCTGTATGCCGCCGTGGCGCCCGCCCTCGAACGCGGCTACGCGTTCGCCGCCGTAGACGGCCCGGGCCAGGGGGCCATGCTCTACGAGCGGGGCGTGCCGATGCGCCCCGACTGGGAGTCGGTGGTGCCGGGGATGGTCGACACCCTGACCGGCCACCCCTGGGTCGACCCGGAGCGGATCGTCCTCGTCGGTCGGTCCTTCGGCGGTCTGATCGCCCCGCGCGGTGCATCGGGGGAGCCCCGCCTGGCCGCCCTGGTCGTCGACCCCGGTCAGCTGGAGATGGGCAGCGGCGTCATGCAGCGTCTGGGGGACCTGGCGCAGCACCTGGACGACCCCGGGGCGGACGACCAGTTCCAGTCGTTGCTCACGATCCCCTCGCTCCAGGCCTTCCTGGCGCCCCGCATGGCCACCCACGGGCTCACGAGCGTCCGCGCCTACCTCGCGGACCTGCTCCGGTACACCAACGAGGACACGGCCGCGGCGATCACGTGTCCGAGCTTCGTCACCGACAACGAGACCGACACCGTGTCGGTCGGGCAGGGTCAGGCGTTGTTCGACCGCCTGACCTGTCCGAAGGCGTTCCGACGCTTCACCCGGCCCGAGGGGGCCGAGGGCCACTGCGAGGGCATGGCCCCGACGGTCTTCTGGACCGCCGCCTTCGACTGGCTGGACGACCTGCTCGCCTGATCGCCCCCGACCGGTCAGCTTCCGCCGGGCGCGTCCTCCAGCAGGCCGAGGTCCACCAGGCTCTCGGCCGACTCCACGATCGTCGTCTCGGCCGGCCGTGGGTGCCACCCGAGCTCTTGGCGGGCCCGGTCGTTGTGGATCACCAGCTCCGGCAGCTCCTCCCCCGGTGCCTCCTCGGTGGGCACCCGACCGGCCAGTGGGCCGAGCCGGTCCGCCAGGATCCGGGCCACCCCCAGGAAGCTGATCGTCGGCCCGTCGGCCAGGGCCAGGAACCGTTTGCCCCGGGCCTCGGGCGCGGCCATCGCCCGGAGGTGGAGATCGGCGACATCGCGGACGTCGGCCACGCCGAAGCGCTGCCGGGGCGCCACGGGCATCTTGCCGTCGAGCATGGCCTCGATCAGCAACAGCGACGACACCAACCGGGTCGACAGGGCCGGACCGAGGATGAAGGTGGGATTGACCACCACCAGCTCGGTGTCGCCCCCCTCCCGCTCGACGAAGTCCCAGGCGGCCCGCTCGGCGACGGCCTTCGAACGGGGATAGGGGGCCAGTCCCGGCGTGTCGGGATCGGTCCAGTCGTCCTCGGAGTACTCGGCGCTCGGCTTCGGCGTGTAGCCGATCGCCGCGAACGACGACGTCATCACGACCCGCCGCGCCCCGGCGTCCCGGGCGGCGCGCAGCACCCGGAGGGTGCCCTCCCGCGCCGGGACGATGAGGACCTCGGGGTCGTCCGGCTGGACGTACGGGATCGGTGAGGCGACATGGTGGACCTCCTCGCAGCCTGCGGCCGCCTCGGCCCAGCCGTCATCGAGGGTCAACTCGGCCACGACGACCTCCAGACCACCGTCGTCGACACCCCCCCGGCGGACGTCCTCCCGCAGTTCGGGCTCACGCCCGGCGGAGCGCACCGTCGCCCGCACCGGGCGACCCTCCGACAACAGGGCCGCGACGAGCTGGGTGCCCACGTAGCCGGACCCACCGGTCACCAGCACCGGGCTCACCGGATCACCTCCGCCAGCCGGGGGACGATCATCTGCACGCGCTGGTAGGCGTCGGCCTCGGCCGGGGCGTCCCCCCGGTCCCGGGCGTCCCATAGTGCCGCCTTCTCACGGAGGTAGTCGAGGTGGACGTGGAGCGTGGCGATCTCGGACTCGACGCGTTCCGCGTGCCGTAGCAGCAGGTCACGTTGTCCACCCGCCGCGGCCCGGCCGAGCCCCCGGTTGGCCTGGTAGGTCCGCATGTCCTCGATGCCCACGCCCATGGCGCGCAGACAGGCCAGGGCCTGGGCCGTGTCGAGGTCCTCGTCGCGGTAGCGACGGTGTCCGCTGGTGGCGTGCCGGGCGATCGGCCCGATGAGCCCGACCTGTTCGTAGTAACGCAGGGTCGGTTCACTCAGCCCGCTGCGCCGCGACACGTCCTGGATGGTGAGAGCTGTCATGCCGGTAGCCAAACACACCTCAAGCGCTTGAGGTCAAGCGCCCGAGGGCGGAAGCGGACCGGTCCCCCGGGCCGGGCCGTCCCCGACGGGGGTCAGCGCTGGTCCAACTCGCGGGCCCACTCCCGGACCTGCCGTCGGCGCCGCCGCACGATCCAGGCGGGCACGGCCCCGAGGGCGCCGAAGGCCATGGCGGCGACCGCCAGGGGCGGCCACTGCGAACCCGATGTGAAGACGCCGACGGCCATGACCAGGGCCACCGCCCAGGCGGCGACCGCGCCGAACATCAGCACCCGATTCCCCAGCGTGTACGGACGATGCCCCTCCACGGCCGACCAGGGCTGGTCCGGCCGGGCATCCGGCGGTCCGGTCTCCTGCCTTGCCGCGGCCACCGTCGCCGACCGGCCTCCCGACTTCCCGGCGAAGAACAGGGCGACGGGCGCCCCCACCCGTTCCAGTCGGAGGGCCAGGCCGGGGTTCTTCGAGATCAGGAGGTTGCTCCCCACCGAGAGGACCAGGAAGCCGAACACCCCGAACTGGGTGACCCACAGGAGCGGCAGGAGCAGGATCAGGATGGCGACCCGCACGATCCCCAGCCCGGCCCGCGAGAGGTTCTGCCGCGGCAGGATCGCATCCGGATTGATCCGCGCGGCCTCGGCGAGCACCCGGGTGCCTTCGCGCCCGTGCCCGCTGGCCCGGAGGGAGACACCGAGGTTGTTCAGCGCGGCGAAGTTCTCCGGGTCGATCTCCAGCGCCCGGCGGCTGGCACTGATGGCCGCGTCCCAGTTCTTGGCGGAAATGGCCACCACGCTGGCGGTAACCCACGTGGCGGCGCTGTTCGGCGCCAGGCGGACCACGTCACGCACCTCCCGGTCGGCCCCGGCGATGTCGCCGGTGAGGGTGAGCGACCCGGCCAGGGCGAGATGGCTGTTGGGATCGTGGGGTGCCAGGCGCACGGCCTGGTGGGCACTCGCCACCGCCTCCCCTCCGAGCTGCCCGCGATCACCCTTGGGGAGGCTCCGGGCCAGGGACGTCAGGGCGATGCTCCGCAGGCAGAACCCCTGGGCGGACTCGGGGGCGAGGCGGATCGCCTCGTCCGCCATCCGGGCCGCTTCGGCGAACTGACCGTCCCCGCGCAGGGCGCGCGACCACGCCCGGTACGCCCGGGGGTCGTTCGGATCCCGGCGGGCGGCGTCGGCCGCCCGCTCCGCCGCCGTGGCGAAGCGCTTGACGGCGAACAGGGCGTCCGACTGGGCGAGCAGCGACTCCACCCCTCCGTCCGCGTCGGCCACGGACACCGCTACCGGCCGCGACGCTGGCGCAGGAAGGTCGCCAACTCGTCGTACTCGCCGGAGGAATTCGCGTAGCGCACGTGGTTCCGGGCGGACTCGAACCAGGGCCCGGTGCTCGGTCGGATCGACTGCATGGCGGCGAGGAGCTGCGACGTCGTGATCGGCTGCACCACCGAGCTGGCGACGGCCTCCGCCAGGCCCAGCTCCGCGGCCTCCTGGCAGACGAGCCGGAGGTCGGCCCCGGACATCCCCTCCGACGCGCGGGCCAGCGCGGTGAAGTCGACAGCTCCGATCGGCCGGTCACGCAGGTTCGACCGCAGGATCGCCTCCCGGGCCGGGGCATCCGGGGGGAGCACCAGCATCGTCCGGTCGAAGCGCCCCGGCCGACGCAGCGCGGGATCCACGTCCCAGGGCTGGTTGGTCGCACCGATGACGAAGATCCCCTCGTTGGACTTCTCGACCCCGTCGAGCTCGACGAGCAGCTGGGCGACGACGTTACGGGCGGCACTGCGCCCCAGATCCATGCGCGAGTGGCCGATGGCGTCCAGCTCGTCGAAGAACAGCACGCACGGGGTGCTCCGCCGGGCCATCTCGAAGAGCTCGTGCAGCTGCTTCTCCGAGTTGCCGAGCCACATGTCGAGGACGTGGTGGAGGCCCACGGTCGCGAACCGGGCACCCAACTCACCGGCCACGGCCCGGGCCAGGAAGGTCTTACCGCAGCCGGGCGGACCCCACAGCAGGAGTCCACCGCGCATCTGGGCTCCGTAGGTCTTGCGGAGCTCGGGATTGCGCATCGGCGCCAGGAACGACCGCTCGAGGCGCTCCTTGACCTCGACCAGGCCGCCCACGTCGGCGAGCGTGATGGCCTCGGGATACCCCGCATCGGCGAGGACGTCCTGCAGCAGGCGATCCCAGTCGTCCGGGGGCGGGGTCCCGCCGTCGGGGGCGGCACCGGTGGCGGCGTCCCCCGCCGGGACCCCGGCGACCGGAGCGGGTGGTCGGGCGACCCCGTCATCGTCCTTCCGGGCGAGCGAGGCGTGGAGCCGCGCCCAACGGGGAGCCCGTGCATCGCCGAGGAGCTGGCCGGCATCGGCCGCCAGTCCGAGCGCGTCGATGTTGTCCGGCTCGCCGCCCAGCACCGTCTCCGCCTGGGCCAGCGCGTCGACGGGGCGGCCGGCTCCGAGCAGCAGCCCACCCAGGTGGAGCCGCAGTGCCGAGTTCCCCGGGTCCGCCGCCACCGCCGTCTCGATCGCGCTGATCACTTCGGGGTCGATTGCCACCTCGCGGCCATCGTACCGGCCGCGATGACCCCCGGGCTCCGCCCCGACCGTCCGTCGCGGCCGGCACGGGAGTCCTGCGGCCCGGGTCCACCCGGCCGGCACTCAGGCCAGGATCTCGACGTAGCCCTCCGTCCCGTGCACGCGGATCCGCTGTCCGTCCGAGATGTGCCGGGTGGCCTCCTCCACCCCCACGACCGCCGGCAGCCCGTACTCCCGGGCGATGACCGCCCCGTGGGTCATCTGGCCCCCCACCTCCGTCACCAGTCCGGCGATCACGACGAAGGTCGGCGTCCAGCTGGGGTCGGTGTAGGCGGTGACCAGGATGTCGCCCGGCTCGAGATCGGCGTCGGCCATGTCGAGGACGACCCGGGCCCGTCCCTCGACCGTCCCGGCCGAAACGGGCAGCCCGGTCAACGCGCCGTCGGGCACCCCGTCGCGCCGGTACGTCCCGGTCACCACCTCGCCCTCCGAGGTGAGCACGCGTGGCGGGGTGAGCGCCCCGTACGACGCGAACGCCTCCCGACGTTCGTCGATGACGGCCCGATCCACCCGGTGGGAGCGCACGACGTCGTCGAGCTCGTCCAGCGTGAGGTAGAAGATGTCGTCCGCGGCGCGCAGGACGGCGGCCCGCTCGAGGCGCCCGGCCTCCTCCAGGAGGGCCCGCTTGTAGAGGAAGTAACGGCTGACCATGCCGTACTTCGGGTACTCCCGGTAGCCGCTGAAGGTCCGGACCCGGTCGATCATCCGACGCGTCTCCGCTGCCTTGCTCTCCCCGTCGGGCAGGTTCCGCAGGCGGGCCAGCACCTCCTGCTCCTTCTCCTGGGCCTCGCGCCGGCCCTGCTCGAAGCGCCGCGCCGCCTCGCCCGGACCGAAGTTCCGGACGTTGCCGAGGAGCAGGGGCAACAAGGTGGTGGGCCGCTCGGACCAGCGGGGTCTGGTGATGTCGATCTCCCCCGCACAGCGCATGCCGTACATGTCGAGGAAGGACAGGATGGCGTCCTGCACCTCCTGGCCGCCCTCGATCGCGGGCAGCCCGTCCACGAAGTCGTCGTCCTCGACGCGCTCCAGGTAGCCCACGACCTCGGGGTGGGGACGGATCGCGTCGGCGACGTCCAGGAGGGCCAGGCCCATCTCCGAGGTGACGTTGTGCGGGACGGACTGGGTGAGCGTGTCGGCCGCGTGCTTCTCGCCGAGCCACGCGTCCAGCTGGTCGTTGAGCCACCACGTGGCCTCCATGCCCGCCATGATCACCAGGAGGCTCTCGGGGTCGAACAGGAGCCGTTGCAGTTCCTGGAGGTCGGCGCGGATGAACTCGACGAGTCCGGGTCCCGACACGTTCCGGACCGCGGTCCGGAGGGTGGCGATGGACGTCTGGGTGCGCTCGATCAGACCGGAGACGATGGCGGGGTCCGTCTCGACCGACGACGGGGGCCCACTTCCCGGGATCACGCCCGGGGGCTCGCCCTCGAGCGTGGGGATGAACCCATCGCGGTCGAGCACGCGCTGCAACGCGTCACCGATCAACGGATCGGATCTCCCGAGCATCCCCAGGATGGTCGCACGGGTCGTGGGCGAGCCGAGGTCCCGCGCGACATCGACGAACAGCCGCCCACCGGCCACCGACATGGGTCGTCGGGTGGTCATCAGCCAGAACGAGAGACCGAGGGGCTTCAGGGGGTCGGTCATCATCTGCTGATGGCCGACCGAGATGTAGACGTGGTTCTCCCCGTCGTCCGTCGTCGGGACGGGGAACAGTGTCGTGATCGGCCGGCTCTGGACGAACAGGAACCCGTCGTCGGCGAGGCACCATTCGATGTCCTGGGGCCGCCCGAAGTGCGCTTCGATCGTGCGACCCAGATCGGCGATCTGCTCGATCTGCGGATCGGTCAGGGCCGGCTGCTCCTGATGCCCGGGCTCCACCGCCACCCGGCGGGTGCCGCCGGCCGGCGCCGCCTCGACCGCCAGCACTTTCCGGGCGACCGACCGGGCCACGATGACCCCGTCCCGCACCTGGTAGACGTCGGGGTTGACCTCACCCGACACCAGGGCCTCGCCCAGGCCCAGGACGGCCTCCACGTAGGTGACCTTCCGGTTCGACGTGACCGGGTCGGCGGTAAAGAGGACACCGGCCACCCGGGGCGAGACCATCCGCTGCACGACGACCGCCATGAGGGCCCTCCGCGGGTCGACGCCGCCGCGGAGCCGGTACGTCACGGCCCGCTCGGTGAACAGTGAGGCCCAGCACCGACGGACATGGTCGATGATCGACGCGGTCCCGACCACGTTCAGATACGTGTCCTGCTGGCCGGCGGAGGACGCCGTCGGCAGATCCTCGGCCGTCGCACTCGAGCGGACGGCGAAGGCGGCCGGGTCGCCGATCCGCGTGAGCGACCGGGTGATCCCGTCCACCACGTCACCGGGCACGGTGACTCCCTCGATGGACCGGCGGATGTCCGCGCTGAGCCTACGGATCCCCTCCCCGTCGTCCGGACCGAGGCGCGAGAGCTGATCGAGTCGATCGTCGATCGACGGTAGGTCCTCCATGATCCGTCGGAAGGCCTCCGTGGTCACGCAGAAGCCGGGCGGCACCCGGATGCCCTCGATCCTGGCGAGCTCGCCCAAATGGGCACCCTTGCCTCCGACGAGGTCGACCTGCGTCCGGTCGACTTCGTCGAGACCCAGTACGACACGTTCCATCGGTCCCCCTCGTCCTCGAGCCCCACGGGACCACCCGTCCCCGTCGGCCCGGCGTACGGACTCCCTGCCCGGCCACGGCCAGCATTGTCAGCACATCGTGGGTCCTTGCGGCAAGCCCCCCACCCCGGTGTACCTTGGGGTTGGCGGGGGTGACGTCCCGACGTGGCCATCGCCGCCGCGACCGCCCGACGCACGACCGGGCGTCGTAAGGTTCGGGCATGTCGTTCCCGACGAGACGTCGTCCGAACGTCCGGAGTGCACTGACGCTGCTGGTGACGGTGGCCGTCGTGGTCATCATGACGACCAGCATCCGGGCCTACGCGGTGCAGGCGTACGTCGTCCCTTCGCCCTCGATGACGCCCACATTGCAGATCGGCGACCGGATCGTGGTCGACAAGCTGTCCTCCACCGTCCACCGCGGTGACATCATCGTCTTCCGACGGGCCCCGGGCGACCACGATCCGCAGTACCCCGTACTCGTGAAGCGCGTGATCGGACTGCCGGGCGAGACGATCTCCCAGGTCGGGAGCACCATCGAGGTCGACGGGGCTCCGCTGTCGGAGCCGTGGCTCCCCCACCTGGCCGGCATCTGCGCCCAACCCTCGATCCACGTCAGGACCCAGGTGATCCCGTCCGGTCAGTACTTCGTCATGGGCGACTGTCGGGGGGACTCCGACGACAGTCGCTACTGGGGAACGGTGCCGGTGGGCAACATCATCGGCAAGGTGTCAGCCGTCGTGTGGCGCAACGGTCATCCCTACCTGCACTGGTTCTGACCGGATCACGACCGGAGTCGATAGGCGGTGACCGGCCCGGCCAGGCCCTTGAGCGTGAGGGGAGCCAGCGGATCGAACCGGAACCGGTCCCCCGCATCGGCGTGGATCCGCTCCGACACGACGACGGTGGAGGGCTCGGCCGCGGCGACCAGCCGGGCCGCCAGATTGACGTCCGGACCGTACACGTCGCCCGAGACGGTGAGGACCTCGCCGGACGCCAACCCCACCCGGACCGGGGGCAGTCGGCCGTGCCCGAACGACTCGACGAGGTCGAGCGCGATACGGCACGAGTCGAGGGCGGACTCCGTCACGAACATCGCCTCGTCGCCGATCGTCTTGACGATCTGACCGTTCCCGTGCGCGACCACGTTGGCGGCCCGCTCGTCGAACTCGGCGAGCATCGAGGACAGCTCGCTGACGGACATGGCCGCCGACGCCTCGGTGTAGCCGACCAGGTCCACGAACCCCACCGCCCGCGGCAGGGTCACCGCCGACTGTTCGTCGTCGGTCGACCACATCCGCTTCGTGACGGCCACGATCTGGCGCCGGAGGAGGGCGTCGAGGGTGCTGACGAACTCCGGCAGGAGATGTTCGGCGATGTCGGAGTACTCGCGGACGACCTCGAAGTTGCCGACGCCCTCCCGACGCCTCGGCAGTTCGTACTGCAGGCGGAAGGACGCCACGAGCACCTCGGCGAGCCGGGCCATGGCGTTCCCGACCACCCGGGCGACCTGCACGGTGGCCTCGACACCGAAGAGGTCCCGGCTGGCCTCGACCAGGAGTCGCAGGGCGTCCGCCTCGGCGGCCGTCACGAGTTGGTCGCGATCCCGCGGGAAGCCGAGCGCCGTGATCAACCGCTCGGCATAGGCCCAGTCGACGCCGAGGTCCGCGACCACTGCGGCGATCGTCGCCACCGGCTGCGGACGCAGATGGAGGTCCAGGGCGAGTTCGCCGAGGCTGGAGGCCCGCGCGATCTGCTCCGGTGTCGCTCCGAGTTCCGTCGCATAGGAGGTCAGCTTCTGCTGATCGTCGGCGTCGGTCCCATGGTCGCTCACGATCGGGACCCGGTGACCCGATCCCGGGCGACCCGGTCACACCCGGGCCCGGAGCGCCGAGTGGCTTCGGGGACGCCTACCCCGGGCATGCGGACGTACCCGGTGTGCTCTGCGGTGCGACTCGACCGGCCCGGCTCCACGTCACGATCCCCTCCCGACGAGGCTGACGCGCGGCACTATACCGACACCCGGTCGGCGCAAGGCGATCTGCGGCTCCGTGGAGCCGTCTTTATCTCTGAGTTTCCATATATTTGTGTTATCTCAGGAAAGTCTGTAAGGTATGCCCATGCCGAGTGACGGTGAGATCACGTTCGCGGACCATGCCGGCCGGTTCTACGCCCGCCGCTACGGGATGGCCCCGATGGTCGGGCGGCTCCTCGGCTACCTGGCGGTCTGCGAGCAACGCGAGCAGAGCATCGGCGAGCTGGCGGACGCCCTCCTGGCGAGCCGGAGCGCGATCGCCGGGGCGGTCAACACGCTGGAGAGCCTGGGCCTCATCCGACGGTCCCGGGCCGCGGGCGAGCGTATGGACCGCGTGGCCATCGACATGTCGTCACCCCGGGCCACCGGCTTCGACCTCGCCGAATACCGGGAACAGGGCGAACTGGCCCGCGAGGGCCTCCAACTGCTGGCGGACACCCCACCCGAGCGGCGGGCGGTGCTCCTCGAGTGGGCGGCCTTCGCCGACTTCCTGGTCGAGCAGCTCCCATTGCTCGAGCAGGCATGGAAGGAACGGCGGGAGTCGCTCCGCGACGCGGGCGAGCTCCCTGACCCCCCGTCACCCGGACAAGGAGGTCCGACGTCATGACGGAGCGGAACGGTGACGGCATCGTGGCCCGAGACGTCTGCCGGTCGTTCGGCGACCATCTCGTCCTCGACCACGTGGACCTCGACGTCGCCGAGGGCAGCATCGTGGCGCTCGTCGGTCCCAACGGAGCCGGCAAGACCACCATGGTCCGCATCCTGTCCACCCTGATCCCCGCCGATTCGGGCTCGGCGTGGATCGCCGGCTGCGACGTGGCCACCGATCCCGACGGGGTGCGGGCCGTCATCGGGGTCACCGGGCAGTTTTCCGCGGTGGACAACCTGCTCACCGGGCGGGAGAACCTGCAGCTGATGGCCGATCTACGTCATCTGGGGCGCGACGCCGGGCGCCGGCGGGTCGACGAACTCCTGGCCCACTTCGAACTCACCGACGCCGCGGACAGGCCGCTGTCGCTGTACTCGGGGGGTATGCGGCGGCGGCTCGACCTGGCGATGACCCTCGTCACCCCGCCGCGGGTGATCTTCCTCGACGAACCGACCACGGGGCTGGACCCGCGCAGTCGGCGCACCATGTGGGCGATCATCCGCGAGCTGGCCGCCGACGGGGTCACGATCCTCCTCACCACGCAGTACCTCGACGAGGCGGACCAGCTGGCCGACCGGATCGCCGTCCTCGACCGGGGGCGGATCGTCGCCGAAGGCACCCCGGCGGAGCTCAAGGCCCGCATCCCCGGTGGCCACCTCCGGCTGCATTTCGCCGGACCCGACCAGCTGCACGCCGCGGCCGGGCTGCTCCCGACGGCCGCCTCCGACCCGGACCAGCTGGTCCTGCAGGTCGCCGCGGACGGGACCGCCGACTCGCTGCGGGAGCTGCTCGACGAGATGCACCGCGCCCGCATCGGGGTGGAACGGGTGTCGATCCACACACCGGACCTCGATGACGTGTTCCTGGCCATCACCGGGAGTCCCACGACCGGCCCGTTCGACGGGGAGCCGACCCTCCAAGGAGTCGCCCGACCATGACCACGCTCGCCTACACGCTCAGTGACTCCCGGGTCATGCTGCGCCGCAACCTCAAGCACCAACTCCGGTATCCGTCGATGACGCTGATGCTCGTCGGCATGCCCATCGTGCTCCTCCTGCTGTTCGTCTACGTCTTCGGGGGTCAACTCGGGGCCGGGCTCGGTGCCCACGAGGGGCGACGGGCCTACCTGGACTTCGTCGTGCCGGGACTGTTCCTGGTCACCGTGGCCGCGGCCGTCCAGGGGACGTCGATCATGGTCGCCATGGACATGACCGGCGGCATCATCGACCGTTTCCGGACCATGGCCATCGCCCGCGTGTCGGTGCTCACCGGGCACGTGCTCGGCAGCCTCATCCAGACGCTGGCGGCCCTGGCCGTCCTGGTCGGGGTCGCCTTCGGGCTCGGCTTCCGCACGGCGGCCGGGCCCGTCGCGTGGCTGGCCGCGATCGGGATGCTCGCCCTCTTCGCCTTCGCCCTGATCTGGCTCGCCGTCGCCCTGGGCCTGGCCGCCAAGAGCGTCGAGACCGCGAGCAACACCCCGATGGTCCTGTTCCTGCTGGTGTTCCTCAGCAGCGCGTTCGTCCGGGCCCGGTCCATGCCCGAGGGGCTCCGCCAGTTCGCCGGGTACCAGCCCTTTTCGCCGATGGTCGACACCACACGCGGGCTGCTCACCGGCGGCGGTGTCGGCAACCAGGCCGTCGTGGCCGTGGCGTGGAGCATCGGCATCGCCGTCGTCTCGTACGTGTGGGCCACCCGCCTCTACAACGGACGTCGGGCGGCCGACCCGTCATGACGGCTCACCTCGCGGCTGGGGCCGTCACACCACGAGCGGCGATGCCGCGATGGCGACCACCGGAGCGTTGAGGGCGGTCCCGACCAGCCCACCGGAGTAGCCGGCGTCGCCCAGGGCGAAGACCCCACCATCGCTGCCCGCCATCCAGTAGCCCTGGCTTCCGGTCGACGCGATCCCGACCACCGGTGCAGCCGGTGCGGTCGGAGTGGAGCCCTCGTCGGGGGCCGTCCCGTAGTTGTGGATGCGACCGTTGGCCTTGGCCAACCAGTACCCGTCGTCGGCCTGGGCGGCCAGGCCGACCGTGGTACCGCCCGTGCCGGCCAGCGAGCCCAGGAAGGCCGCGTCGCCGTAGGCGAACACGCCGCCGTCCGCACCGACCAGCCAGTAGCCGCCGCCGTCGGGTGTGGCGGTCATCGAGACGATCGGGGCCGCCAGGGCCTTCCCACCCATGGAGCCGTAGAACGCGGCGCCGCCGAAGGCGAACACGCCGCCGTCGGCGCCGACCTCGTAGTAGCCGTCGTGTCCCGGGTCGACGGCCATGCCGACGACCGGGGCGGCCAGCGGCCGGTCACCCATCGACCCGAGGAACGGTGCCGCGCCGAAGGCGAACACCCCGCCGTCGGCTGCGACCTCCCAGTACCCGGCGACGGCGGGCGGCTCCCCGGGGTGGCTGACACCCGGTAGGCCGAAGCCGGGTCCGTCGACCGCCATCCCGACCACCGCCGCATGCAGGGGCCTACCGACCATCGAACCGAAGTACCGGGCGCCACCGAAGGCGAAGACGCCACCGTCGGCTGCGGCCAACCAGTACTGACCGTTCAGGGGCGCGGAGCGCGGCGCGGCGTGGCTCACATCCGGCGCCACCCTGCCGGTTGCGGCGGCGGGCGTCGCGGACGCGGCCAGCAGAGCGGCCGGTCCTGCGACCAGCGCGGATGCCGCGAGCACGGCGGCGCCGCCGAGGCGGGCGAGACGGAGCCGTCGACGCCGGACCCGGGTAGCGGAAGGGGTCAGCGTCGGAACGGTCGGGCGCATGGTGCGTCTCCTTTTCGTGGCGACCACGGAACGGCCGGCGGTTCCGGACGTCCGGGGCGGCGCCGGACCGGCCGGCGATGCCGGCATGCCCGACCCGGCGAACTCTACGCACGGCCGGTCCTGGTGACGGTGATCCCCGGAGTCGGGAGACCGGCCGGCCGGGCCCTACGCGTCTCCCGCGATCGGATGGCGCTCCAGGAACTCAGCTACCGAGGCCGTGAACACGTCGTTCTGGTCGCCGGCCACCATGTGCCCGGCCCCGGACACGTCGACGAACTCGACCCTCGGGTACCGGGCACAGAATTCCGCAGCCCTGTCGGCGCTGACCAGGTCACTGGCCCGGCCGCGGACCAGTAGCACGGGCACGTCGTCGGTCATACGAGTGACGGCCTCGTGGAGCCGGGTCAGGTCCATGATCGCGTCCGGGCCCTGACCCGGCACGGGGTCGAGGAACCTCGGGTCCCAGTGCCAGAAGAAGCGTCCGTCCCGCTCACGGAGGTTCTTCCTCAGACCGGAGAGGTCGGTCGGGCGGGGGCGGTACGGGTTGTAGGCCGCCACGGCATCGGCGACCTCGTCCAGTGAGCCGAAGCCCTCGTCCACCCGGTCGGTCATGAAGGCCCGGATCCGCTCGGCCCCGGCTCCTTCCATGTCGGGCACGATGTCGACCAGAACGACGCTCGCGGCCACGCCCGGCGCCGTCTCGCCGGTCAGGAGGATGGCCGCCAGGCCGCCGAGAGAGGCACCGACGACCACCGCGGGTCCCTCGAACCGGGACAGCACCAGTCGGACATCCTCGGCGAAGGACTCCAGGCGGTAGTCGCCCGACTCGGCCCAGTCCGAGTCACCATGGCCGCGGGCATCGAGGGTGAGCGTCCGCCAACCGTGACCCGCCAGCTGTTCGGCGGCGCCGCCCCAGGAGTGCCGGGTCTGGCCCCCACCATGGAGGAAGACGACCAGTGGGTCCCCGACGTTCCCGCGCAGGTCACCCACCAGCTCGATCCCGTCCTTGCCCTTGAAACGCACCTCAGCCACGTCGGTCACCGAGGAAGTGTCACACGCTGGACGAGGTGGGTGCGCCCAACCCCGACATCCGGTCGCTGCGGTGGTGGCGCCCGTGGCGCTTCAGCGCGTGCCGTAGAGGACGACGAAGTCGTCCAGGGCGGTGGTGCACAGGGCGTGCTGACTGCCGGGGAGGGTGCACGTCTCGATGTAGCTGCCGTTCCTGGCTGCCGTCGCCGGGTGGTACGTCACGACACCGTTGGCGGGGTAGACACCCCCCGACCCGGCTCCGGAGCCCTTGACGCCCGGCGGGTCCAGGAATCCGACGATTCCGGCGCCGATGGATTCGGACGACTCCCCGGCGTAGGGGCCCGGGCAGGCCACCGGGGTGCCGGCGTAGTCGACGGCACACTGACTCGCGGCCGCCGTGAACAGTGGGGTCGTCTGCTCATAGAGGCAGCTGGCACAGGCGCTCGTCTGACCACCCACGACCTGTTCGCCGGTGTCGGATGCGGTGCTCGAGGACGTGGGGTCGGGCTGTCCGTGCGGGTAGGCGGCGAGCTCACTCGTGCCGTCGGCACCGATGGCGGCCGAACACGACCAGCCCGTCGGAGCCAGGATCTGCATCTGTCCCTGGGCGTCGGTGTAGACGGCGACCTGGCCCGCCAGATCCGACGGGATCGACTCCGCCACCGTGGGCGGCAGACTCGGCGTGCCCGTCGGTGGGATCCCGTAGGTCGTCGGGCAGACGACCTGCGAAAGTTGGGCCCAGCCGACCGGAGCCGATGCGGACGACGGGGAGGTGGGCCCGGACACCGCGTTCGTCGGCGTCACGGCTCCCGGGGTGGAGGAGGTCGTCGGAGTCGGCGCCCTGGTGGTCGTCGTCGGAGTGCCGCGGCTGCTCCCGCACGCGGCGAGCAGCAGCGCCACGACACCCAGTCCCATGGAAGTGATGAGACTCCGACGCACCAGACCTCCTCCCGAAGCTCGGCCTGGGGGAGGATCCACCGGTGCGGCGCCACCCCGGGGGACGCAACGGGGCGACTCCCGCAACCCGGAAGTCACCCCGGGGCCATCGTGGCGACGGGCACGCTCCGGACCGTGTCGCCGAGCGAGCCCTGGAACGTCGCCCCGGGCCCGAAGGTGAACACACCGCCGTCCGAGGCCACCAGCCGGTAGCCACCCTGGGTCGTGGCGGCCATCCCGACGACCGGCCGTTGCAGCCGGGTGCCGCCCATCGAGCCGGCGAAGGTCGCGTCGCCGAAGGCGAACACCCCGCCGTCCGCGGCCACCAGCCAGTAGCCCCGTCCGTCCGCCGTGGCGGCCATGCCGACGACCGGCTGTTCGAGGTGCCGTCCGCCCATCGAGCCGGCGAAGGTCGCGTCGCCGAAGGCGAAGACGCCGCCGTCCGACGCCACCTCCCAGTAGCCGCCTCCATCCGGCGTCGCGGCCATGCCGACGACCGGCTGCTCGAGGTGCCGACCCTGCATCGAGCCGAGCGGGTGGGCGTCGCCGAAGGCGTGGATCCCGCCTCCGGAGTCAACGAGCCAGTAACCCCCGCCGTCCACCGTGGTCGCGGCACCCACGAGCGGCAGGTCGGCCGGGCCGCCGGTACCCGATCCGAAGAAGGCGGCGTCGCCGAAGGCGAAGACGCCGCCGTCCGACGCCACCTGCCAGTAGCCGCCACCGTCCGGCGTCTCCACCATGGCGTCGACAGGTGCGGCGAGGGGGCGGCCCTGCATCGACCCGCAGAACACGGCTCCGCCGAAGGCGGCGATCCCGCCGTCGGTGGCCACGAGCGAATAGCCGGAACGTTGCGCCGGTGCCGCACAGACCACCCGTCCCGTCAGTGCACCGAGCGTGGTGCCGTCGCCCTCACCGGAGGCGTCGAGGCCGACGACCGCGCAGTCCCCCGCTGGGGCGCACCCCAGTCCGTAGGGCGTGACCACCGGTCCGGCCAGGGGCACGTCGGTGAAGCTGCCGTGGATGCCCTGGACCACATCCGAGCCGAAGCTGGCGACGCACTGGACGGCGTTGCAGGCGACGAGCGGGGTGTCGGGGGGCTGGAGCGGGATGGTGAACCGGTGCTGGGTGGTCCAGGTCACGCCGCCGTCCGTCGTGGTGGCCAGGACCACCGTTCCCCCCGGGGTGTTACCGACCGCTGCGCAGGCCAGCGGACCCGAGCAGCTGAGCGAGTCCACGAGGGAGAAGGGCCCCACGGAGGTCGTCGTCCACGTGGTCCCGCCGTCGGTCGTGTACGAGACCTCGGACACCATGCCCGACCCCGGAGGCGACGCCGACGTGGCGACCATGCAGCCGGTGAACGACCAGCACGCCGACTCGGAGCCGGTCCCGGCGGGTGCCGCCTGCGGTGGGTAGGTCGCCCGCCACGTGCCGCCGCCGTCGGTCGAGAAGCCGATCGCGTCGGGATTCTCCTCGAGGTCGAGGCCGACCTGGCTGACGCAGTCCACCGATGTGAGGCACTGGACCGCCGTCACCCCGGCGGACGGCTGCCCGGTCACCGTCGGCGTCACGACGCCCCAGGTCCGGCCTCCGTCCGTGGTCCGGTACATGGCGGTCAGACCGGCGTCGTCCACCTCGGCCAGGCAGGCGCCGACCCCGTCGGCGCCGCAGGTGACGAAGGTCGGGCTCTGACCCTGGAACTCCGCTTCGGCCCCGGGCTGCTCGGTCCAGGTCATCCCCCCGTCGGTGGAGGTCGCCACCGTGGGCGCCGGGCCGACGGCCACACAGAGGGTCGCCGTCCAGCACGAGACGGACTCGAGCTGTCCCCGGGGCAGTGATGCCCGCGGCGAGGACGCTCCCGCCGGCACGGCGCCCGCGGCCGGTGACGTGCACAGGAGGACGGCGACCGCTGCCGCGCTGCAGATCGCCCGGGCGGTCACACAGGTCGAGGTCCCTCGTGACGCGGTCCTGACGCGGGCCCACGCGCGCCCCGCCAGCCGTGACCGGCGCCCTGGGCACTCACGGTCTTCGTCCTGAATGGATCCCCCGACGACCATCGTCACCACCCCCGGGGCAGACCGACGGGAACTCCGTCCCCTACCGCGGTCGTCAGTGTCGCACCGGTTCCAGCCATCCGCAACGACCGGACGGCACCACCTGGTGCGCCAGGGTCGCGCGACACCTGGAGCATCGAGGTTCCCGCTCGGGATCTCACACCGACCAGAGGGCCTGGGTCGGCGAGAGGCGAGCAGCCCGTAGCACGGGCATGAGCCCGGCAACGACACCGATGATGAGCGAGGCCGTGAATCCACCGACCCACGCTTCGGTGGGAATGACGGTGGCCCAACCGTTGGTGTGTGCGTAGAGGGCGGAAGGATTTGTGGGACCCGCACCACCTCCGGATCACGGGCCGCACCACTACTACTTCTGGCTCTATGCCCTGGACACGGACGAACAGCTGCGGCCGGGTCTGGACCGCCGGGCACTGCTCGAACGCATCGAGGATCACGTCATCGAACAAGCTCGACTCATAGGAACCTTCGACCGCTGACCGACGGGCGCCCTCCTGGACCGGTACGGAGTGGCGTCAGCTCGTGGACAGCTCGAGGAATCGCCGCGCCGCAGGGGACAGCACACCCGACCGGTGTATGAGAGCCAGTCGCCTCACCGCAGGCGGATCGGGTACCGAGACCGTCGCGCCGAACTGCTCGGCAAATCGGGCCACCGCCTCGGGGACGAGAGCCGTGCCTGCTCCCGCCAGGACCAACGGGACGATCGCCTCACGCTGACCAGTGACGACGGCGAGGTTCGCGGCGGTTCCGCCAACCTCGAGCTGCTCGTCGAGCAGTCGGCGCGTCGATGTGCCCTCCGGCGCCGCCACGAGAGACAGGGCTTCCGGGCGTCGATCGCCGGTGTCGTTCGGACGGTCGACGCGTTCGGTACCAGGAGGATGGATGTACACGAGGGACTGGGCACCGAAGTCGATGGACGCGAACGATGCCGGGACGTGGAGTGCATCCGTCAGGCCGACTTCGCAGGTCCCCCCGTCCACCAGGTCGAAGAGCTCCTGGGTGTCCTCCGGGGCTGCCAGGTCGATCCGCACCCCGGGATGGTGACGCCGGAACCGCCCCACCAGCCCGGCCAACGGGTCCGCCGCCAACGTGGGCAGGCTGCACACACTGAGTGACCCGGCCATGACCCCGGCGACGGCGGCCACGGCGGCACGCCCGGTCTCGAGGTCTTGCAGCGCTTGGCGAGCCGGCCCGAGTAGGGCGGTGCCTGCAGGCGTGAGGCGCACGCCCCGGCCCGCACGGGAGAACAGCGCCGTTCCGAGCTCGCGCTCCAGTTCCTTGACCGCGAGCGACAGGGCTGGCTGAGAGACGAAGACGGCCTTGGCCGCCGCGGTGAAGCCACCGTGGTCGACGACAGCGACGAAATGGCGCAGGCGGTTCGTATCGATCAGCTGAGCTTATCGAATACAGATGTAATCGCTATTCGACTTCTGGGTCGACGTTGGCCATCTTGGAGGCATGGAGGATGTCGCGCTCAGATCTGCGCACTCGACCGGGTGGCAACGGCTGCTCGTCGAGCCCAAGCGCCCTGATCGGATCAGGAACCGACCCGGAGCCTTCTGGCTGACCGTGGCTGCGGTGTGTGTCGGTGCCTTCATGGGCCAGCTGGACGCCAGCATCGTGACCGTCGCCCTCCCCACCCTCCAGCGCACGTTCGACGCCGGCGTCGGCGCCGTCACCTGGGTAGGACTGAGTTACCTCCTCGTGCTCGTCGCCACCGTGGTGGCCGTGGGCCGTTTCGCCGACATGTGGGGCCGCAAGCTGCTCTATGTCTACGGGTTCGGGATCTTCATCGTCGGGTCGGCAGTGTGTGGACTGGCCCCGAGCCTCGGGTGGCTGATCGGGTTCCGGGCACTCCAGGCGGTGGGGGCAGCGCTCCTCCAGGCGAACAGCGTCGCCATCATCGTCCTCGCGGTTCCGAAGCCGTCGTTGGGCAAGGCGATCGGGATCCAGGGGGCGGCCCAGGCCGTGGGGCTGGCACTCGGCCCGACGGTGGGCGGTCTCCTCCTCGTCGCCGGGGGATGGCGGCTCATCTTCTTCGTCAACGTGCCGTTCGGGCTCGTCGGGATGATCGCCGGAGTCCTGTTGGTCCCGAGGAGCCGGAACCTCGAGGAGCCGACAGCGTTCGACTGGATCGGGTTCACTCTCTTCTTGCCCGCCGTGCTGGCCGTCTTCAGCGCCATCTCGTTCGGCGACGCCCTCGGGTGGAGTTCGCCCTCGATCATCGGCCTCCTGGTGATCGGCGCCGGCCTCATCGCCGCGTTCATCGTCCGCCAGCGGCGCGGCGCCCATCCCATGCTCGACCTCCAGCTGTTCCGGCTACCGCGCTTCGGCGCCGGGATCACGAGTGGGCTGCTGTCCTACCTGGTCCTGTTCGGTGTCCTGTTCGTGGTGCCCTTCTATCTCGAGCGATCGGTCGGGCTCGGCTCGGGACGCGCCGGACTCGAACTGATGGTGATGCCCGTGGTACTCGGGGTCACCGCACCATTCGCCGGGCGCCTCGCCGACCGCGTCGGCGCCCGTCCTCTCACCCTGGGCGGCATGGCCTGCGTAAGTGGTGGGCTCATGGCCCTGGCCCTGCTGCGTCCGACGACCTCGCTCTTCCTCGTGCTCCTGGCCGTGGTGGGATTGGGCATAGGGGCGTTCACTCCGCCGAACAACGCCACCATCATGGGTGCCGTGCCTCCACGCCAGGCCGGAGTGGCTTCAGGTGTGCTGAACATGACCCGGGGGATGGGCACGTCGCTCGGTTTGGCCGTCACCGGCCTGGTGTTCGACGCGGCCGGCGGCAGCTCGACGTCCGCTGGAACGGTGGGCCGGGCGTTCTCGATCAGCTGTGTGGTGCTTGCCTGCGTGGCGGGCCTGGCCGCCCTGATCGCCGGCACCTCAGAGGGTGCTCGGACCGCGGTGCCGGTCGAATTCCTGGCCGGATGAAGGCGTCGGGCGTGCCATCCCCTCACTCGTCACGCTCTTCAGTACTCGCCCTTGACAACGAAATACGAGCCTCGGATGGCACCTGCCAGTTTTGACTTCTGACGTGCGAACTTGAACGAATCCAATTCGGGAGGAATGTCCATACCTTCGGACAGCTTGAACCCCACGGCTCGCTTCGGACTCGGCCCGTCGATGGTGTACAGGAGGTTGATGGACAGCCCGCTCTCGTAGAAGACGTACGTCCAACGTATGTTCTCGACCTGGAACGTGGTCGCCTCCAGCGGGCGCGACCCGATGGCGATGTCCCGTTCTTCCATCAGGATGCGATCGACCAGATCGACGGCCTTCTTGGCCTTGGCGGCCGGCTCGACAGTGAACACGTGGTCGTACTTGTTCTTGAAATAGCGGGCCTCGTGGGCCCGCAGGCCCGCGAGTGCATCCGCCACCGGTGACGACTCCAGGCCCACTGTTGACACGTCGACGAAATTCACGACATAGGTCACGGCCGGATCAACTCTCGGGGAGCGCGGCAAAGTCGCGCTTGGCCTGGCGATACCAACCCATGCCCTTGATCGGATTCTTCCATCGACCCTTCATGTCCTTCATCGCTGCTTCGTGCTCCGTGCCACCGGTAGCGACCATCTCCTCGAGATGTCGGTCCTGCGCTTTGATCACCTCATCCGCCGTCGCTCCTCGATGGGGCGCGTTGCACGGTCCACCAAGTTGCTCACACGTCATGGTCTTCAAGACCACCACTTCCTTTCATCGTGTTCTCCTGATTTGCAATGGGTCCGGTTCGCATCACCGGCTTGAACTCCTGCGCACGCGCTCGATGTCCATGGTCGCCAGAACGTCCGGGGCAGCGATCAGCTCGACCTCGCTCACAAGACGTGCCTCGTCCAGATGGAAGACGAAGGCCACCTTGGTCGATCCGGCTTGGAACCATGCCGCACCCAATTCGCCGTCGATGATCACCGGCGTCGCCCCTCGTGTTCCGTTGAAGCGAGCAGCCACTGCCTCCTTCCCCTCATAGGTGGGTTCCGTGCCCATGGACTGCCCGACCAGATCGGCGCGCATGACGCAATCCGGTGCGAGCAGAGACAACAAGGTCGCGAGCTCGCCGCCGCGGGCCGCAGCGAGGAACGAGTCGATGATCCGCTGGTTCTCGGCTCGGGAGGCAGCCGTTGCGTCCGCCTCCGGCATGCCCTGCAACTTCCGCCGCGCCCTGCTGGCCATCTGTCGCACGGCCGTAGTCGAGCGCCCCATGATGTCGCTGATCTCATCGAACGGATACCCGAACACGTCGTGCAGGACGAATGCAGCTCGTTCGGCCGGTGCCAGGGCCTCGAGGACCACCTGGAGCGCGTCGCCGGTCATCTCGGCCAGCAACGCATCGGCCTCGGGGTCGATCGGATCATGGACGCCGGGGGTAGCGGCCTCCACCACGGACCTGGTGCGCTGCTTACGGAGCTGGTCGAGACAGAGCCGCGTCACGACCGTAGTGAGCCAGGCGGGGAGATCGTCGATCGCATCGGCGCGGGAAAGCCGGAGCCAGGCTTCCTGGACGATGTCGTCCGCATATGACTCCGACCCGAGAATCCGGGTCGCCAGTAGGCGCAACCGGGGCCGCTCGCCGTCGAACTCTGCCACTTCCATCCTGCTCACACTCTATTGACGCAGGGGATCTCCGAAATGTGACGGACACGGCGTCGCGGAACGTTCCGTGTAGGGACCGGCAACGAGCCTCACCCGACAGCTTGCGATCGGCCACATGTGCACCTCGGGCCGATGGGCGACCTCTTTGGCCATCGGGGCCCCCTCAGGTCTGGAACTGCCAGATTCGGCGTGGCGTCCGAATCCGCAGCATCAGCTCCTCCGTCACCATCCGAAATGTCTAGATGTCGGCCAGCGAGACCATGGGCGAGTTGAGGGTGATGTTGCCCGTCGACCCGTCGTAGATCGCGTTGCCGAAGGCGAAGACACCGCCGTCCGAAGCGACCAGCCAGTAGCCACCGCCGTCGGTGGTCGAGGCGATGCCGACCACCGGGTGGCTGAGAGGCCTGCCGGCCATGGAGCCGTAGTTGGCGGCGTCACCGAAGTTGTAGACGGAGCCGTTGGCCGAGGCCAGCCAGTAACCGGCACCGGAGGGGGTCGGGGCCAGTCCCACGATGGGGCTCGAGGTGTCGAGGGCGCCGCCGGCGGAGTGGGCGTCCCCGAAGGCGTAGACGCCGCCATTGGCGGCCACAAGGAAGTAGCCCAGGCCGTCGTCCGTGGCCACCATGCCCACGATCGGGCTGTTCAGGTGCATGCCACCGGTCGAGCCGTAGAACTTGGCGTCGCCG
>Ga0181528_10000401_pt1 | contig 32567 bp, 24 predicted proteins | sample PEATcosm2014_Bin_47_FD_119742 | JGI IMG/M metagenome (GOLD analysis project Ga0181528, IMG submission 119742) | Peatland microbial communities from MTU Mesocosm Facility, Houghton, MI, USA - PEATcosm2014_Bin10_10_metaG | ecosystem: Environmental > Terrestrial > Soil > Wetlands > Peat | place...
AGCGCTGGAACAAAACTCCGGCAAGGGCGCGGCGGTGTTACACGCAATGCTCGCGGCCAGCCGGGAGGGTTTCACCCATGCGCTGGTGCTGGACGCGGATGGGCAGCATTCGGTGGCCGATATTCCCCGATTCATGTCGGCCTCGCAAAAAAATCCCGCCGCCATGATTTTGGGCGTGCCGCAATTTGCCGCCGATGCGCCGGCGTCGCGTCGTCACGGACGGCGCGTGGGAAACTGGTGGGCCAATCTGGAAACCTTGTGGGGCGGAATCGAAGACTCACTTTTCGGCTTCCGGGTTTATCCCATTCAGGAATCAGTGCGCACACTGCAAGGCACCCGAGGCGCGCGGCGTTTTGATTTCGACACCGAACTGGCTGTGCGGCTTTTTTGGGCCGGCGTCGAGCCCATCAACCTGCTCGCGCCGGTTCAATACTTCAAATCAACGGAAGGCGGAACCTCCCACTTCCATTATCTGCGGGACAATTTGCTGCTCATACGGCGGCACACGCTTTTGGTGCTGGAGATGTTGCCGCAATTGAAACGGATTTGGAAATTGCGGCAGCGCGCCAAGAATGGGCGGAAAGTTGCCTGAAGATTCGTCATGTCGCCGGACAAAAACATCACCGTAGTTCCCGACGCCAATCTAACCAGGTTGGGCCGCTGGTTTTTCAGGCATCGCCGATTTGCCTTGGCGTTGATTCTCGTCGTGGGAGTGACCACGCCCGTGCTGCTCGCGCTCAATTGGAATCACAAATCGTTTTTTATCACCCTGGAACTGGCCACCAAATTTCTGATTGTATTTCCGGCTGTTTGCGCCAACTGCCGCTGGTTCGGCCCGATCGTCACGCGTTTTCGCACGCAAAAAAAAGCCGTCTGGCTGACCATTGACGACGGGCCGCATCCCGAAGACACGCCGGCACTGCTGAAGCTGCTGAAAGAGCACAACGCGCGGGCGACCTTTTTCGTCATTGGCCGGCAGGTTGAAAAATGTCCCGAACTCGCTCGGGCGATCTTGCGCGAGGGTCACACGCTGGCCAATCACACCCAGAACCATCCAGTTTTGTTTTTTTGGTGTTATCTCCAAACCCGGCTGACGCGGGAAATTGATGACTGCGCCAAAACTCTCCTCGAGGCCACCGGCGAATCGCCCCGGTGGTTTCGCGCTCCGGCGGGCATGGCCAACCTGTTTCTACATTTTTTATTGCGCGACCGGAACCTGAAGCTCATCGGCTGGTCGGCGCGCGGATTTGACGGGCTGCTTCACAACACCAAAGCCATGGCCAAACGGATCTGCAAATCCATCCAGCCCGGCGCGATCATTCTGTTGCACGAAGGCCGGCGCGACCGGCAGGGGCGCCCGATCAATTTGATCCTGGCCGAAATTGTTTTAACCCGGCTGACCGCCGACGGCTACATTTTCACGGTGCCCGATGAAAAGGATTTTCTCTAAATTGAACCAAGCGATCAAATGGGGCGGCTCGGGTTTGCGACGACGTTTGCGACTGGAACTGGCGTTGCATCCGTGTTTCTCTTGATGAGGATTATGTTTTTAAGCCATCGTTCAACGCAGACGGAATATTTCGACCTGCCCGAACGCACCGAGGCGGAGATCGCCGCTTCGTTCCGTGATCTCAACCGCGTCAATGTTCTCTTTCGTTTCTCGCATCCGTTTGAATCCGTGTTGCCGACATGGCTTGGCAGAAAGAGCTGTGAACGGCTGGAAATTCTCGACGTGGGCGCGGGCACCGGGCTGCTCGGAAAAACATTGGCAGAATGGGCACAGCAGCGCGGCTGGCACTGGCATTTCACGAACCTGGATACTAACCCGGTGGCGCTGAAAATTGGGGGGCAGCCGGACGGCGTCGTGGGTTCGGCGCTGCAATTGCCGTTCGCCGACGGCAGCTTTGATCTCGTTGTCGCCTCACAAATGACGCATCACCTGACCGACGAACAAATCGTCAAGCACTGGCGCGAGGCGTGGCGGGTGACTCGCGACGCCATTTTCATCTGCGACCTGCACCGCAACCTCGGACTTTATGCGCTGCTCTGGCTGACGCTGCACCTGATGCGCGCGGACCGGACCATTATTGAGGACGGTCTGATTTCGGTGCAGCGCGGTTTTCGTCGGAGCGAATGGCGCGCACTGGCGTCACGGGCGGGAATCCCCGGAGCGAACGTGTGGCGCTATCATGGCGCACGCATCGTCTTGCAGGCGCGGAAAAAGATTCCCCCATTACCCGGAAATTGAATTGGCTTTCGGTTCATTGCCATGGGGTGTTTTCCCCACTGGTTGCGTCGGAACCCTCCACCTATTATCATTTGCCAGTGGCAAGTCATGGATATTTTCCCACGGAGTTGGAACTCGCCTTGAACGGCGCGGCGCAAGCGATATTTCATGAACGCGCCGCCGCCATGACCCGAAAGGTGTTCGGCAAAAGAGTGTTTGTGCGCGCCGTGGTGGAGGTTTCAAATTTTTGCCGCGAAAACTGCGCCTACTGCGGAATGCGCCGCGATAATCGCAGCCTCGCCCGCTTCCGCGCACAGGCTCAACAGATCGCCGAACTGCTTATCGAACATCGCCCCGCAAGCGTCACAGATGTAAACATCCAGACCGGCGAAGACCCGGTAGCTGTGCGTGAAGTGGTGTTACCGCTCATCGAAATTCTGCGGCGGGAAACGTCGCTCGGCATCAGCGTCTGCCTGGGAACACTATCGCCGGAACTTTACACCGAACTGCAATCCGCCGGCGCGAGCATTTTCATCATGAAGTTTGAGACCAGTGATGCCGCGCAATACGAGCAGTTCGAAGCGCCCGGCACTTTGGCGGAACGGTTGCGGCACATCCGCCTGCTTGCAGAAAATAAATGGAACGTCAGTTCCGGCTTTATCGCCGGATTGCCGGGCCAGACACCGTGTGATTTGCTAAAAAATCTGGAGCTGGCGCGTTCATTGCCGTTGAGCGGTTGCAGCGTCAGCCCGTTCATTCCCGGTGACGAAACGCCGCTGGCAAAAAGTCCGCCAGCGAATGCCGACTGGACTTTCAATTGTGTGAGCGCCCTGCGGCTCATGCGGCCGGACTGGGTGATTCCCGCCGTCAGTGCGTTCAACCTCGCCGCGCAGGATGGCTACCGGCACGGCCTGCGCGCCGGCGCGAATCTCGTGACGATCAATTTGACGCCGACCGATGTGCGCGGGGATTACGTCATTTACAAGCGTGACCGTTTCATCATGACCGAGGAGCGCGTGCTGGCGGCGATTGCGGCGGAAGGACTCACGCCGTCGAAATCAGGGTTGGCGGATTTTTACATGGGCAAGACCGGCAGCGAGGTCACAACCAAAACCCTGTCCGAAACCGCAATTCAAACTTGAGGCGCGCTTGCTGTTTCCTCACCCAAAAAGTCCCGTCCGGCCCAATCGCGTCGTCGTCACGGGTGCTGGCATTGTCACCGCGCTTGGCATTGGCTGTCGCCTCAACGTCGAAGGGTTTCGCGCCGGACGTCCCGCCTTTCGTCCCGTGACGCTGTTTGATGTTTCCTGGCAACGCGCCAAAATCGCGGCGGAAGTCGACTTGCCGCCGGAGCTTCCGCCAACCAAACTTTCCGCAAACACGGCGAGCCGGCTGGATCGCGCCACCCGGATGCTGCTGCACGCCGCCCATGAGGCGTGGATGCAGGCGGGTTGGGAACCTGCGGAAAATTTGCCCGTGGTTCTAGGGACGACCAGTGGCGAAATGGTTTTGGGGGAAAAATTTCTACAGCAGGCCATCGCGGCGCCCCTCCAGAAAAAGCACCAGGCAACGCGGGTCATACACTATCAGGTGCAGCAGCAGGGTCTCAATTTGTGCAGCGCGTTTGGATTTCAAGGCCCGCTCACCTCCATTTCCAATGCCTGCGCCTCCGGGGCAAACGCCATCGGTCATGCGTGGGAAATGTTGCGCAACGGGCGCGCGGAAAAAGTTTTGACCGGCGGCTACGACACCTTGTGCCAGTTGACGTTTGCCGGATTCGATTCGCTCCAGGCACTTTCCACCACCGCCTGCCGTCCGTTTGACGCGCAGCGCGACGGGCTGACGCTCGGCGAAGGCGCGGCCATCCTGACTTTGGAAACGCTCGATCATGCACGGTTACGTGGCGCGGAAATTCTGGGCGAAATTGTCGGCTACGGCACGGCGACCGACACGCATCATCTTACGCAGCCGCATCCTGAGGGCAACGCGGCCTTGGCAGCGATGACCGCCGCTTGTGTGAGCGCAAAAATTTCACCGGGGGAAATTGATTATATTAACGCGCACGGCACGGCCACCCCGCACAATGATGCGAGCGAGGCCGCCGCCATCAATCGCTGGGCGGGCGATGGCGCAAAAGATTTGCGGGTGAGTTCCACAAAATCCATCAGCGGACATCTTCTCGGCGCGGCGGGCGCGGCGGAAGCCGTCGTTTGTCTGCTGGCCTTGCGCGGTCAATGGCTGCCGCCGCAAGCTTTAATCACAACGCCCGATCCCGCCTGCCGTTTCAAAATCCTGGGCGAGCCGGCGGATGCAAAAATCGAAACCGCCCTCTCCAACTCGTTTGGCTTTGGCGGCGCGAACGCCACGCTTATTTTCCGGAGGTGGAAATAAATTTATGATTTGCGATTTACGATTTGCAATTGCGCGGAAATCTGAAAGTGATCGTGTTGCTCTCCAATTTGAATGAACGCGCCGGAAAAAATATTCGTTCACGGCCTCGGCGCGGTTTCTCCGGCCGGTTGGGGGGGAGCAGCCTTGCAAGCCGCCTTGACCAAAAACAATCCCATTCCCACGCAGAGCGTGGTGCGGCCGGGTTGGGAAAAGCCGTTGGGCATTCGCAATGTGCCACCGCCAGAAATTCGCCCGGCATTTTTTTCTCATCCTCGTTTGCGGCGCGCGAGCGACATCAGCCTGCACACCGTGGCCGCCGCTATCGAAGCGTTGGGCGACGATGTTGTGCGAATCCAAGCTGGCGATTTGCGGCTCGGCATCGTCGTCTGCACCATGGCCGGCAGCGTCGCTTATTCACGACGGTTTTATGAAGAGGTATTGCGCGAACCGGCCCTGGCGAGTCCGCTGCTTTTTCCTGAAACCGTTTTCAATGCTCCGGCCAGCCATCTTGCGGCATATCTCAACACAAACGGAACCGGCTACACCCTGGTGGGTGACGACGGAACTTTTTTGCAAGGGCTGGCGGTGGCGGCGGACTGGCTGCTGGACGACCGCGCGGACGGTGTGGTCGTCGTTGGCGCTGAAGAGATGGACTGGGTTGTCACCGAGGCGATACGACTATTTCAACACGATACGATTCACAGCGCCGGTGCCGGTGCGATTTATTTGCGGAAGGAAAAACCGCCGGCGGCCGGCGCGGAACTGGCGGGCATCACGGATTCCTTTTTGTTCACGCAAATCCAGAACCGGACGGAAGCAGCGCGAAAAATGCGGGCGCAACTGCCGGCCTGCGGGCCGGACGAATTACTGTGCGTGAGTGCGCAACCAAACCCGCTGGCGGCGGCAGCGGAAAATGCGGCGTGGCGCGACTGGTCAGGCCGGCGACTCGCGCCGAAATCAATTCTTGGCGAGGGGTTCACGGCATCGGCCGCCTGGCAGTGTGTCGCGGCCTGCAACGCGGTTGCGAGCGGCCGGTTTTCCGCCGTGAATGCCAGTGTGGTGGGTGCGAATCAGCAGGCCATTGGCGCGCGTTTTCGGGCTTGCGCGATGGCGGGTTAAATCACAGGATTTGCCATCGAAAATTTCGCCCGCTGATTTTATTTTCCATGAATGACTCAACTGAACTCAAGGCCCGGATCAAACAAATGGTGGTTGAAAACTGCATGCTCAAAATCAGTGCGGCGGAAATCGGGGATGACCAGCCTTTGTTCGGTCCGCACGGTTTGGGATTGGATTCGATTGATGCGCTGCAACTGGTGGTCGCCTTGGAGAAAAATTTCGGCCTGAAACTTTCCGATGTCGAAGTCGCGCGCAAAGTCATGCAAACCGTCAAAACCATCGCTGCGGCAATTCAAGAACACAATTCCCTCCCTGAATAAAAATGCTTCAGCCACGACGCCGGCAATCATGATTTGGCAAAGATAAAATCAAGTGGGGTTGCCGCTGTTTGTTTCCGGGTGAAATCGCTTGTCGCTCCCTTGATCATGGGCTCGCCTCGGAGTTCATCGCCGAGATTCTCACAAACAGTCCAGTGTCAAAGTATGGTGCTAAAAGTCCACACTTTTTTCGCGGATGTTAAAACTTGATTTTAAGGTTTTCAACACGGGTCGCGGTGTAATCACGGTTAAGAATGGAGCCAGTTGTCGGATTTGAACCGACGACCGACGGTTTACAAAACCGTTGCTCTACCACTGAGCTAAACTGGCAAACAAAAAAATCGTTGGCAACGATTTTCCAGACATAAACAATCCACCACCGCTTTTCGATACTATCGCATGATTGCGGCAACGCAGAGAGATGACAAGTTTCAAATTTCTCTCAAAGAAGTGTCGCCTCGCAAATTTGCAGCCTGTTCAACACATCAATCCTCTGCCGCAGGCGTCCGTAAACACGGTGGTTGAAGTTGAACGCGATGCGCGCCAACTCCAGACTGTCGCTGTGTTCGATTTCACCCGGCGTAGGTTGCGACACCGGAAAGAAATTTTACTTTCGCATTCTTGGCGGGCTTTGCGTGACATTTTTTGCGCATTGACATTGAATGCGAAAAACCTATGCTTTGCGTTCATTTATTTTGCGAGCAGCCGCGCGTGCGGACCTGTCTCGCTCCAGGAAAGGATGTGAGTTCCTTTGACAGAAATTAAATTAAAAAAAGGCGAACCCGTGGAACGCGCGCTGCGCCGGCTTAAGAAAAAAGTCGACCGCGAGGGCACGTTGAAAATCGTGCGCAGCCGCCGGACGTTTGAAAAGCCAAGCGAAAAACGCCGCCGCAAGGAAAAAGTGGCGCGTTTCTCCGCAATGCTGACGGCCCGTTACGCCGACCTGTGATTTGAAATTCGTTGGATCGTGAATCGTTAAATCGTTGCATTGGTGCGATGATTTAACGATTCTTCTTTTTTGCGATGCAACGATTCGCGACAAAACAATGTATTCACTCTCGACCTGCTGGAATTCCAACCGCCACACCGACGGCCGCGCCATGTTGCGCGAAATCCGCGACCTCGGATTTGATTTCGCCGAGTTGAGCCACGGCGTCCGCATCAGCCTCATGCCCGGCATCCTCGAAGCCGTGGACGCGGGCGAGATCAGGATTTCCACGCTCCACAATTTTTGCCCGCTGCCCGTCGGCGTCACGCATTCCTCGCCGAACCTTTACGAATTTTCCGCCGAGCGCGACCGCGACCGCGAACTCGCCGTCCGGCACACGCTCAAGACGTTTGATTTTGCCGTGCGAGTCAAGGCGCCGCTCGTCGTGCTGCACCTCGGCAGCATGGATCTGAAGGATTACACCGGCAAACTCGGCGAGCTGCTCGAACGCGGCGCGAAGGACACGCCCAAGTTCCAAAAATTTGCCGCTGAGGCCATCGCCAAGCGCGATGCGCGGAAGGAAAAAGCGTTTGCGCGGGTCAAGGAAACGCTGAAGCTGCTTTTGCCCGAGGCGAAAAAGCGCGGCCTCAAGCTTGCCTGCGAAAACCGCGAAGGTGTCGAGGAACTGCCGGCGGAAAATGATTTTCGGAATTTCCTGCATGAATTTTCCGGCCCTGAAATCGTTTACTGGCATGACACCGGCCACGCGCAGATCAAGGAAAACTTCGGCCTCATCCGGCACGCCGAACATCTCGCGTCGCTCGCCGACCGGCTGGCCGGCTTCCACATCCACGACGTGCAGTTTCCGACGCAGGACCACTGCGCGCCCGGCACCGGCATGATTGACTACGCCGCGCTCCGGCCGTTCGTGAAGCCGGAACACATCAAGGTTTTCGAGTTCAGCAACAAGGTGCCCGTCGAAGCGGCCAAAGCCGGCATCGCCCACGTCAAAAAAATCTGGGGCGCGGTGTAGATTTTCATTCACCGGCACGGAAAATAACTTTGCGCCTTTGCGCCTTTGCGTGAGAATGGATTTCGTGAAGTCATCACCGCGTGAAACCGCCGGGGAAATTGTCGCTCGCCTGCAGGCGGCCGGCTTTGCCGCATTCTGGGTCGGCGGCTGCGTGCGCGATTTTCTGCTCGGCCGCGCTCCGCAGGATTTTGACATCGCCACCGACGCCAAGCCGAAGCAGGTCGAAAAACTTTTTAAGAAAACTATTCCCGTCGGCAAAAAATTCGGCGTCATCATCGTGGTTGAGTGCGGCCAGCAGTTTCAGGTTGCCACGTTTCGAGCCGAGGCGGATTATCAGGACGGTCGTCGACCGGAAAAAATCGTTTTCGCCAACGCCGAGGCCGATGCTTCGCGCCGCGATTTCACGGTGAACGGCCTTTTCTACGATCCGCTCACGCAAAAAATCCACGACTGGGTCGGCGGCGGAAAAGATTTACGCGCGAAAATCATCCGCACCATCGGCGCGCCGGAAGAACGATTCGGCGAAGATCACCTGCGGATGCTGCGCGCCGTGCGCTTCGCGGCGCAGTTAGATTTTGAAATCGCGCCGGAGACGTTTTCCGCCATTCGATCGCTCGCGCCGAAAATCAAAATCATCAGCGCCGAGCGCGTGCGGGATGAGCTGATGAAATTATTCCGTCCGCCACACGCGGGTCGCGGCCTGGTTTTGCTGCGCGACAGCGGATTGCTGGAATACATTTTGCCGGAACTTGAGGCGACGATTGGCTGCGAGCAGTCGCCGGATTTTCATCCCGAAGGCAGCGTGTTCAACCACATCTGCCTGATGCTGGAAAAACTGCCGGCGGACGCGAGCGAGCCGTTGCCGTGGGCGGTGTTGCTGCACGACATTGCCAAGCCGGTGACGGCGGAGCGCGACGCGGCGACGGGCAAAATCCATTTTTACGGCCACGAAAAAGTCGGTGCCGACATGGCGGAAGCAATATTGCGGCGGCTGAAATTTTCCAACAAGGAGATTGAGGAAATTGTCGCGGCGGTGCGGCATCACATGCAGTTCAAGGACGTGAAGCAGATGCGCAAGGCGACGCTGCGGCGGTTGCTGTTGCGCGAAACTTTTCCGCTGGAATTGGAACTGCATCGGCTGGATTGCCTCGGTTCCTTTGGTGATCTGGAGCATTACAACTTTTTGGGGGAGCAGGCGGCCGAGTTGGAAAAGCAACCAGCCATTCGTCCGCCGCTGCTGACGGGCAACGATTTGATCAAGCTCGGCTTCAAGCCGGGCAAAGAGCTGGGTGCGCTGCTGGCGGAAATCCGCGAAATGCAACTTGCGGATGAATTAAAAACGCCGCGCGCGGCAAAAAAATGGGTGAAGGAAAAATTGGCGGGCTGAATCTCCAGCCGGCCGGCCAACAAGTCAGGCGCGCGGCGGCAAAAGTTTTTGCACGCGCTCGAACACCAACCCGGGCGACAGGGCGCGCAGGCATTCCTCCGGTTTTTCAAAATGGCAGTCCGACTTCATGCAGGGCGCGCAGGGAAGGTCAATCCGCAAAACATTTTCAAGCTGGCCATACGGGCCAGTGCGGCGCGGTTCGGTCGGGCCGAAGAGCGCGACGAGCGGCTTGCCGAGCGCGGCGGCGACGTGCATCGGGCCGGTGTCGTTCGTGACCATCAAATCGCTAAGGCGAATCCACTCGATCATTTCAGGCAATGTGGTCTCACCGCACAGATTCAGGCAGCGTTCCGGCGCGGCGCGCGAAATGATTTCGCCGAGCGGTTTGTCTTCGCCGTTGCCAAGAATGGCGAAGCGTGCTGCAGGAAGTTTTTCACCCAGCTGGTGGACGAGTTCGGCAAAATATTTTGCGGGCCAGCGTTTGTTTTCCCAGCGTGCTCCGGGCTGGAGCAGAATTAATCGCGAATTGCGAATTGCGAATTGCGAATTTTTGCCAAGCCATTTTTGTTTTACTTCTGCGGCAATGGCCGGTCGTTCGGGCAGCCAGATGAAATTTTTATGAACGGGCAGGCCGAGCGCTGGCAGCACGGCGAGATACCAGTCCACGGCGTGAGTGTGAATCGATTTGCGCGGGACGGCGAGGTCGTAAAATCCGCGCGCGCCTTCGCGGGTTTCATCGAGGCCGACGAGAAATTTTCCGCGCGCGAGCCAGGCAAACGTGGCGCTGCGCAGGAGGCACTGGAGGTCAATGACGAGGTCGAATTTTTGCGCGCGCAGCCAGCGGATGCTGCGGAACATCTCCGGCCAGTGCTGCGGCCTGGCCCAGCGTTTCCGCTCGAAGCGGACGATGCCGGCCAGATCCGGATCGCCTTCGAGCAGCGGTGCGAGCGCGGAATCAATCCACCAGTAAATTTCCGCGTCCTTGAAATGCAGCTTCAACAACCGCAGCACCGGCAGCGCCTGAATCACGTCGCCGAGCGAGCTGGGTTTGAGGATTAATATTTTCAAGACGGTGACAGGTGACGGGTGGCAGGTGACAGGAACCGCTCGCGGATGAAACTCTTGTCACGTTTCACAAGTCACGTGTCACTTCAATTCATCGGCCAAATTCAAGGCGTTCAGCCAGCCGTTCGGGCAGGCCGGCGGCGCGGATTTTGGCCTGCGTGGTGGGAATGTCGTAATCGAGTCGGCGGAGTTCAATCGTTCCTGCGTCCATGTCGTAAACGACGTAGGCGGCTTTGGGATTGTTGTCGCGCGGCTGGCCGACGGCACCGACGTTGATGAAATATTTTTTTGCCGGGTCAATCTTGAACTTGGAATACGTTCCGCCGCGCACGGCGGTGTCGCGCATGAAGGCGACCGGCACATGCGTGTGGCCAAAAAAACAGACGGCGGTGTTTTGATACGGGAAGCTGGCGGCGGCGGCGAGCTTGTCGAAGACGTAGCCCCAGCGTTGTGGCGCGTCAAGCGTGGCGTGGACGATGGTGAAATTGGCGACCATGCGGGAATACTTCAGGTCGCGCAGCCATTGGCGGTCCTCGGTGCTGAGCTGGTTGCGGGTCCAGATGACGGCTTCGGCGGCGGCCGGATTGAAACCTTCAAGATGATCTTCGCTGGAGCAGTATTCGTCGTGGTTGCCCTTGACGACGGGGATGTTCATTGCGCGCACCATGTCGAGGCATTCCTTGGGATTGGCGTTGTAGCCGACGACGTCGCCGAGGCAGACAATCTGCTGGACATTTTGCGTCTTGATGTCGGCCAGGACAGTCTGGAAGGCTTCCAGATTGCCGTGAATGTCTGCGATGATGGCGTATCTCATGTCAGTCAGCGGGAAATTTCAAAGCCGCTAAATTCATTGTTTGCGTCAGCCCAAGTTACCCGCTCGTCGCGGATAAAGCCAGCAAGTCCTGCGCCGAGAATGGCTTCACGGAACGCCGCGAGTTCCTCGCGCGTGCCTTCGGCGGCGAGTTCGACGCGGCCGTCGGGCAGGTTGCGGATGGTGCCGGTGACTTCAAAGCCGGCGGCGACGGTTTTGACCGTGTAGCGAAACCCCACGCCCTGCACGCGGCCGGAATAAAAAACATTCAGGCGGCGGCGGTTCGTCGTCGGTGCGCAGGCTGGCGGTTGAATCAGCACCAGAGGATGAAGCCAAAGTTGGCGGCGGGGCGCAATGTTTTTTGCCGCGCAGAAAACTTTTTTGTGTTTTTTGGTGAAATCTATTTGACCCTTTGAGGAATTTCCCGTAGTTAGCAAGGGCTGCCACGAACAAAATATAAATGTTTTGTCCTTATTGGCCGGCGACGAGTCAAGCTGTAACGGCGATGCTGAACACGAAAACATTTCTGACGGTGGATTTTGGGGCGGGCAGCCTCAAGCTGGCGGAGTTCGAGGCGAACGACGCGGGCGGATTATCCCTCAAAAGTTTTGCCATCAAACCGCTCGGACTGGAAGGCTCGGCGGACGCCACGCGCGAAGCCGCCATGCTCAAGGCGTTGCAGGAGGTGCTCGCTGAAAAGGGCATCAAATCCAAAAACGTCAACGTCTGCGCGCCGGGCTTCCACGTTTTTTCCAAGTTCGTCAAACTGCCGCCGGTGGACGCCACCAAGGTGACGCAGATCATTCAATACGAGGCGCAGCAGAACGTGCCGTTCCCGCTGGCCGAGGTCGTGTGGGATTACCAGATTCTCGGCTCGGCCGCGAGCGGCGAGTTGGAAGTATTGTTGGTCGCCATCAAATCCGAAGTGGTCGAGGGCCTGTTCCGCGTGGCCGCGCAGGCGAAGCTGAAATTAAGTTTGTGCGACGCGTCGCCGGCGGCGCTGTGCAACGCGTTCCGGTATAATTATGGTGACTTGGAAGACTGCGCCATGCTGCTCGACATCGGCGCGAAGACGAGCAACCTGCTGTTCTTCGAGAAGGGAAAAGTTTTTTCCCGCAGCATCAATCTCGGCGCGAACACCATCACGCAGGATTTCGCGAACGAGTCGAAATTGAAGTTCGACGAGGCGGACAAGATCAAGATCGCCGAGGGTTTTGTGAGCTTGGGCGGCGCGTATGAGGAGCCGGAAAACGCGCATCAGGCGGCCATTTCCAAAATCGCGCGGCAGTTCATGACCAAGCTGCACATCCAGGTCAACCAGACCATCCAGTTTTATCGCGGGCAGCAGGGCGGGGCGCAGCCGCAAAGATTGTTTTTGTCCGGCGGCGCGACCATCATGCCCTATACGGCACAGTTTTTTGCGGAGAAGCTGAACATCCCCGTCGAGTATTTCAATCCGCTCCGCAACGTCCAGATTGACCCGTCGGTGAATCTGGAAGAGCTGGCACGGGTGGCGCATTCACTGGGTGAAGTGGTCGGGCTTGGCCTGCGCAACCTCGCGCACTGCCCGGTGGAAATGAATTTGATGCCGGAGAGCACGCTGCGCTGGCAGGCGTTCAACGAGCGCAAGCCGTATTTCATGGCGACGGTATTCAGCCTGGTGCTGGTCGCATTCGCGGTCGGGTTCCTGTATGAAAAACTGGCGCAGGCCAAGGAGAAGGAAATTGAGGATCTGCAACCCAAGGTCACCGCGATGCAGACGAAATCCGACTCGTTCAACCGGGTGTATTCAAAACTTCAAGCGACGCAAAAAGAGGCGGCGCAGATCACCGAGTGGATGGAGGATCAGTATTACTGGGGCGATATTCTGACCCAGTTGCGCGGCTCGCTAATCCGCTCCGAGGATGACGTCAGGAAAAAGCTGTCCGCCCAAAAGCCGGGCGTGGAGGCGGGGATTTGGATTGAGCAGTTGTCCACGGATTCGAGCTTGAGCACGGCGTCCGCCGGCAACACCTTTGCGCCACCGATGGGCATGCCGGGCAGCAGAATGCCGGGGGTGGCCCCCGCCACAGATGTCAGTGGTGCCGCGGCAGCCGAGCCGGGCAGCGTCATCTCGATCGTCTGCCGCGCCGTGGACCTCTCCGGCGTGGATCCGTCGGCCAACAGTGAAATCGCTTACGCGGTTGAAAACGAACTGAAAAGTTCGACCAATTATTTCAAGCCGGAGGGCACGGCGCTCACCGGCCAGATCACGCCCGACGCCAACGGCACGTTCACCTTTGGCGTCACCGTCACGCTGCTGAATCCACTAAAATTGTAATATGGGCTGGATCAAACGAAATCTATTCTTCGCCATCGGCGGCGTGATCGCCCTGCTGCTGCTGGGCGCGGCGGGCTATTATGACTACGCCAGTTGGAGCGACAACGTGACGGCGTTTGACAAGCTCAACGAGATTTATGGCACGCTCAAAACGCTGGGCGACCAGAAGCCGGCGCCGGGCAACGCCAAGGTTGATAATATCAAGGCGGCCAAGGAAGACGAAGCCATCGTCCGCTCCTGGATCAGCCAGACCACTAATTATTTCGCGCCCATTGCGCCCATCCCTGACTCGGCCGAAGTGACCAGCGAGGAATTTGCGGCCAGACTGCGCCAGACGATTGACCATTTGCAGCATGAGGCGGAGACGGCCAGCGTGCTGCTGCCGCCGAAGTATGGGTTTTCGTTTGAAGCGCAACGCTCGATTGTCAAGTTCGAGACCGCCAGCCTGCCGTCGCTCGCCGTCCAACTGGGCGAGGTCAAGGCCATTTCCGAAATCCTGTTCGCGTCGCGCGTCAACTCGCTGGACGGCATCCAGCGCGCCCGAGTGTCGAACGACGACACCGCCGGGCCGCAGTCCGACTATATTAACGACGTGTCCGTGACCAACAACCTGGCGGTGATGACACCGTATGTGGTGACGTTCCGGGGCTTCAGCCCGGAACTGGCCTCGGTGCTGGCCGGTTTGGCCTCGTCGCCTCATGTCTTCGTCGTCAAAGCGGTCAGCGTCCAGCCGGCGGGCGCGGCGGCGCAGCCGGGCGACAACGCGGTATCAGCGGCGCCGATGCCCGTGGTCGCCCCGCGGAAAGGCGAGTTGCCGACGGTGTTGAATGAACAACTGTTGCGGATCACGCTGGAGATTGTGATTGTGAAACCGTTGCCCAGAAAATAAGCCCATGGATTTCATCAAAAAAAATTACGATAAAATCATCTTGTGCGCTGTGCTGCTGGGCGTGATTGGTTTCCTCGTGTTCCTGCCGTTCGCGATCTCCAGTGAACAGGCCGCCTTGCATGACGTCGAAATCGCCGTCACCAGCCCTTCGGTGAAGCCGCTGCCGCCGGTGGATCTGACGCAGGAGACCAACGTGACGCAGCGGGTCCAGTCGGCGGCGGGCTTTGATTTTTCCAGCACCAACAAGTTGTTCAACCCCATTGAATGGAAAAAAATGCCGGACGGCACATTGACCCCGGTCAAGTCCGGCAGCCAGCCGGCCTCGGCGGTGGTGGTGGCCAAAATCAATCCGTTGTATTTTGTAATCTCGCTTGATTCGGTGGTGACCAACGGGCTTGCGCCGCGCTACGTTGTCGGCGTCGAGCATCAGGGCGCTGCGAATCCCGCGCAACGTCGCAAGCAACAGCGCTTCGTCTCGCCGGACGATCCCAAGAAGGATGCGTTCACCCTGCTTCAGGTCAAGGGCGCGGCGGAAAACCCGGACGAGCTTGTCCTGAAACTGGCGGACACGGGTGAGACGGTTTCCATCGCTCCAGGCAAGCCCTATCAACGCACCGACGCCTACTCGGCGGACCTGCGCTACGATCCTGAACGGAAATTTTTCACGGCGAAGCGCGTGGGTGCGCCGATTTCTTTCGCCGGCGGCGATTACATTGTCGTTGCCATTGATGACGACGAAGTGGTATTGTTCGACCAGTCAAACCAGAAAAAAACAACCTTGCGATACGCGCCTTGATTTTAATAAAAATTTCATCAAAATATTCCGGCTCAAAATCACTTTGAAACCACACCATGACTAAAGCAGTTTCACTCTCTCTCGGCGTCATTCTTCTGCTGGCCTCCGCCGCGGCTCTGTCGGCGCAAACCAGCCCCGCCGACATGGCGGTCAACCAGGCCGTGCTCAACCAGGCCAACACCATCGTGCTGCGGCAAAAATTGGCGGACGCCAAGAGCGCCACCGCCCGTGGCGATCTGGTCACCGCCGCAAAAAATTATGAGGAGGCCTACGCGCTCACCCAGACGATTGGCTCCGGCATTGACGCCGAGACCGCGCAAACGGTTTCCGGTCTGGTGTCCACCCGGATGCAGCTCGCCCGGCAGGCGCAGGCCAATGGTGATTTGCGCGAGGCTGACACGCAGGTCAAGCGCGTGTTGAAAGTGGATCCAAAAAACCAGGCCGCCATCGCCTTCAAGAAACAGAACGACCAGATGATTGCCGCCATGCGTGGCAAAGTCCCCGATGCACAGACACTCGAACAGATGCCCGCCATCATCAACGACAAGAAGGATGCCGCCACGCTGGTGCAGGACGGCAAGGTGCTTTACGAAGCGGGCAAGCTGGAAGATGCAACCGCCAAGTTCAACGCCGCCTTGAAACTGGATCCGGACAATCGCGGTGCCAATTATTATCTGGCTCTGACCAAGCAGGCCATGTATGCCCGTGACAATCGCGCCCATGATGTGGTCAGCGCGGATCGCATGGTGGATGTGGAAAAGGCCTGGGAGCGTCCGAAACCCAACACGACTTTGCCCTCTCCAAATCCGTATGCGACGACCAACCTGGTTTACACCGGCTCCGGACGGCAGGTGATCATCAGCAAACTCGATCGCATCCGTTTGGACAACCTGGTTTTTGACGGCCTGCCGTTGAGCGAAGTCATCCGCAACTTGAGCGAGCAAACCAAGCTCCGCGACCCGGATAAAAAAGGCATCAACTTCCTGATCAATCCCAACGGCGACACCTCCATTGACACAACCGGTCCAAGGGCGGCCGGAGCAGCCGGCGGTTTTGGCGGTCAGCCCGGAGCGCCTGCGGGAGCGCAACAGTTTGGCAACCCCGGGGCGACGGCGGTGGATCCCGCCACCGGCTTGCCGGTGGGGCAAGGAGCTGCGGCGGGCGGCAATGAACCTCTTGATTTGAACACGGTCGTCATCAAAATCAATCCTGCGTTGACCGATGTCCGGCTGGTGGATGTTCTGGACGCGATTTGTGAAGTGGCCGATCATCCGATCAAATATAGCATAGAGGACTACGCGATTGTTTTCTCGGCCAAGGGCGCGGAGACGCCAATGTTGTATAGCCGTCATTTCCGCGTGGATCCGAACACCTTTTATCAAGGGCTGCAAAGTGTGAGCGCCCTGAGCTTTGGCGAAAACAATAATTCAAGCGGCAGCGGCGGCAGCGGCGGCAGCAGCGGTGGCAGCAGCGGTGGCGGTGGCAGCGGCGGCCAAAACCAGGGCGGTGCGGTCGTCCCGATTGTCAACGTGGCTCCCGGTTCGAGCGGTCTTCGCTCACAAGGCCAGGGTGGTGGCGGCTCAACTGGTGGTGGCGGTGGTGGAAGCACGGGTGCCGGTGCCGGTGGCACCGGACTCCTTAGTGGAAATGGTGGCAACGGTGGTCTGAACTTTATTACGACAGTTAACCGGACATCCGATATCAGCACCGAAGCCCGGCTATTCTTTTCCACGCTAGGAGTTAATTTGGAACTGCCTGGAAAGAGCCTTTTCTTCAATGATCGCTTAGGCGAGCTGTTTGTGCGCGCCACGCAGCAGGATTTGGACACCATTGAAAACGCCATCGAGGTGTTGAACCGCGTTGCTCCGCAGATTCACATCAAGTCGCGTTTTATCGAGATAGACCAGGGAAACCAGTCGGCGCTTGGATTTGACTGGTATCTGGGCAATTATGTTAACGGCAAGGTGGTCGCCAACGGTGGCAGCGCGCCTTCGCTCAACGTGCCGGTTTCCTCGGCCAATCCGCTGGGCACTTTCCCGGGCAATACGACGGCCAGTCAAATTGCCGGGTCGTCCACGGATCAAAATATCACCAGCGGCCTACGCAATCCTTTGAACGCACCCGCCCTCACCACCATCACCGGCATCATGACCGATCCGAATTTCCGGGTGGTGATCAATGCCTTGCAGCAAAGCACCGGATCGGAAACGCTGGGCGAACCGGAAGTGGTCACCACCAGTGGGCGGCAGACCGAAATGCGGGCGACGCAGTTGATCACGGTGGTCACGGGTGTCAATTTCCAGCAGGGAACCGCCGCTACGACGACCGGCACCACAACCCAATAATATAACAACGAGCCAAATGAAAACTTACCAAGCAAATAACATTTCAAAGCTGACGTGTTCATGGTTGTGCCTGGGGGCCGCCTTGGGCGTTGCCGTGACTGGCCGGGCGCAGGTGGTGAACAATAACCCTGGAACTTCCGCCATCACCTTCAGCACGCAACAAGTTGAGACCGGGCCGGTGTTGGACGTTGTGCCGGTGGTGTTGTCGGACGGCTACACCATGAATTTGACGTTGATTCCATCCGATACCGAGTTTGCCGGCTACGAGGATCCGCCAGCGATTCCGCAAGTCACTGGCAATCTGAATGTGGTGCAATTGCCCATCGTTCTGCCGGCGTTCACCGTCAAGCAGGTTGTCACCACCGTCAACATCTGGGACAACCAGACCATCGTCATCGGCGGATTGATCTCCTCTGATACCGCGAGCACCAAAGACAAGGTTCCGGTTTTGGGCGACATGCCGCTGGTGGGCAATCTTTTTCAAAGCACCTCCAAGGTGACAAATAAAAAGAACCTCATGATTTTTGTGACGGCCACCATCGTGGATCCGGCCGGCAACCGGGTGCATTCGGATGATGAATTGCCGTTTGCACAGACAGGCATTCCGCCGGTGCAGCCCACGGCTCCCAATCAGACGTTTCAACCGGTGACGCCGGCTCCGGCTCCGGCCGCAAATCCGTAAAGTGAAGGCCGTCGGGAAACTGGCAGATGACTTGTGAACCGTTTGTTGATTGTTGATGGCCACGCCTACGCCTATCGCGCGTTTTTTGCGATTCGCGAACTGCGGTCGCCGGCCGGCCAGCCGACGAATGCGATTTACGGGTTCGTCAAAATGCTGGCGAAGATGCGGGAGTCAGTTCAGCCGACGCATCTGATGGTGGTCTGGGACGGCGGATTGAGTGCGACGCGCGTGGCGGATTTGCCGGAATACAAGGCACAGCGTCCGGAAATGCCGGACGATTTGCGGCCGCAGTTTGACGGGATTGTCGATTATTTGCAGGCGGCGGGTGTCGCCTCATTCCGGCGCAACGGCGTGGAGGCGGATGATTATATCGCCTGCCTGGCACGGCACGCGGCGGCGGCGGGGATGACTGTGGTTATCGCCAGTGCGGATAAAGATTTTATGCAGTTGGTTTCGCCTGGTGTCGGATTGTTGAATCCGAATGATAAGAGCGAAACCGTTTGGACGCAGGAACAGGTGCGCGCCAAGACCGGCGTGGCGCCGACGCAGATTGTGGACTGGCTGGGGCTGATGGGTGACAGCGTGGACAACATTCCCGGCGTCCCCGGCGTCGGGCCGAAGACGGCCGCGGATTTGTTGAACCGGTTCGGCTCGGTGGCTGGGATTTATGCGCGGCTGGCGGAAGTGAAGTCGGAAAAATTGCGCGAGGCGCTGCGGGTTTCGGCGGCGGCCGTCCAGCGCAACCTGAAGCTGGTGCGATTGCAGGATGATTTGACGTGCGATTTTTCGCCGGCAGAGTTGACGGGAAAACCGGCGGATGCCGGGCGGTTGGCGGAATTGTTCCGCCAGTGGGGCTTCAACGGGATGTTGAAAGCCTTGGAAGTGCCGGCGGAGAGCCGGCAGGCGGTATTGTTGTAGATTTTGAATTTGTAAGACCGATGAATTTGCCAAGCTGGATTAACGGGACGATTTCGGACAAGCGCGCGGGCCGCGTTTGCGCCGATGAAAGAATTTTTGGACAAAGCGCCCGGATGCCATTAAAGTTCGCCAAGCCTTTTATGTTTTTGTTGTTCGCCCGCCGGGCCGCCATCTGCTGTTGCTGGAGTCTGCTCCTCATGCTTCCTGCCGTCGTCGGGGCGCAGACCAATTACTACGCCAAGAACGGCACCGAATACGCCATCGTCGGTTCGATGCCCGGTGACCAGGTCATGCCAGATATGGCCGTGACTCCCGCCGGTGGTTTTATTGTCTGGCAGGACAACATCACCGACGGCAGCGGCTGGGGTATCAGCGCCCGTCGGGTGGATAGCACTCTATCTGGTTCCTTGAGCACGTTCCGCGTGAACCAGCAGGGAACCAACGACCAGGAAAATCCGCGCGTCGCGATGCTGAAAAATGGCGGCGCGGTTTTTGTCTGGCAGGGTGGAAAAATGGGCTGCCAGCATATCTTCGCGCGTTTTCTGACGCCGACGAACACTTTTCTCACGACGACTGACCTGGTGGTCAGCACCTTCACCAACAATTTCCAGATCGACCCGGCCGTGGCCACGCTCAACAACAGCAACGTGGTTGTGGTCTGGGGCAGTTTCGACCAGGTGAATTCAAACAGTTTGCAGGACGTTTATTGCAAGATTCTTTCACCCACCGGCCAGACCGTCAGCAACCAGTTTTTGGTAAATATATTTACCAATTACAACCAGCGCACCCCGGCGGTGGCCGCTTTGAAAAAAGGCGGATTCGTGGTGACCTGGATTTCCGAGCAGGAACGCACTGCGGCGCCGAACTGGGGCTCTGGCTATTCGGCATCTGCGACGGCGGCATCCTTTGCGGCCCCGAGCGTGGATGTTTATGCGCGGCTTTACGCCAGCAACGGCGTGCCGGCATCGGGTGAAATCCTGGTCAACACCGACTCCAATCCGTGCGCCGATCCCGCCGTGGCGGCGGCGGCTGACGGCAGTTTCATGGTAGCTTGGGGCGCGCATGACATGGTGGAGCCGACCAACGGATGGGATGTTTACGCACGGCCGTTTTCCAGCGCGGGTGCCGGCGGCACGACCTTGCGCGTCAACACCTATCTTCCGAATGGCCAATACGCGCCGCGCATCAGCTCGATTGGTCTCGATTATATGATTGTCTGGACGAGCCAGGGTCAGGATGGTTCCCGCGAGGGCGTGTTCGGACAGTCCGTGCATGAAAATGGAACGCCCGTGGGTGGCGAATTTCAGGTGAACACCACCAGCATCAGCCGGCAAATTGAGCCGGTGGCGACTTCCGATGGTGCCAGCCAGTTTCTGGTGGTCTGGACGAGTTACACTGGCCAGCCGGATAATTTTGACTTGTTCGCCCAGCGCTACCTCAACGTAGCGTCGCTCTTGTCGCCGATGGCCGCGCCGTTCGTCTATGCGCCGTTCACGCTGGATACCAACGGCGTGTATCAACCGCAACTGCAGGTTTCCTGGCCGCCATTGCTGGGTATTGCCATTTCCAACTACGAAGTATTTGTTGATGGGTTCGGCGTGCCGACGGGGGTGACGACGAGCAACTCATGGACGATGACCGCCACGAACGGTCTGGCTCCCAGCAGCACGCATTCCTTCCAACTGGAGTATGTGACCACGAACGGGCTGATTTCGCCAATTTCTCCCGCCGCAATCGGCACAACTTGGAGCGGCACGAACTATTATGGCGTCCCGGTGGAATGGCTGGAAGAATTTTACGGCAATTCCACCGCCAGTTGGCCTGCCAATGTGAACGCGCCGCTGGCGGCCGGCGGTCCTACGCTGCGGCAGGTCTTTTTGAGCGGTGGTGATCCGCTGGATCCGACCACATGGCTGCGGAACACGCTCACCAGCACCAGCGAGGGGATGTTCTTGAGCTGGAACACGCAGGCGGGCGCGACCTATCAGGTGCAGTCGTCGCCGGATCTGGTGACGTGGACGAATCTGGGTGCGGCGCGGTTTGCGGCGGGCACCAGCGATTCCATTTTTGTCGGCGGCGGTGCGGCGGGCTATTATCGCATCTTGTTGTTGCGTCAATAAAATGAGCAGTATGTTGCAATCACTCAAAAATTTTTCATGGATTCTTCTGCTGGCCGTCGGCCAGCAGACTTTGTGGGCGTATTCCTTGCTGGGTCCGGTGGCCAACGGCGGGGATGCCTGGCAGGTGGAGGCCATCGGCTACAATCCCATTCCCGACAATACTGGTGCCCCGCCATTTTTTATCGATCCGCTGGCCGTCGGGCCGAAAAATCTGGGTGAGGAATACCGCCGCAACACGCCGGTCATGTATTTTGCCTGCGACGCCAATTTTTTAAATTATTTTGGTTCCAGCGGGTCGGCGGCGATTGACGATGCGTTCAACGTGCTGAACAACAGCCTGACCAACGTGGATGGCTTCAGTTCCGCGCTCACCGAATACCCGTTGAACACGGAGTCCGTGAATTACCAGGCCAGCGCCCTGAATTTGCTGGATTTGAAATCGGAAACGATGCAACTGATGATGGAACAGCTGGGTCTGGCGGATCCCATCCGGTATGCCTGGTGCCTGCATAATCGCTTTCAACCTCCCGGCACCACCTGTCCGGTTGAAACCACCTATCAGGTGGTTCAAAGAAATTTTGACATCACGGCCAGCCCCCTCAACCAACTTCAGTATTCTCCCTACATCAATGGCTCGCTTTACACCTATGTCATTTATGAAATTTGTTCCGATCCGGCCGCCCCGCCCAATGCGGACACGATTCCGATTCTGGTTGACCCCCTGGTCAACAATCCGCCGGTCGCATCCATTAAATCGGCGGGCCTGGAATTTGAGCCTGGAATGTATTATACCGGACTGACGCGGGATGACATGGCCGGCCTGCGGTATCTGCTCTCCACGAACAATATCCTTTATGAATCACCCACGCCGGGCAGCGTGCTGCTGAGTTCCACCGTGTCGGGCGGGGTCAATTATGGGCCGCCGTTCGTGCTTTACACCTCCAACTACACCGCTTTTGCCGAGGCGGCCCTGACCAACGATCCGGTCACCCTGTCCAATCTCTTTCCGGGGCTGATCATCACCAGTTCCACAGCCCATTTTGCATATCTTCCTACGACGACCTATGTCGCCTACTATACCAACTATATAGGTGCGCCGGCGGGGTCGCAAACCTTGGTGGTTGTGCCAGTGACCACCTACTCGGTGGTGACGACCTATTCATATACCTTTGCCAATCTCGTTGCGTCCACCAACAGCGGTGGTAGTGTCGGCTTGTTGTATACGGTGACTGTTGGACCGCAGCAGGGTGCCCCCGCCGGATCACCCTATGCTACAAACACGACCGTTAGCTATATCTCGCAGCCGGGTGTGCCAACCGGCGATTATTACATCAACACCAACGCCTGCGGCACCAATCTGATTATTAGCACCCTGGCATCCATTCCGGTGTATACCACCAATGTGATTTATTCGGCCACCAATGCTTTGGGGCAGTCCGCTTTGCAATACATTGTCACCGCCTCCACCATCCATATTTACATCGCGGAGGCACCGATTTGCGGCAACTCCGGCGGCGGGACGACGACCAACGCCCCCGGATTGTATCAGGGCATCGGTCACATGCGGTTTGTGAAGACGAGCTATGATTCGCTGCTCGGCCAGTTCTACCAGCCCATCACCAACACCTATACCGAGGTGGTGGTCAACGGTCACCAGTCTTCACTGCAGACCTTCCAGCGCGTGGTGACCACGCCGGACGTGCTTTTTACGGCGGCGGATCTGCTTCCAGGACCCGCCGCAGGTAACACATATGTTGTCCCTTATGATCGCACGATCAACTTCGACCAGTCAAACATCGGTAACGGTTTGGCCGGGCCGGGGGTGATCAACCCCGCATCCACCATCACTTACGACAAGGTCGGGCCGGTCTTGAACAATGTCGGGCTGGGCAACATCGGGGTTAACGGGGGTCAGGCCAGTGCAACGGAACTCAACTTTTATGTCTGGGGATCATTCGACGGGTCAACCAATGATCCGGTGGTTTATCCAAACGGTGCCAGCACCGCCAATTTGGAGAATCAGGTGCTGATCCTGTTGAATTTGACAAACAGCACGTCCGGAACGATGACCAGTTTCCCGGCTGGAACGAATGGCGTGCCGTATGCGACGACCAGTATTGTCGCCAGCGGGGGTCCCGTGGTGCCGCCTTTCACTTGGTCGGTCGCGCAGGGTCCAGTCGTATCGGGAAATCTTCCACCGGGCTTGACCCTGTCATCGGGTGGCAAGATCTCCGGCACGCCAACGCAGTCGGGCATATTTGACTTCACCATCGAACTGACGGATTCTTTGTCAAACACCGTCACTTGGGATTATTCCATCACCATCAATTAATCTGTTTTCAATGAAATTGGCTTTTAAATCAGCAGAGCAGCTTGGGAAAAAGTTGCTGGCGGGGTTGACCGGGTGCCTTCTGGCAATGTTGTTTGCGTCAAGCGCGCAGGCGACGCAAGGAACCTATGTCAGCCCGGCCACGGTTACCGCTCCGCCCGGTATTCCGCCCAATGTAGATGCGACGAACTTCGTCAACAATGGCGTTTGGAACATATTGACTTACGGTTACAGCCCTGACAATTTCCCGGCTACGCCTTACCAGACGGCGAACACGCTGAACTACCTCAACACCGGCACGATGAACGGATCCATCGGCTGGGAGTTTGATCACGGTCCGAAGGGCAGCATCAGCGGACGAGGCTGGTCGGCCAATTTCACCAACGGCAATGGCGCCACCATCTACGCGCAGGATGGTCCGATTGAGGTAACTCCAGGGGTTAGTTATACTGTGAGCTACCTGCTTATTTCGGCGACAAATATTATCAACCAGGGGCTGCTGCAGGCGGATCCGTATGGGGAAATGATCTTGAACGGTTCAGGAGTGAACCTCAGCCGGAGCGGCCTGGAAATAACCCCGATTGCAGGAACCGGCGGCATGAACGGCAACCCCACGAATTTCACACCGGACACCGCCGTCTATGATCAATATTGGATGGGTGGCACGAACGGGCCGCACGCTTTTGGCCCGGCAATTTGGAATGGATCTACTGCTGGTTCCATGACCTTCTATAACGTGGCCCAGTCCGGCGCGCCCTGCGGCGCGGTGTATGTTAGTCTGTCAACCGGGCAGGTCATTCCTTATGCGGTGGATTCCTATGTTGCCAACATAAAGCCTTCGTTGTTGACCACGACGAACAAGGACTTGATGACGACAAATTTATATACTGTCTATTCCAACATCGTGAAGCAGGCGATATTTGTTCAAGTTGGCGATCCCAGCATCACTCCTTCGGTTCGCTTTGGTCCTCAAATTTCCCCGACCAATTATTTTCTGCCCATGGCCGCGCAGTTGTTGTCGTATTCGACCAATCTGGTCACCGATGCACTGCAGCCCAGCACGATTTATGTGGAGGATAACCTGGCGGCCGTCGGCACGAACGGATATTTGAAGATCAGCACAACGGTCAACCTGGCCTCGCCTTGCCCCACCCCGACTTTCCGGCCGGATAGTGCGACGGTCACGCGACTGGATGCCGCCGGCTATTATAATAATGGGACCACCGGCTTGGGGGAACCGCCGGCTGATTTTTACTATTTTGCCGGCACCGAAGTGATTTCAAACGCGCCATATTTGCCATATACCATTTCCTACTCCAATGCCGTGCCGGCCGGCCGGGCGGATCTGTATTCCGCCCTGGTTGACAACCTGGCTTCGGAGGCGCCTTCGGGATTCGCCCAGACCAATGCACCGGGAAAAATTAAAATTTACGCCCAGAACTTGAATTTATCCAAGGCGCGCGTCAGTTCCGCCACAGAGATTGATGTTTCCGCGACTAATCTGGTCAGCAGCGCTGGTGCCATCATGGATTGCCAGAATTTGAGCTACAATCTTGGCTCGACCAACGGCAACCTGAACTTCGTGAATTTGGCGCTGCCGATTGTTCAAAGGGTGCATGGGACGGCGAACGAGTGGAGCGGATTGTGGACCAATTATCTGGTTTCAGTTTATCCGAATTGGGTCACCAATTCAACGGGGGCGTCGAATGGCCCGATTTATCTTGAAGCCGACATCACCAATGTGACCGAGGTGGACATGGCCATCACGGTGGTGGACGCGAGCGGCCTCGAGACGACGATTCCGGTAACCGTTCAGAATCTGATTCTCCACAGTCCCAACATGATTGTCAGTGATTTTGTGACGGTCACGAATGCCATGCTGTTTGACGGGTCAAGTCTGACCATTTCCAATAACGGCGGGATTGTGCTGGCAGGCGGGATCACAAGCTGGACGGCCACCAATGCGCCGACCTTGCGTTACTTCACCAATTATGGAAGTCTCACAATTCCAGTGGATGCGCATTTTGGCGATGGTGGCCCGACCAATTACGCCTCATTTGCCAATTACGGAACCATCACCACCGGCAATGAGTATGTCAACAGCGGCATTTTCGAAGGCAGCGGCAGTCAAAGCGTCTCGGCCGGTTACTTTTTGACGGCAGCATCGGGCAAAATTGAAAACGGCAGCATCACTGCCGGCCAGCAGGTTCAATTTGCCGCCACAACCTTGAAACTGAACCAGGCCACGATCACGGCGGGCGACGAGTTGTATTTTTATGTAACAGGTTCCCTGTTGGACGCCGGCGGGTCTTCCGGCAATCTGTTAACCTGTAACAACGGTTTTGATCTGGCGGTCAAACCTGCGACCGGTGATTTGTTGGGCACCTCGATTGAAACCATTACGCCTGTGTTCGCTGGCGTGGATCACTATTGGTCTGGAACTAATGCCGGGCCTTCTTCCGTTGGTTATACCAATAACGAAGCAGTTGGCAAGTTGATCTTGAACGAGGGAAGTGACAGCGAATTTCTGTTCCATGCCACCAGTGCCAGCAATGCCATCTATGTGGATCTGCTGGATCTTTCGCAATGCCCGGATTTTCTGGATCCGACGGTGTTGACGATTGACCCGAATTTTGTCATCTACTATGCTGCCGCCAAACTGCCGCCCACTTTCACGATTCCGCCCAACACCAATGGCATTCCGCAGGAGCCGGAGGAGTTTTTGAACGGCCAGCTCGGCGGTCATCTGGTCTGGGTCAGCAGTTTTGCCGGACCGAACAGCTCGGTGGATGTTTTGATCAACGGCCAGACGGCCCAGGTAAACAAGGCGTTGCGCTACAGCAAAATCATTGATTCAAACTCCAACGGCATCCCCAATTATTACGATCTAAATCCATTCAACCCGTCGCTGGTCGTGTCCGGCTCGGTGGGGCAGACCAATCAGGTGTCGGCAAAACAATTTGCAATTTCCTGGACGGCGGTGCCGAATACGGTTTATCAGGTTCAGTCCAGCACAAGCTTTATCTCGGCGAGCTGGACGCCGTTGTTGAATTACACCAACAGCGCCTCCACCAACGTCGTGGTGACGGTATGGGACACTAATGCGTTGTCCGGCCAGCGATTTTATCGCGTGAGCCATCCTTGATGATGCCGGGTATAAAATCAACCCTGCCCGGTTGAAGTGAATTGAATTCTTGAAGCGATGAAAAACGGATATTTCAGAAGTTTGTCAGCAGCGATGTGTGCTGCGCTGGTGTTTTTGTCCGCCGGATTGGCGACGGCGGCGGAGCGAATGTTATCCGGCCATGTGCCGGCGTCGGTCGCGAAGCTGGGTCTGGCCGCAGTGAAACACCTGCCGTCCACCAACACAATGAGTCTTGCCATCAGCCTGCCGGTTCGCAATCAAGCGGCGCTGGACTTGCTCCAGCGGCAAATCTCTGATCCGGCCAGCCCCAATTATAAACACTATCTGACGCCGGCGGAGTTTGCGGCGCAGTTCGGAGCCACCGAGCAGGATTATCAGGCCGTGGCCGATTTTGCCAAAGCCCACGGTCTGACCATAACGGCGACGCATCCCAACCGTTTGGTGATGGATGTGAGCGGCCGGGTAGCCGACATTGAAGCCGCCTTTCAAATTCAGTTGATGGTTTACAATCATCCCACCGAGGCGCGGACATTTTTTGCGCCGGCAACAGAACCAGTTGTCAGCACCGCGCTGCCCATTTTAAACATCAATGGTTTGGACAACTATTATTTGCCACAATCGCAGATTATTTTAAAACACCAGGGTGGGTTGCCAGAAATTCAAACCAATCAAACCATTGGCTTGTCGCCAAACGCCGGTTCAGCTCCCGGCGGAGGCTATTCGGCGAGCGATTTGCGCACGGCTTATGTGCCCGGCGTAACACTGACGGGTGCCGGGCAGTGCGTCGGATTGCTGGAGTTTGACGGTTTTTACGCGAATGACGTGGCGCTTTATGCTTCAGCGAGCGGCCTGAAGAATCCACCGCAAGTGGTCACCATACCAATTGATGGCGGCGTGCCGGTGCCCGGTTCTGGCAATGTTGAGGTGGCCATGGACATTGAAGTGGCAATGGCGATGGCCCCCGGAGTTTCGACCATCTTTGTTTATGAGGCACCTAACAATGCAACCACTTTGGCTGCCGCATCCGCCGAATGGGTTGATATTTTAAGCCGGATGGCCAACGACAATCTGTCTCAGCAATTGAGCTGTTCCTGGAGTGGCGGATCAATGAACCCGAACTCTGCGGCGGAGCAGATATTCCAGCAAATGGCTGTCCAGGGCCAGTCCTTTTACAATGCGGTTGGCGACACGGCCGCATTTATTCCCAACGTAAATGCAGCCCCTTTTCCATCCGACAGCCCGAACATCACGCAGGTTGGCGGGACGGATTTGACGACCGGCTCCAGTGGCGCCTACTTGTCTGAAACAGTTTGGAACACCCCCAACATTCCTCGCGAGAACACTTTTCAGGGCAGCAGCGGCGGTGTCAGCGGCAATTTCACGATTCCCTCCTGGCAGACCAACATCAGCATGACTGCCAATAATGGTTCGACCAAATTTCGCAACATGCCGGACGTGGCATTGATTGCTGATAACATCTGGATTGTTTATGATAACGGCGTGTCTGGTCCCGATGGTGGCGGCACGAGTTCGGCGGCCCCGCTGTGGGCGGCATTTACGGCGTTGGTCAATCAGCAGGCTGCCGGTAATGGCAAGCCGCCGGTTGGCTTTATCAACCCGGCGCTCTACGCCATTGCCAACAATGTGGGAAATTATTCCGCATGTTTTCATGACATCACCACCGGTGCCAACACCAACAGCTTCAGCCCGACGAACTATCTAGCAGTTGCTGGTTACGACCTTTGCACCGGTCTGGGCACACCGAATGGACTTAACCTGATTTACGCGCTCGCCGGAAGATCCCCACCCACCGGATTTTTGCAGGCCGGCGTCAATCCACCGTCCGGCGCGACGCTCCTGTATTCCAAGCCACAGACGGTTTTGGTCACCGTCAATAACGGCGGCTTTGCCGTGACCAACGCCACTGTCACGGCGGTCATTCCGGGTGTTGGCAGTTTGACGTTCACCAACGCCAGCAAGCCGGCGGGAAGTGTGTATGAAACCGCGTTCCAGGTTCCCGCTTCAGTCAGTTCCCTGACCATGACGGTGGTGGCCAGCGCCACCAACGTGGTTGGAACCACCAACGTTGTTTATTATTCTGTGGTTGCCGTGCCGGCCAACGATAATTTTGCAAATGCCACCAAGGTGCCGGTGGCGGGCGCAACTTATCTGGCCAACAACCAGTTCGCCACCATCGAAACGAACGAGCCGGCGCACGACGGCGACGCGAATGATGCCGCATCTTTGTGGTGGAGTTGGACGCCGACTACCACCACGAACGTGTTCATTGACACCATTGGCAGCCAGATTGACAATGTGCTGGCGGTTTACACCGGCTCCGCCTTGCTCACCCTCCAGTCCGTGGTGGCGACCAACGGCAGCGTATCGAAGTTAAAACCGGCTTATGTCAGTTTCAATGCCCAGGCCGGCGTGACGTATCGCATTGCCGTTGCCAGTGCCAGTTCCAACTCGCTCGGCTCACTGGTTCTGCACGTCACTCCCGGTGGACAGTTGGACACCGTCGCGCCATCTGTGTTCGTCACTTATCCGTTAAGCGGCCAGACCGTGACCAACAACGGCATCCTCCTCTCAGGGACAGCCACGGATCCGCTTCCCAACGCCAGCGGTGTCAGCCAGGTTATGGTCAGTGTCAATGGCGTCTCCACCACCGCCACCGGGACGACCAATTGGACCGTGCCGGTCGCCTTGCAGCCGACATTGAACATCATTCAAGTTAGCGCCGTGGACGCCGCGGGCAATGTTTCCTCCCCGGTGACCGTCGAGGTTAATTATCTTGTGTTGACCGTTGCCAATGACTTTTTTGTCAACGCCATCCCGTTGACCAACACCAGCGGTGTCGTTTCAAACAGCACCGCCACCGCCACCAAGGAGGTTGGTGAGCCTGACATCGCCGGCAACCCCGGCGGCAAATCCATCTGGTGGTCATTCACTGCGCCGGCGGACGGCGTGTTGACGTTGAACACGGCCAATTCCACCTTTGACACGCTGCTCGGGCTTTTTACCGGTTCGAGTGTGGCGAATCTGACCCCCATCGCCGAAAACGACGACGCTTATCCCGGCGCTCCCGGCGGGTTCAGCTTCATCAATCAGGCCGTCAGATCCAATCAGGTTTACTCTGTGGCCGTGGACGGTTTTGACGACGCATCGGGCACGGTTTTCTTGAGCTACTCATTTGTGCCGGCAACAGTTTATAATCTGGCCGCCACCAGCACCGCCAACGGGACAGTCCAGTTGACCATCACCAATTCTTTGGGTGGCGTTGCGATGATGCCGGGACAATCTGCGGACTTTGCGGCGGGTTCAACAGTGACGTTGTCAGCGGTTTCCTACGCCACCAGCCAGTTTAACAACTGGAGCGGCGGCGTGTCTTCATCGGTTAATCCGCTGACCCTCGTGGTGTCGGGCAACTTGAATCTGACGGCCAATTTCGGTTCGATTCCTTACACGGATGGGTTTGAATCCGGAAACCTGACCCATCTTACTTGGAGCACGGCGGGCAACTTGCCGTGGTTTGTCCAGACCAACGTCGTGGATCAGGGGCAGTATGCCGCGCGTTCGGGCGTCATCACCGACAGCCAGACCAGTTCGCTGATTCTCACCACCAACTTCGCCGCCGGCATCGGATCGTTTGATTTCAAGGTCAGCTCGGAGACAAATTGGGATTTCCTCAATTTCTATGTGGACGGCACGCTCTTAAGGCAATGGTCTGGCGAAGTTGGCTGGGACAACTATTCCTTTGCCATGAATGCCGGCGTGCACACGTTGGAATGGACTTATGCCAAGGATCCCAGCATCAGTGTCGGGCTGGATGCCGCGTTCATTGACGACGTGAACCTGCCATTGAGCAGTGGTGCCTACAGCGGCCCGCCGCCACAACTTCAATTGCAGCTCCAGAATGACGGCAGCTTTGTGATGACCGTCTCTAATCAGGCCACCGGGTCTTGTGTCATTCAAACCTCCACCAACCTGGTGAGCTGGCAAAGTATCTCAACCAACCCCGCCACCGGTGGAAACATCACAATCACGAATACGCTTCCGGCCAATCCGGTGCTGTTCTATCGCGCGGTCGCATATTGATTCTGATGCTGGCAATTCTGCATTGACGGATTGCCGTCGGCTTGTAGAACCTAGCCAACCGGCATGAAAATTTTTGGATTAACCGGCGGCGTGGGGATGGGAAAATCCACCGCCGCCGGTTTTTTTTCGTCCCACGGCGTCCGCGTGGTGGACACCGACGACATCGCCCGGCAGCTTGTGGGGCCCGGCCAGCCGGCGCTGGCCGAAATCCAAAACACATTCGGCAAAACTCTTCTTGCTTCCGACGGCACGTTGAAACGCGACGAACTGGCGCGCATCATTTTCACCCGCGAAACCGACCGCAAAAAGCTCGAAGCCATCCTGCACCCGCGCATCCGCGAACGCTGGCTCGCACAGCTCGAAACCTGGCGCAGGGAGGGTTGCGCGCTCGCCCTGGTCGTCATCCCGCTTCTATTTGAGACCGGGGCGGAAGCGCATTCCGACAAGATCATCTGCGCCGCCTGTTCGCCCGCCGCCCAGCACGAACGGCTGGCCGCGCGCGGCTGGAACGCGGAGCAGATCCGGCAGCGCATCGCCGCGCAACTGCCGGTCGAACAAAAAATCGCGCGCTCCCATTATGTTCTTTGGACGGAGGGAGCGCTGACATCGCACGCGCGGCAGGTGGAGATGGTTCTGGCCCGGATTTGAAGGTTTTTTGCCAGGGACAAATTTTGGCCTTCCGGGATGACGTCTTTGATGGAAACGGGCGGTAAGGGCAGTGCGCTGTCCCAAACCGCGACGCAGCCTCACGCTTGCTGGCCCGGGCCGCATTTAGGTGCAATTAGGGCCAAAAATGGCCGTTTGCTGGCCGAAAAACATGGCGAGACGGTGATTTCGCGCCGCGTGTTGGTAAGAAAACGTTGCGTGTTAACTAACAAGCGTCGTGTGTTGGTAAGAAAGCATCACGTGTTAACCAACACACGTCTCGTGTTAACCAACACGCGTCACGTGTTAACCAACACGCGTCTCGTGTTAACCAACACGCGTCTCGTGTTAACTAACACACGTCGCGTGTTAACTAACACACGTCGCGTGTTAACTAACACACGTCGCGTGTTAACTAACACACGTCGCGAAATTGCCGTCGCGTCGCGCAAATCTCCCCCTTTCTCGACAAAAATGGATGGAAATTGGACAGTGGGGACCGGGTGCGCCGTCAAAATCAAGCCTCCGGCAAAAACATGCTCCCATTGGGCCTCTGGGATGGTGTCGTTCACCAGTAATCCGGCAGTTGGAGTTCCCGGTGGGTTAGCTTAACGACGGGTCCGGGTCGTTGACGGCTCGACGCGGGACAGCGGCTGGAGCAACGCCATTTCCCGCATGGCCATTTAGGCGGAGCCTCGCCCGAACTTGCAGGCAGGCAGATTCCTCTCAAGTGTTTTTGTGACACTTCACTTTTAACAACTGGCTTTAATCCAATTTTTCAAAAAGTATTGGCCGTGCAGATTCATCCGCAAGAGTCATTTTGAAGGTGTTTTGAGTTGGGCGGCGAGTGTCGGAAGATGCTGATATGGTTAGCGTGTATGGGCTTGCTTCGAAAAAACGGACAATGAAGTTGGGTCATTTGGTTAGTTGTTTTTGAGTTCAAAGTCAACTGGCGACAGATAGTTTAATGCGCTATGGGAGCGTTGGCGGTTATAAAAGGCC